>FLNY01004680.1_pt1 | contig 19387 bp, 13 predicted proteins | sample 1140381 | NCBI WGS metagenome assembly FLNY01 (sample SAMEA3878172, study PRJEB12797) | bioreactor metagenome | biome: Moose rumen | place: Sweden | collected 2011-10
CCCCCAGGGGTCGGGGGAAAGGATTCCCCCGCACGGCTTCGCCGTCCCCCTTCTGTCGGCCGCAAGCGGCCTCCGTACCTCTCTTCGAACGTACGACAGTGCCTGTCAGGCACCGGCTTACTTTATCCTGTAGGGGGAATCGTCGTACAGAAGGAAGCGGCGGGCCTTGCGTATCCACTTCTGTTCTTCGCCTTTGACGTGCTCCTGGACGATGTCGAAGGTGATGCCGCCGCGCAGGTACTCCGAAATCACGGGGTCGCAGATGCGGTCGAGGAGCGGGGCCGTGATCTCGAAGCGGGAGTTGCGGTCGGCTATCCATTTCATGAGCTGGACCGAATGCAGCAGCGAATGGTACTGGGCCCCTGGGAGCAGGACTATCTGCCAGCCGTGGCATTCCTCGCCCTCGTACATGCCCCACGCTGGCGTGAAGGAGCAGGGACGCATAAGGACGCCCGGAGGACTGGGAGGTATGCCCGCAGTGCTCAGGAAAGGCGCGCCTATGAATTCGTACGGGCGGGGTGTGCCGATGCCGGGGGTGACGGCGGTGCGTGTCCAGAGGGAGCCGCCGCTGCACATGTCGCAGCTGAAAAGGCCGGTGATGTCGGGAGACGGGGGGACGGCCCAACCCAGCAGTTCCTTCCCCGCTCCGCCGACGAGCGCAGAAATGACGTGCAGCGGGAAGCGGGCGCCTATCTCGGTGCAATACAGGCCACACAGCTCGCCGAGGGTGAGGGCGTGCCTGTGGGCGACACGGGGCGTCCAGGGCTCTGGTTCGACGGCGGGGATGGTGCCCTCGGTGAGGCGGCCCGCCGGATTGATATGGTCGACTATGTAGATTGAGGGCCCCTCCTCCATGCGGGCGCGCATGCCGAGCAGCCGCAGGACGTCGCGGGTGGGGCCGAAACTGCGGGTGCCGACGTCCTGGATTTCGACCACTACGGCATCAAGGTCCTCTAGGGAGGAGGTGTCGAAGTCGATGTGGGAGGCTCCGGGCGAAAATTCGGGCCCGCCGGGACTGAAGACACGCACGAGGTTGCCACGTTCGCGAAAAATGTCATAGAGGTACCTCCCGCTGCCGGGATCCCAGCAGCCGGGGGTGCAGAAGCAGCCGACCCGCCCCTCGGTGAGGCCCTTGTCGAGCTGCTCGGAGATGGGGGTGGTGCGGAAGCTAAACATCGGCTATGATGCTCCGGGCAAGGGCCACGACTTCCTCGCCGAGGGCCTCGGCGCGGGCCTGGGTGGGAGCCTCGGAATAGATGCGTATGATGGGCTCGGTGTTGGAACGGCGGAGGTGGACCCAGCTGCGGGACTCTTCGAAGTCGATCTTGACGCCGTCGATGGTATTGACTTTCTCATTGCTGTAGTGGTCCTTCATGGCGTTGAGGATGCGGTCGATGAGGGCCTTGTCGCTGAGGTCGATGCGGTTTTTGGCGATGGCGTACTGGGGAAGGGTCGCCTTGTAGGCGCTGACGCTCATGCCGTTATGGGCGAGCTTGCTGAGGAAGAGGGCCACGCCGACCATGGCGTCGCGGCCGCAGTGGGAGGCAGGATAGATGACACCGCCGTTGCCTTCGCCGCCGATGAGGGCGCCCACCTCGTGCATCTTGGTGGTGACGTTGACTTCGCCTACCGCAGCGGCGAACCAGGTGCCGCCGTGGGCCTCGGTGACGTCGCGCAGAGCCCTGCTGCTGCTGAGGTTGGACACGGTGTGGAGGGGCTTGATGCCGCGGGAGACCGCATCGTCGAGCAGATAGTCGGCTACGGCGACGAGGGTGTACTCCTCGACGAAAGGCTCGCCGTTCTCGCAGATGAAGGCGAGGCGGTCGACGTCGGGGTCGACGCTGATGCCCAGGTGGGCCTTCTCGCGCACGACGGCGGCGCTGAGGTCGCGCAGGTTGACGGGAAGGGGCTCGGGATTGTGGGCGAAGTCGCCTGTGGGCTCGCCGTTGAGGGTTATGCACTCCACGCCGAGGCGCTCGAGCAGGCGGGGCATGATGATGCCGCCCACGGAATTGATGGCGTCGAGGACGACCTTGAAACGGGCGGCCTTGATGGCCGGAACGTCGACCGCCCCGAGGGCGAGGACGGCGTCGATGTGCTCGTCGGTGAAGTCGTGGTCGGTCACGCTGCCCAGCTCGTCGACGGAGGCGAAGACGAATTCGCCCTTCTCGGCGCAGTCGAGAATCTCCTGGCCCTGGGAGGCAGTGAGGAACTCGCCTTTCTCGTTGAGGAGCTTGAGGGCGTTCCACTGGCGGGGGTTGTGGCTGGCGGTCAAAATAATTCCGCCGTCGGAGTGAGAAAGTGTTACGGCGAGTTCCGTTGTGGGGGTGCTGGCCAGGCCGCAGCGCACGACGTCGACGCCGCAGGCGCAGAGAGTACCGACAACGAGCTGCTCGACCATGGCGCCGCTGATGCGAGCGTCGCGGCCGACAACGACCCGGTAGCGGGGGCCGAAAGGAGCCTTGCGCGCCTTCAGGCAGTGGCAGTAGGCGTATGTGAAGTTGACAATGTCGACGGGGGTGAGGTTGTCACCGCAAGGGCCTCCGATGGTTCCGCGGATGCCGGAAATGGATTTGATGAGTGCCATAACAAAGAATGTATTACGCAAAATTAAGGATTATTGCTTATATTTACAACCATGAAAGAATACATCGCCCAAAATAAAGAAAGGTTCTTCGACGAGCTTTTCTCCCTTCTCAGGATTCCCTCCATCAGTGCCAAGGCAGAAAACAAACCCGACATGCTCCGCTGCGCCCGGCACCTCTCCGACATGCTTCTCGCCGCCGGGGCCGACAGCGCCGGCATATACGAGACCGCAGGCAACCCCGTGGTCTTCGGCCAGAAGACTGTAGACCCGTCGCTCAAGACAGTCCTGGTCTACGGCCACTACGACGTCCAGCCGCCGGAGCCCCTCGACAAATGGCGCACAGACCCCTTCGAGCCCGTTCTGGGCCCCGATCCCGCCACCGGCGAGCCCGCAGTCTGGGGCCGCGGCGCCAACGACGACAAAGGCCAGCTGTTCATGCACATCAAGGCCTTCGAATATCTCGTCCGCACCGGGCAGCTCCGCCATAACGTCAAGTTCATCTTCGAGGGCGAGGAAGAAATCGGCAGCCCTTCCCTCCCCGCCTGGATCAAGGCCCACAGGAAGATGCTCTCGGCCGATATCTGCCTCGTGAGCGACACCACCATGATAAGCGAAAAGGTCCCCTCCATCAACTGCGGCATGCGGGGCCTCAGTTACCTCGAGGTCAAGGTCACGGGTCCCAACAAGGACCTCCATTCCGGCCACTACGGCGGAGCTGTAGCCAACCCCATCCAGGTGCTCTGCGAGATGATTTCCACCCTCTTCGACGCCGACGGCCGCGTCGCCGTGCCTGGCTTCTACGACAAGGTTGTCGAGCTCTCCCGCGCCGACCGCAGGATGCTCGCCCGCGCGCCGTTCAACCTCAAGGAATACAAGGAGTTCCTCGGCGTCCGCGAGCTCCGCGGCGAAAAGGGCTACACTCCCCTTGAGCGCACCGGCATCAGGCCTTGCCTCGACGTCTGCGGCATCTGGGGCGGCTACACCGGCGAGGGCGCCAAGACCGTCCTCCCCAGCGAGGCCCACGCCAAGATTTCCATGCGCCTGGTCCCCAACCAGATGAGCGGCGAAATCACCTCTCTCTTCGCCCGCCACTTCAAGAAAATCGCCCCCAGGTGCGTCAAGGTCGAGGTCACTCCCTGCGAAGGCGGCGACGGTTTCCTCATCCCCATATCAAGCAGCGCCTACAAGGCTGCCAGCAAGGCCATAGCCGAGGTCTACGGCACCGAGCCCGTCCCTGCCCGCGGCGGCGGCAGCATCGCCGTCCTTGCCGAAGTCCAGAAGATACTCGGCATCGACCCCCTGCTGATGGGCTTCGGCCTCGAGCGCGACACCATCCACTCCCCCAACGAGAGCTACCTCCTGCGCCAGCTCTTCGGCGGCATGGAAAGCATAGCCCTGTTCTATAAGTATTGGGAGTAAATGAATAAGTCCCGGAACTGGATGACGCCGTTCCGGGACTGTTTTAATTGGGCGGGACACTATAGTTCGCGGAATTTTTCTGAGGAGATTTTCTTTTCCTTGATGGTGATGGTCTCCTTGATTTTGTCGAGGACCTTGCGGTCTTCGACCTGCTCGTGCAGGTTGTCAAGCTGGCGGCGGTCCTGCATGACGTTACGTACGGCGTCCATCAGCATGTCGTCGGGGACCTGGGGAAGCCCGTACATGGCGTACTGGTAGGTCACATAGGCCTTGGCGGCGTCGACCAGGTCTTCGTGGGTGACTTCGAAGCCGAAGTCCTTCATGAATTTGCCGCGGACAAGCTGCCACTTGAAGTCTTCCGCAAAGCCGGGGAAATCCTTCTCGACGTCTTCCCTGGTGACCTTGCCGTCATTGGCGACAACGAGCCAGCGCTTGAGGAATTCTTCGGGAAGCGCGATGCCCGACTTGGCGACGTAAAAGTCGCGGATATCCTTCGTGAGGCGCCATTCTGCCTCCTGGCGGTGGTTCTCGCGGAGGCGCTCGGTGACTTCCTTCTCAATTTCCTCGTCGGTCTTGGCGGGAACTTCTTCTCCGCCTTCCTCCCCTTCCTGTCGCTCGCTGCGGCTCTGGTAGAATTTCTTCATGTTTTCGGCCATTTCCGCCTTTTCCTTGGCAGAGGAGGTGATGGAATACTTGTTCACGGTGTCGGAGGCCTCGACCTGCACCTTGACTTCGGGAGAAAGGGCGGCGTCGAACACGAAGGTGAAGGAGTTGCCGTCTTCCCATTCCAGTTCGGGCTGGTTCTCGCTGCCGAGGGGCTCGCCCAGAAGGTGAAGTTCGTTGGTACGGATGTAGTCGTCGAGGGAAGTCCCGATGATTTCGTTGACGGAGTCGGCGAGTGCCTGGCCGCCATAGACGCGCTTGATGAGGGAAGCAGGGACCATACCCTTGCGGAAGCCCTTGAATTCGGCGGTCTTGCGGCGCTCCGAAAGTTTCTTTCGCACAGCCTCCGCGTAGTCCTCGGGGGCGATCTCGAGCGTGAGCTCGATATTCAGATCGTCAATCTGTCGTTTTGTAAGGTTCATGATTGCTTATTTGAGATTTAAGAATTTTTTGCGTGCCGGGGGGTATGCAACCCTGCCGTGATGGGTCTGGGCCAGGTAGGACTTGATGGCTTCCTTGACGTCGCCGAGTTCCTTGATGGTGATGTCGGCAAGGGCGAACTGGCCTTCGTCCATCTTGCCCTGGACTATCTTCTCCACGAAGGCGGAATAGGCCTCGGGGGTGTATTCGGTAAGACTGCGGGATGCGGCTTCTATGCTGTCGCAGAGCATGAGGATGATCTGCTCCTTGGTGGTGGGAGCAGGCCCGGGATAGGTAAAAGTGGACCTGTACTCGGGATGGAAGTCCCTCTGAGAGGAATACTTGCTCCAGAAATAGCCGGTGAGGCTCGTCCCGTGGTGGGTGCGGATGAAATCGACCACAATCTCGGGAAGGTGGTGCCTGCGGGCGAGCTCGACGCCGTCGGGGACGTGCTTGATGATATCCTCGGCGCTCTGGATGGGAGAGAGGCCGGTATGGTACTTCTGGTCTTCGTTCTTGTTGAGGAGGGATTCGTTCTCGATGAAGCACTGGGGGTTCTCTATCTTGCCCACGTCGTGATAGAGGGCGCCCACGCGCAGCAGGAGCGGATTGGCGTCGATGGCCCTTGCGGCGACATCGGCCATGTTCATGACCTGCAGGGAGTGCTGGAAGGTGCCGGGAGCCTTCTGCTCAAGCTCACGCAGCAAGGGTGAAGACGTGTCGGCAAGCTCGGCCAGGCGGGAGTCCGAAACCAGGTTGAAGGCCTTCTCGAACAGGTAGATGAGGGGATATCCCAGGACCGCGAGGACAGAGGCCACCAGGAGCCTTATGAGGTCGGGGATGAACATTCCGCTCACGGCGCCCACGAGCCTGAGGGCCAGATACGTGAGTGCCATGACGGCGAAGTTGATGAGCGCAAGCACGAACTGGCGCCACCCCCGTCCGAGGTATTTGAAACCGAAGATGGAGATGACTCCGCCGGCAAGGAATATTATGAACAGGGGCGTACCGTGCTCGGCATATACGAGCAGGGGCAGCAGCGACACCATGTAGACGGGGATGATGACGCGGCCGCGCACGAAGGCCTGCAGGTAGAGGGCCGCAAGCGTGAGGGGGGCGGCATACAGCCACACGGGATGCCAGCGGGCTATGGCGATTTCGGCCGAAGCGGCCAGCGTGAAGACGAAGATGATGTAATAGTAGCGGTTGTCCTTGAAGAGCTTGGGATTGCTGTAATATACGACAAGGAACAGGAGGATGACAAGCAGCAGGGCCACCATCACGTTGCCCAGAATGCTGAGGTAACGTGGGCCGCTGACGCCGACGCTGTTTTCGTATTCTTTCTTGTAGGAATCGAGGATCTGGGCGATGTCGGAGGTGATTATCTCGCCCTCGGAGACTATGAGCTGTCCGGCCGAGACCGAACCCATCGTGGGCGAGATGCGCCCGACGGACTCGGCGTTGACGGCCCTCGTGGTCTGGGAGTCGAACTCGAGGTTGGGGACTATGAGGCCGTAGACCGAATGGGCCAGCAGGAGCGAGTCCATGGACTCCCAGTCCACGCGGGAGTGCAGCTGGTCAAGCAGCGCCGCCCGGGCCGCCGAGAGCTTGTAGACCTCGGCCGCAGGGACCTTGGAGGCGCGTTTGTCGCGCTGGACATAGATGACGGTGGCATCCTCCTCGAGGGCGTCGTCGGCGAGAACGCCCTTTTCCATGATGCTGCGCATCTCGGATACGATGCTGCTCTTGTATTCGCCGAGGTCGAGCTTCCCTGCCGCCTTGAGGCTCTCCTGGGTGACGGCGGAAGAGTAGTTGTAGTACGGGATGTGGACGGCCGAGGAGCGGTCCATCTCGGTCATTATCTGCTCGGGGGTCTTGAGAATGGGAAAATCGAAGGGAGCGAAGAGGGTGGGATAGTTCCAGGTCCCGCCTTTCTTGTAATCGTACGCGAACCTTGCGGAGCGCGGCGCAAGGACTGCCAGAAGGGCCGCTATGATGAGCAGCGGCCAGAATTTATTTAAAGGGACTGTCTGTTTCACGTGCGATGTAGGAATATGTGAGTTTGTCGGTAAGACGGGGGAACAGGCGGTGAGCCCAGACAGTCACGCGGCCCAGGGGGGTGAGCGTGACCTGCGAGCGGCGGCGGGCCAGAGCCCTGGACAGATGCTCCGCGCAGGCCTCGGCGCTCATGAGCTTGTCCTCGTCGAGGGGGGTGTCGCCCTGGGGGGTGCCGTCGGCGGTGAGGGCGGCGTTGCGGACGTTGGACGAAGTGTATCCCGGAGCGAACACAAGCACTCCGAGGCCGTCCTTGAGGTGCTCGATGCGGAGGGTGTCGAGGAAGCCGCGGACCGCGTACTTGGATGCGCTGTAGCCGGTACGGGCGGGAAGGGCCGAATAGCCGGCGATGCTGATGACGCCGACGACCTGCCCCCTGGAGGCGAGAAGGTGCGGCAGGGCGGCCTTGGTGCAGTTGACCGTGCCCCAGAAGTTGACGTCCATGAGGCGGTGGATGACCTGGAGATCGAGGTCACGGAACATGGCGCGCATGGAGATGCCGGCGTTGTTGACAAGGATGTCGAGGCCGCCGAAGCGTGCGACGGTCTGCTCCACGAGGGCGTTGCAGTCGGCCTCGGAGGTGACGTCGCACTTGACGCAGAGAACCCTCTCAGGGGGAGCGACGCCGGGGGCAAGTTCCTGCAGCTTGCCGTAGGAACGGGCTGCCATCGTCACCTTGGCCCCGAGGGCCCCGAAACGCCGGGCGGCGGCAAGACCTATACCGGAACTTGCCCCCGTCACGATTACAACCTTGCCGTCGAAATATGCCGCCTCTCTCATTTAATGGTCATTTCGGCAATGTCGTCGCCGTCGTAGAGGCCGGCATCGAGCTTGGCCTTGATTTCGCGGAAGGCGTTGAGGGTGTATTCGACGTCCTCCATGGAGTGGGCGGCGGTGGAGACTATGCGGAAGATGATCATGCCCTTGGGGATGACGGGGTAGATGACCATCGAGCAGAAGATGCGGTAGTTCTCGCGGAGGTCCTTGGCAATCTTGGTGGCCTGGGCTATGCCGCCGCCGTCGATGTGGATGGGGGTGACGCAGGCCTCGGCCTCGCCGACATCGAAGCCCTGTTCGCGGAAGCCGCGCTGGAGGGCGTGGGTGATTTCCATGCACTTGCGACGGCGCTCGTCGCCCTCGGGGCTCATGATTATCTCGAGGCGCTTGATGTTGCTGAGCACGTAGGCCATGGGCTGGCTCTTGGCGTACATCTGGGAGCGCATGTTGAGGCGCAGGTAGTTGATGATCTTGCGGGGACCCGCCACGAAGCCGCCTATGCTGGCCATGCTCTTTGCGAAGGCCCCGATGTAGATGTCGACCCCGTCCATCACTCCGAAGTGCTCGGAGGTGCCGCGGCCGTGCTCGCCCAGGAGGCCGAAGCCGTGGGCGTCGTCGATGAGGATGCGGAACGGATACTTGCCCTTGAGGGCGACTATCTCGTCGAGCTTGCCGAGGGCGCCGGTCATGCCGTAGACGCCTTCGGTGATGAGGAGCACGCCGCCGCCGGCCTCGTCGGCCTCCTTGCAGGCGCGGGCGAGGACCCGTTCGCAGTCGGCCATGTTGTTGTGGCGGTATTTGTACTTGCTGCCGGTGTGGAGGCGGATGCCGTCCAGAAGGCAGGCGTGGGCCTCGTTGTCGTAGACTATGACGTCGTGCCTGGCGGTGAGGCAGTCGATGGTGGAAACTATGCCCTGGTAGCCGAAGTTGAAGAGGAAGGCGTCCTCCTTGCACTCGAAGTCGGCGAACATCTTCTCAAGCTTCTCGTGGTATTTGGTGTGCCCGGAGAGCATGCGGCTGCCCATGGGGGCGCTCAGGCCCCAGTCGGCGACTGCCTGGGTCTCGACCTTGCGGATTTCGGGGTGGTTGGCGAGGCCGAGGTAGTTGTTGAGGCTCCAGTTGAGGACCTCCTTGCCGTTGAATGTCATGTGGGGACCGAGCTCGCCTTCGAGCCTGGGGTACATGTAGTAGCCGAATCCCTGTTCAAAGTACTGGCCGATAGGGCCGCCGCTGTCGCGTTCTATTCTGTCAAATATGTCCAACATTATGCGTCGATGTTTGCGTAGTGGGCGTTTTCTTCGATGAACTGGCGGCGGGGCGGGACGTCGTCGCCCATGAGCATGGAGAAGGTGCGCTCTGCCTGGGCCGCGTTCTCGATGGTTATCTGGCGGAGGCGGCGGCGGGCAGGGTTCATGGTGGTTTCCCAGAGCTGTTCCTCGCTCATTTCGCCGAGACCTTTGTAGCGCTGGACGTTGTAGCCCTTGTCGGTGCCCTTGCCGAGGCGCAGGGCGGCCTCTTCGCGCTGGTCTTCGGTCCAGCAGTAGACTTCTTCCTTGCCTTTCCAGACCTTGTAGAGAGGAGGTGTGGCGAGGTAGACGTAGCCGTTCTTGATGAGGTCGTACATGTAGCGGAAGAAGAAGGTGAGGATGAGGCAGGCGATGTGGGAGCCGTCGACGTCGGCATCGGTCATGATGACAACCTTGTGGTAGCGGAGCTTGCTGAGGTCCATGTGCTTTTCGCCGGTTTCGTCCTCCTGGGCGACGGTGACGCCGAGGGCGGTGTAGATGTTGCGGATTTCCTCGGAGTCGAAGGCGCGGTCGCCGGAGGCCTTCTCGACGTTGAGTATCTTGCCCCTGAGGGGGAGGATGGCCTGGGTGCGGCGGTCGCGGCCCTGCTTGGCGGTGCCGCCTGCGGAGTCGCCCTCGACGAGGAAGAGCTCGCACCTTTCGGGATCCTTGTCGGAGCAGTCGGCGAGCTTGCCGGGCATGCCGCCGCCGCCGAGGGGGCTCTTGCGCTGCACCATCTCGCGGGCCTTGCGGGCGGCCGCGCGGGCGGTTGCGGCGAGGACTATCTTGTCGATTATGGTCTTGGCGAACTTGGGGTTCTCCTCGAGGTACATGTCGAGCGCGGCGGCCGTGGCCTGCGAGACTGCCGAGGTGGCTTCGGGGTTGCCGAGCTTGGTCTTGGTCTGGCCCTCGAACTGGGGCTCGGCGACCTTGACGGAGATGACGGCGGTAAGGCCCTCGCGGAAGTCCTCGGGAGCGAGGTCGCCCTTGAACTTGTCGAGGAGCTTGTTCTTCTCGGCGTATTGCTTGAGGGAGCGGCTGAGGCCCATCTTGAAGCCCTGGAGGTGAGTGCCGCCCTCTATCGTGTGGATGTTGTTGACGTAGGAATAAATCTTCTCGGAGTAGCCGTTGTTGTACTGGAGGGCTATGTCGATGGGGATTATCTTGTCGGAGGTGATGCAGACGGGCTGGGGTATGATGGTCTGGGCGCCGGCGTCGAGGTACTCGATGAATTCGCTCAAGCCCTTCTGGGAGTAGAAGACCTCGTTGCGGAAGACCTTGCGGCCGGTGGCCTTGCTCTCGCCGGCCTCGTCGACCATGAACTCGTCGACCGTTTCGCGCTCGTCGGTGAGGGTGATGCGGATGCCCTTGTTGAGGAAAGCGAGCTCACGCAGGCGCGCCGCGAGGGTGTCGTAGCGGTAGACGGTGGTCTGGGTGAAGATTTCCGGGTCGGGGTGGAAGGTGATTATGGTGCCGGTATCGGAGGCCTCGCCCGTGACATGCACGGGGCCGAGGGGCTTGCCCTTGGAATAGCGCTGCTCGAAGACTTTGCCCTCGCGGTGGACCTCGGCGACCAGGCTGTCGGCCAGGGCGTTGACGCAGGAAACGCCTACGCCGTGCAGGCCGCCGGAAACCTTGTAGCTGTCCTTGCTGAACTTGCCGCCGGCGTGAAGCACGGTGAGCACGACCTCGAGGGCCGAGCGGTGCTCCTTCTCGTGCATGCCGGTGGGGATGCCGCGGCCGTTGTCACGCACGCGGATGGAGTTGCCCTCAAGGATGCGGACGTCGATGGTGTCGCAGAAGCCGGCCATGGCCTCGTCGATGCTGTTGTCGACCACCTCGTAGACAAGGTGGTGGAGGCCCCTTTCGGATATGTCGCCTATGTACATGGAGGGGCGCTTGCGCACCGCCTCAAGGCCTTCGAGGACCTGGATACTGTTTGCGGAATACTGTTCTTCCGCCTGTCTCATCTCTTCCTGATCTATCATTTTTCGTTGTCGTAAATATCTTACAAATTTAAGAAAAAACCCGGTCAATTACAAATTGAATGTTACCCCCACGATTACTGACGGGCCGGCCTGGCTGTACAGGGGGCTGAGGCGGACGTCGTGGTTGAGGAGGTTGCGTCCCTTGAGCCAGAAAGCGAGCCTGTTGTTGTAGCGGTACTCGCCCCAGAGGCCGAGGTCGGCGTAGCCGGGCATCTTGCGCTCGTGGCCCGTGACCAGGGCGACGCGGGCAGAGGCCATGTCGACGGACAGGCCGGCCCAGATGCGTTTCTTCCAGTTGTAGCCGCCCTTGACGGTGCCGGTTACGAGGGATGGCTCGAACACCCTTGCAGGCACGCCCTGAGGGAGCTTGACGAGGTGGAACTCGCCGTCTAGATTGATGCGCTCGGAGGTCCAGCTGAGGGCGAGGTCGGCGTGGAACATGCTGCAGTCCTGGAAGGAGAAGCATTCACGGCCGTCGTCGGACACGGCCCAGAAGGGGGCGTCCTTGACCCAGCGGTAGCCGGCCTTGAGGTCGTACTGGATGCCGATGTCGGCGTGGCCGTCGACGCCGAGGAAAAGGTCGGCGACGTCCCGCACGGGGAGCGGATCGCCGTAGATGTCGCCGAAATAGCGGTGGACCCTGGTCTTGTAGTCCCAGTACATGGTGTAATGGTCGCGGCCCGTGGCGCCTGCATAGACCTTGAGATAGTCGTTGAACAGGTGGAGGGAGGCGGTGATGTCGGGACTTGCGGAGAACTTGCCTGCGGCCCAGCCCACGCGCAGGCCGGCGTCCACGTCGAGGGCGTCAAGCTGGAAGATGGCGTGCGGATGCACGGAGAATCCCCAGTAGTAGCGGTTGACGGCCACATTGAGGTCTGCGTTGACGCGGTAGTCGGCACGGGGACGGGCAGAGAAGGTAAGGTCGGCGAGGACTTCGTGGTCGATTACGGGGTTCTTGCCGTTGAGCCAGTCCTGGACGTAGCGGTAGCCCACTCCGCCGGCATAGGAGAACTTGCGGTCGGGGTCGACGTTGAAGCGTATGCGGGCGTAGGGGGCGTGGCAGTTCTGGCGGTGGTAGAGCTCGTGCCCTGTGAAAACGCCTTCGTAGCCTGCCTCGGCCCTGAAGTTGACGCGGCCGAGCTTGAACCGGCTGTCGAGTCCGGCACCGGCGCCGAAATCCCAGCCCTTGTCGAAGACGTTCTTGTTGAGCTCGAAGGTGTTGGGGACTATGCGGCGGTAGTTGCCGAGGAAGCCTTCCATGTTGGCGAAGACGTTGAGGGCGAAGCGCTTGCGGTCGACTGCGGCCCACACCACGTCTAACTCTGGACGGAATGTATAGCCGGCTCCGGCGCTCACGTAGAGCTTGCGGCCGTCGTAGGGACGGGGGTCGGGGGTGATGATGACCGAATAGGGCGAGAACTCATAGGATCCCTTGTAGGGCGAATCGAGGACTGAATAGTCGAAATGGTAGTCGAACTTCAGGAGCGAGTCGGGGACGGCCATTTCGGGGCCCTGCTTGGTGACGTCGGTGAGGCGGGTCTGGTACTCGTTGGTGACCTGGACCTCGGGGTTGAGGTTCTGTGCCGCGGCGGCGAAGCCAAGGCCTGCGAGGACGAGGGTTATGATAATCTTTTTCATGCTTCCTGAGTGCTACTGGTTGAGTTTGTAAAGCCTTGACTGCACAAGGTCCATTATGTCGTCATCGGCACGCTCGGGGGTGTAGCCGTCACGTATGCTCTCGAGGGTGGCCTGCGCCTGCTCGGACTTGCCGAGCTGGACGAAGGCGTCGGCGAGGGTGATGTAGGCCCTCGCAAGCCAGTAGTTCTGGCCGCCGGACTTGTCGGAGAAGTCGAACACGCCCTGCTGGACGGCGCTGTAGTCGGCCCTGTCGTAGGAATCCTGGATGAGGATGTAGCGGGCCTCGGCGCCCTCGTCGGTGGCGGGTTCGGAGGAGAGGGTCTTGAAGACGGCGAGGGCCTCGTCGCGCCTGCTGGTGGCGAGAAGGGACTTGGCCTTGACGTAGTTGCACTCGCGCTTCTCGGCGGCTGACAGGCCGCTCAGGCCGGCCACGACATCGGATGCCGCCCGGGCGTCCTCCCAGCTGCGGGCCCTGAAGGCGGAGCGCATCATGCCGAAGACGGCCTCGCGGCGGTTGGCGTCGATGACGGCCTTGTCGCGGAGGTCCTTGTAGGCGGAATAGGCCTTCATGTAGCGCTCGAGGGTGTAGGAGAGCTCGGCGAGGTGGAGCAGCGACGACTCGGCGAAGGAGCCGGCATCGGCTGCCGAGGCCACCGTCTCGTAGAGGTCGCAGGCCTTCTCCTTGCCGCCGAGGGCTGAATAGGACTCTGCCAGGTAGAAGCGGGCCGCAGTGACGTGGGCGCCGTAGGGGTATGTGTCGAGGTACTTCTGGAGGGACGAGGCAGCCTGCACGTAGTTGCCGGACAGGTAGACCTGCTCGGCGGTGCTGAAGTAGAGGTCGTCCTTGTCGGATTCGGACTTGCCGGCGGCGAGGCCGGTGCTCTCTACGTATTCGAGATACTTCTGAGGCTGCTGGATGGTCTGGTAGATGGACTCGATGGCGAGCAGGGCGTCGTCGGCGAGCTGGCTTCCGGGAACGATGGAGACCACTTCCTTGTAGTAGGAGAGGGCCCTGTCGTAGTCGGAGGTGTTGCGGCTCACCATGCCCAGGCCGATGAGGGCCCTGGCACGGGTCTGGAGGTCGGCGGACGTGTCGTAGAGCATGGAGAAGGCCTCGGTTGCCTTGGAGTAGTCGGCGATGTCCATGTTGGCCCTGCCGAGTTCGTAGAGGCCCTCGGCATACATGGGCGTGTCGGGATCGGCGTGCAGGACGTAGGCAAGGACGTCGGCCTTGGCGTCCAGGTCGCCGGTGAGGCCGTAGGACAGGGCAAGCTGGCTGTAGGGATAGATGTCTTCCTTGACGGGAATCTCCTTGATGGCGGCGCGGTATGCGGTGATTGCCGAGGCATAATCGCGTGCGGCGAAGCTGCAGTCGCCCTTGCGGACGAGGGCGTCCTTGCGGCAGGTCTTGTCACCCTCGGTCAGATAGATGTCGAACCACCTGACGGCCTGCTTGTACTGCTGGGCCTGCATGTGGGAGTAGGCGGTGTTGTAGGAGAGGAGCTCGCCCTCGGGCTGTCCGGGAAGGGCGGAGATGTTGTAGAGGTCGGCGAACAGGCGTGCGGCCTCGTCATAGTTGCCGGCCCGGTAGTTGGCCTCGGCCTGCCAGTAGCGGGCCATCTGCCCCAGTGGATCGTGCTTGGGAAGGTAGTATGCGGCGGCACGCAGGCAGGGAATGGCATCGGTGTAGGAGCCGCTGGAGATGAGCTGCTCGGCCCGCAGATAATAGGCCTTGATGTAGTTGCTCTGCTGGTCGGGGGTGAGCTCGTCTATCTTGTCGTAGGCCTCGACGGCGCCGGCGTAATCGCGGTTGTAGAGGCTTGCAAGGGCCATGTAGCTGTAGATTTCGTCGCCGCGGCGGGAAGTGTCGTACTTGTCCATGTAGCGGGAGAAGGGGGCGCCGTCCTTGTTGAGGTCGAAGGCGAGCTTGGCATAGTTGAACATGGCATCCTCCTGCATGACGGGGTTCCATGCTACGTCGGAGGCCCCGTGGAAGGCGCTCATGGCGGCGATGTTGTTGCCGGTCTTGAGGTAGGCGTTGGCAAGCTGGTAGTTGGCGACCTGGCCGAGGGAGTCGGTGCGGTCGGTCATGCGGGTGAAGTTGGAGATGGCGCCTTTGTAGTCGTCGACCGAATAGAGGACGGAGCCGGCATAGAACCAGTCGGAACGGGTCATCTCGTCCTTGGGGATGGCGGAGTAGAACTGCTTGGCCTTCTGGGGGTCGCCCTTGACGAGGTAGGACTCGGAGATGATGCGGGCAAGGTGGTTCTGGCGCACGCCCGGCTCGCTGTCGTAGATGCGGGTGCCCTCGGTTATGGTGTAATCGTAGTCCTTCTGGTTGAAGTGGCAGTCGACGAGGTAGAACGCCGAGAGCTGGGCGAAGCGGGGATCTTCGCCGGAACGCTCGAACCACTTGCGGGCAGTGGTGAAGTCCTTGTCGCAGTAGCTCATGTAGCCCATGGCATAGCGGGCCGGAGCCTTGTAGTCGGACATGGGAAGCTCCTCCACCTCCATGAAGGCGGCCCGGGCCTCGCTGTCGAGCCCGCGGGAGAAGAAGGAATAGCCTTTCTTGAAGGCGAACTCCTCGTAGTGGGACTCGTCGAGGTACTTCCTGTCGACGGCGGCGAAGCGTTCCGAGGCCTCGGCGTAGCGGCTGCGGTCGAACAGGACGAGGGCGTACTCGTAGTCGATCAGGTTGGAGATGCTCGACTTGCGCCAGTCCTTCTCGTATTTGGCGAGGCGCGTCTCGAACCCGTCGCTCTGCATCTTGATGGCGCAGAGGAGCGCGTAGCCGTCGCTCATGGGGTCTCCGGGGATTTTGTCAAGCAGGGTGGCGGCACGCTCGTACATGCCGTGATTGTAGAGATTGACAGCCTCGCGGTATATTTCCGTGCGGTCATCGGGGGCCGCAACGGCCGAAACCGAAAGCAGCAAGGCGGCCAATAAAAGTCTCACTCGCATAAAAATACTGTTTTAACTTACAAATTTACTTATTTTATGTTATTTTTGCAGAAACTAATGCCGGAAATTTATGGAAAAAGTGATATTTTTCAAGGACGCAGACATCACCAGCGGTGAAAGCATCGTCGTTTACGGCCTCAACATGGAAGTCCGGCAGGGTGACCTCGTCTACATAGTCGGCAAGGTCGGCACCGGCAAAACCTCCATCATCCGCACCCTCATAGCTGAAAATCCCCTCACCAAGGGCGAAGGCAGCGTCTGCGGCTACGACCTCCGCAAGCTCCGCCGGCGCGACGTCCCCATGCTCCGCCGCCGCCTCGGGGTGGTTTTCCAGGACTTCCAGCTCCTGATGGACCGCAGCGTAGAGGACAACCTCGAGTTCGTCCTCAAATCCACCGGCTGGAAGGACCGCGAGGCCATGGACAGGCGCATCTCGGAGGTCCTTTCCGCAGTCGACATGCAGACCAAGGCCCACAAGATGCCCCACCAGCTGTCGGGCGGCGAACAGCAGCGCATCGCGATAGCGCGCGCCATCCTCAACGAGCCCGAACTCATAATAGCCGACGAGCCCACCGGCAACCTCGACTCCGAGACCGCAGAGGGCATACTCCAGCTGCTCCTCGACATCAACCGCCAGCGCGGCACCGCCATAGTCATGGTGACCCACAACCGCAGCATCATCGACCGCCACCCCGGGCGCGTCTTCGAGACAGGCAACGAAACATGCAAAGAAATATGAAAGAATTTGAACTGAAGGCCCAGCAGTGGTTGGAAGGCAACTTCGACCAGGCCACCAAGATGGAAATCCTAAAGCTTCGTTCGGAAGATCCGGCGGGCCTTGAGGATGCTTTTTACAAGAACCTTGAGTTCGGCACCGGAGGCCTGCGCGGCATCATGGGCGCCGGCACCAACAGGATGAACCGCTACACCGTAGGCATGGCCACCCAGGGCCTCGCCAACTACATCCTCGGCCACTGCGAGGGCGACGACCTGCGCGTCGTAATCTCCTACGACTCCCGCAACAACAGCAAGGAATTCGCCAAGATCGCGGCCCAGGTGCTGTCGGCCAACGGCATCCACGTGTTCATCTTCGACAACATCCGCCCCACGCCCGAGATGAGCTACGCCGTGCGCCTCAAGGGGGCTGTCGCCGGCATCATGATCACCGCCTCCCACAACCCCAAGGAGTACAACGGCTACAAGGTCTCCTGGTCCGACGGCGGCCAGGTCACTTCGCCCGTCGACAAGGAGATAGTCGCCGAGGTCGCCAAGATCACCGACCCCGGACAAGTCAAGTTCGAGGCGGGCCTGCGCTGCGGCGAGATCGAGTCCATGGGCGCAGAGGTCGACGAGCAGTATCTCCGCGACCTTATGTCCCTCAGGCTCAGCCCCGAGGCGGCGGCTCAGCAGGGCGGCAGGCTCAAGATAGTCTACACTCCCCTGCACGGCTGCGGCGTGCGCCTCGTGCCCGAGATCCTCAAGCGATCCGGCTTCACCAACGTCATCCACGTCCCCGAGCAGGACGTCTCAGACGGCAACTTCCCCACCGTCGTCTCCCCCAACCCCGAGGAGCCCGCCGCTCTCAGGCTCGCCCTCGACAAGGCCTCGCAGACCGGTGCCGACATAGTCATCGGCACCGACCCCGACGCCGACCGCGTGGGCATTGCGGTACGTGACGACAAGGGAGAACTCGTCCTCCTCAACGGCAACCAGACCGCATCGGTCCTCACCTACTACATCCTCACCCGCCGCCGCCAGCTCGGCACCCTCACCGGCAAGCAGTATGTGGTCAAGACCATCGTCACCTCAGAGCTCATCACCGAAATATGCCGCAGCTTCGGCGTGCCGGTGTACAACGTCCTCACCGGATTCAAGTACATCGCCGCAGTCATCAAGGAAAGAGAGGCGCTCGGCGAGGAGTTCGTCTGCGGCGGCGAAGAGAGCTACGGCTTCAACGTGGGCCAGTTCGTACGCGACAAGGACGCCCCCGTCACCTGTATGATGGTGGCCGAATGCGCCGCCTGGGCCGCCACTCAGGGACTCACCTTCTACGGCCTGCTGCAGCGCGTCTACGCCGAGTTCGGCTACCGCAGGGAGGGCCTCGTGAGCCTGGTGCGCAAGGGCATCGAGGGCACCCGCGAAATCGCCTCCATCATGGAAGGCCTCCGCAACGAGCCGCCCGCAGAGCTGTGCGGCTCCCCTGTCACAAAGGTAGTCGACTACCTGAGGCCGGAACTCACCGGCCAGCCTTCGTCCAACGTCCTGCAGTTCTTCGACGAGGCCGGCGACGTGGTGTCGGTGCGCCCGTCCGGCACCGAGCCCAAGATCAAATTCTACTTCGGAGCCAAGGGCTCAGACGCCGACAGCAAGGTCGACGCCCTTCGCAAACAATTCACAAGCTTATGACACTCAACAAGATAGAAATCAATTACGAGGAATACTCATCCGTTTCCGAACTCAACGCCGAAGACCGCGAACTCGCCCAGGCCGCCATTGAAGGGATGAGGGGCTCATACGCCCCTTACTCCCACTTCAACGTGGGCGCAGCGGTGCGCATGTCCAACGGCCAGATAGTCCGCGGCGCCAACCAGGAAAACGCCGCCTTCCCTTCCGGCCTGTGCGCCGAGCGCACGGCACTGTTCGCCGCCGGTGCCAAGTATCCCGACAAGGAGATGAAGAGCATCGCCCTGTGCGGCGGCCTTTACGGCAGGCTCACCGATGAGCCGGCCACGCCCTGCGGCGCCTGCCGCCAGGTCATGGCCCAGTACCAGGCCAAATCCGGCGGCCCCATGAGCGTCATCATGGTCGGCGCCAAGCGCATCTGGAAATTTGCCCGCGTCGACGACATCCTGCCCCTGATTTTCGACAGCATCTAACACATCTCAAACTTGCCTCCCGTTGGGGGCAAGTTTTTTTGACTTCGTCACTCCACATGTGCGGGTGACTCTCCCATACTCCTGCAAATACACACCCGCTCACGGGAAGCTTCATGGGGACTGTCTCTCGCAAAGTTTTGGAAATTCCAAGGTTTGTGGCTATATTTGCAGCGGGGAAAGTCGTACACGACCAGCTCCCTCAAAACTCCCCCAGGGCCGGAAGGCAGCAAGGGTATGAGGTTGTAGCGGTGCGATGTGCGTAGCTTTCCCCTTTTTTGTTGCGAGGCAACAAAAAAGGGGAAACGCCTTACCCCCGCTGCTCCGCAGCTGCCCCGCAGGGGCATGAGGGGCGGCCCCCTCAAACTCCCCCGGGTCGGCCGCAAGCGGCCTCCGGACCTTTCTTCGAACATACCGCAGTGCCGATTTCTCTCAGCCATATCTCTTCGAACCCGCCGCAGTGCCAATGGCAACAAAAAAGGGGAAAGTCCTTACCCCCGCTGCTCCGCAGCTGCCCCGCAGGGGCATGAGGGGCGGCAAGCTGCCGCGCAGCTCTATTATCCCCCTGCACCCCCAGGGGTCGGGGGAAAGGATTCCCCCGCACGGCTTCGCCGTCCCCCTTCTGTCGGCCGCAAGCGGCCTCCGGACTTCTCTTCGAACCCGCCGCAGTGCCGATGGCAACAAAAAAGGGGAAACGCCTTACCCCCGCTGCTCCGCAGC
>FLNY01004875.1_pt1 | contig 19371 bp, 17 predicted proteins | sample 1140381 | NCBI WGS metagenome assembly FLNY01 (sample SAMEA3878172, study PRJEB12797) | bioreactor metagenome | biome: Moose rumen | place: Sweden | collected 2011-10
ATCGAAAAAGACACGTTCGCTTCACACGCGCAGCCTAAAGCATTTATTTTTTCAATAACTGTAAAGGAAAGTCGACATTTTACCTTATCTGTCGGTAAGAAGAAGTAATTTCGACTTTTGCATTACGGAAAAACACTGAAAACTTACCGATTGAATGTTTGGCAAATTCAAAAAGTCGAAATTAGGGCTAAATAGCAAATTCTGGATTATTCTGCCAAAAAGTTCTCTTTTAAATCTTCCTCTATCTTCAATACTGCGCGGGTGTATGCCAAATCTGATGTTTTTGCCCCGACTCTTTGATATTTCTTTGAATAAGAATAGAGACTATCACCATTTGGATTTGTAATCGTAATTTTTAAGGAAGGACGGACAAATGGACCAATGTCATATTGCTCTTCATTACAAGTAATGTTCAATAAGACTTGATAACGACCGTTAGTTTCAGAGTATATATATCCCCGGTTTTCCAAAATTTCAGCAACTGAATCTGTCAGCTGAGCAAGCTTTGCATCTTCCTGCTTTAGGGAAACTGAAAAAGTCGCCTTTTTTTTGTATTGCGCCCGCTCGATTGGAAGTAGATTTATAAGCTCACTGTCTGATTTATATGTGTTAAGAGAATTTGGCTCAATAATTCCGAGAGTTTTGATATATGAAGCGGCCAAAACAGAAAGAGCCTCGGCTTTTTGCATATAAAGCGCAGAATTAAAAGCTTCGCTGTCATTTTGTGCTGCCGAACGATAGTTTTTTATTGCATCCATAAGGGTATTAATATAACCCTTGTAAGTTTTTGCAGCCTCCGCTTTGTCAACATAAGCAAGGACATTGTAAACATTTCGTTTTTCATTGTGATAGGTCGGGGCATAATTCAGACCGAAAAATTCTGCTTCACTTGAAACTTTCGTAATTTGATCAAGGGATGAATTCGCACTTGTTTGATAACTTCCGCCTACTTGAACAGAATCAAATTTTTTTACTGCAAGAGTAAGAACCTCTGTTTTTGTATCGAAAAACTGAGAGACTCCTGCCAATGCAGCAGCCATCGCTTTTTTTTCAGTATTTCCTTCGCCCATAGCAGCCACATACTTTGAAGACGGGAATTCTTTTTCCTGATTAGTTACCCATTTTGGTGCCGCCGAAAAACAAGAGGCAGTTATACAAAATATTGCAATTTTCACGCTTAATCTTTTCATAAAAAATAGTATAAGGTGAAAATAACCGGAAATCAATAAAATCTACTCTGCCAAGAAAAGAGTTCCTTTTGCGCTTCCGTCCGAAAGCTTGTCCAAAATGTTTTCGGTTCCGCCGTTCGCAAGAATCAAAGGAATTCCGTATTTTGTAGATTTTGATGCGGCTTGAATTTTTGTCTCGATTCCGCCAGTTCCGAACGCATTTGTTTCGCCAATTGTAATAGAAGCCCGTAGCTCGCTGATTGAAGAAACAGTCTCGATAAGTTTTGCCTTTGAATTAGTCTTTGGATTGTCTGTAAAAATTCCTTCGATGTCGCTGAACAAAATCAAAGCATCAGCACTCCAAAGAATCGCAGTAAGGGCAGAAAGGTTATCGTTATCACCGATTGAAAATTCGTCAGTAGAAACTGAGTCATTTTCGTTGATAATCGGAACTACCCCCTCGTCAACGAGAGTAAAAAGCGTATTTCTGATATTTAAAGAACGATGATTGTCTTCAAAATCTTCTTTTGTAAACAAAAGCTGCCCGATGTGAAGTTCTTGCTCTGCAAAAGCCTTTCTCCACTGGGCCATAAGCTCAACCTGCCCAATGGCACAAAGTGCCTGCCTGAAGTGAACATCTTTTTTGCGAGCCCATTCTTTTAGGGTAGAAACTCCTGAAACCTGAGCGCCAGACGAAACTACAACGATTTGCTTTCCTTTTGAGATAAGATTTTTGCATTGCCGTGCAAAAGAAGCCATAAATTCTGTATTTTGTGTTCCGTCAGCCTTTGAAAGAGTATTCGAGCCGATTTTTATAACGATTTTTCGTGCGCTTGCAAGTGTTTCAGAAATTGTCATTTTTTATTCCTATTTCTGTAGATAGTAACAGATTACAAGATTTTTTGCTACTCTTGAAAAAAACTTTGAAATTCTACATACTGACCAAATGAAAATTCTTTGCGTTTGCCTCAGTGCGACAATTCAACGAACTATTCAATTTGATTCTTTTGCTGTAAATGGCATTAACCGCTCCAAAATTTGGCGTGAAGATGCCAGCGGAAAGGCCTTAAATGCAGCCCGCGTTTTGAATCAACTTGATGGTGGTTGCTCAACTGCCCTTTGTCCAGTCGGAAACGCAAATGCCGAGCATTTTCTTGTACTTGCTTCACGCGACAACGACCTTTATGTTCATCCAATCTACACGGAAGGCAGCACCCGCGAATGCTGGACTCTTCTCGACACAAAAAATTCCACAACAACAGAGCTAATTCCGGACGAAACAGCAGATTTACAGCATATTGCCGGAGCCGAAGCCGAGCTGGATTTAATCGAATCTGTCCGTCAATATATGTCAACTTATGACGCACTTTTGTTCGCAGGAAGCCGTCCGGCATCATGGAGCGCAAATATTTGCAGCCGAATTTGTGAAGTTGCAATAAAAACCGGGAAAATCATTCTTGCAGATTTCCGGGGAAAAGATTTGCTCGACACCTTAAAAATCTGTATTCCACATATCATAAAAATAAACGAAGAAGAATTCTGCCAGACCTTTGGCTTTTCTGCCTGGAGCGAAAAAGAGCTGGAAAAGGCAATCGCCGCAAAATCTGAAGAATTCCAAAATATCATCATTGTCACTCGTGGCGAAAAAGACACCTTGGCTGCCGAAAAAGGAAAAATTTATCGGGCAAAAAGCGAAAAAATCAAGGTTGTAAACTCCACCGCCTGTGGCGACTCTTTTGCAGCAGGATTTTTGCACGAATGGCTAAAAACCAAGGATATGGACAAATCCCTCAGAGAAGGGACACGGTGCGCCGCTCTTAACGCACGCTCTATAATTCCTGGCTCAATTCTGTAAAGCTACAGATTATTCAGTCTTTTTGAAGAAATCGCCTGCAATTCCCCGACGCTCATTTTTGAAAGAAGTTCTTTTACACTTGTAATCAGTTTCGGACTCATACTGAGCGTTCTGACACCCATACCAGCCAAAACCATAACGCTTTCAGTACGGCTTGCCATTTCACCGCAAACAGAAACAGCGATTCCCTCACTTTCGGCGGCTTTTATTGTTTTGTGAAGAAGCCGAAGGACAGCCAAATGAAATTCATCATAAAGAGGGGCAACAAGCGCATTTTCACGGTCAACTCCCAGAGTATACTGGGTTAAGTCGTTCGTTCCGATAGAGAAAAAATCCGCTCGCTTTGCAAGACAATCTGAAATCATTGCGGCAGCGGCCGTTTCTATCATAATTCCGATTGGAACATCTGCCTTGAAGGGAATGTTTTCGGATTTTAGCTCATCACGGACTTTTGCAGCGATTGCAAGCGCTTCTTCGACTTGCTCAACGCTCGTAATCAGCGGAAGCATAATCTTAAGATTTCCGAAAACGCTTGCCCTATACAAAGCCCGAAGCTGGGTGCGCAGAATCTGTGGATTTGCAAGAGTCAAGCGAATCGCCCTCAAGCCCATAAGAGGATTTTTTTCTTCGCTGCTTGAATGGCTCATTTCAAGAGACGAGATGATTTTGTCTCCACCGGCATCAAGCGTTCGGATTGTAACAGGCTTGCCTCGCATAGTTTCAAGAACTTGCTTGTAGGCGTTGAATTGATTTTCTTCACTGAAAGCCGCCGCCTTTGAATGAGCAGAACTAAAATTTCGATTAGCATTCGCCTCGCTCATAAAAAGGAATTCCGTTCGGAAAAGACCGATTCCATCGGCACCTTCTTCCATTGCGACGCGGGCTTCTTCCACCGTACCGATATTTGCCATAAGCTCGAATTTTTCGCCGTCTGTTGTAACCGACGGTAAATCGCGGAATTTTTTGAGCTTTTCGGCATGGGCTAGAGCAATATCAATTTTTTTCTGATAGTCTTTTAAAGTATTTTCGTCAGGAGACTCAATTACTTCCCCGGCATCGCCGTCAATAACGACAAGGGCGTCATTTTTGATTTCTTCAAGAATATTTTCGATGTCAAAAACGGCAGGAATTCCGTAGTTTCGTGCCAGAATTCCCACATGGGAAGAAACACCACCATCTGTAAGTGCGATACCCGCAATTCGTCTTTTTGAAAGAATAACAGTATCGCTGGGGGCCATCGATTTTGCAACGATAACAGCATCATCCGGAACATTTTCAATATCGAAGGGATGAAAATCAAGCAAATCATTTAAAACTCTGCCAAAAATATCACAAATATCCTCTGCCCGCTCAGCAAGATAAGCGTTTCCGCTGGAACGAAGCCTGTCGGCATATTCTTCTGTCTTTTGATTTAAGATGTACTCGATTGTATGATTTGATGCCTCAAAGGTTTTTCTGACATCGCCAAGAAATTCCGGGTCATTGAGCATTAAAAAATATGTCTCGAAGATTTCTGACTGAACTTTGTCATCTTTTACAGCATCCAGCTGAGAAGCGATTTGCCCCGTAACCTTTGCAAGAGATTTGTCAAAGCGTTCGAGCTGCTTAGGTTTATCTTCTGCTTTGATTTTTTTTGAAGAAATAACGATTTTTTCGGCTTCAGGAATAACAAAAGCCCGTCCAATTCCAACACCGCTAGAGGCTGATAAACCTAAAAGTACATTCATTTTTTTTATTTTAAGAGCATTTAAAAAAAAAGTCTAGCCTACTGACAGCAGGCTAGACAACAAGGAGGTGTGCGATATGAGAAACTTTACATTTGTGAACCAAAGAAATAGTTACACAAAAGGAGAGTCTAAATCCGATTTTATTTGCTTGTAAGTGCGCTTACAAGACGACCGATTGGGTCCAAATCAAGAAGGAAAATGTCAACTGCCATAAAAATTGCAAAACCAACTACGGCAATGATCAAAAGTAATCCGATACCAACGAGCATCTGAACTGCGATAGGAAGAGAGTCAAAACCTTTTTTTTCTTCAACTGCTGTATTTGAAGCCATAATTTACCCCTAATATAAAAAACTAACCGAATATATATTAAATCTTGTGGGCTTTATCGTCAAGTAAAAAACCGACATAAATTTGCACTTTTCTTCTATCGTTTAGGCATTTGAATAATGGGAAAATTTATAGTAGGATATTTAAAGATTTTGGAGGAATTATGCTCTTTACGCCGGTTGAAATTCAGGAAACCGTAAATATGTTTTTGCGCCACAAATTGGATGTGCGCTGTATCACTATGGGAATTTCTCTTTTGGATTGTGCTGATTCGGATTCAAAAAAAGCCAACCAGAAGATTTACGATAAAATCATGAAAAAGGCGGGAAATCTCGTCAAAGTCGGGCAGGATATCGAAAAGGAACTTGGCGTTCCCATTATCAATAAGCGGGTTTCTGTTACGCCGATTGCCCTTGTTGCGGGAGCCAGCGGGGCTAAGTCTTATGTGGAATACTGCAAAACCCTTGATAAATGCGCTCAGGAACTGGGAATCAACTTTATCGGCGGATTTTCGGCCCTCGTTCAAAAGGGAATCACGCCCGCAGACCGCATTTTGATTGACTCTATTCCAGAGGCTTTGGCAACGACGGATTTTGTCTGTTCCAGCGTCAATGTGGGAAGCACAAAAAGCGGAATCAACATGGACGCGGTAAAGCTCATGGGCGAGACAATCAAAAAGACCAGTGAGGCCAGCAAAGACTGTGCGGTAAACGGCTGCTCAAAACTCGTGGTTTTCTGCAACGCGCCGGAGGATAATCCCTTTATGGCCGGTGCCTTCCATGGTCCCGGCGAGGCTGATTCTGTCATCAATGTGGGCGTTTCTGGCCCTGGCGTTATTCTGGCGGCTGCCCGCGATTACAAAGGGAAGCCCATTAACGAGCTTGCAGAAGGCATCAAAAAAATGGCTTTCAAAATCACCCGCTTAGGTCAGCTGGTCGGAGCAGAGGCTGCTTCCCGACTTGGCGTTGATTTTGGTATTTTGGATTTGTCTCTGGCTCCAACTCCTGCCGTTGGTGACTCTGTTGCCCGAATCCTTGAGGAAATCGGTTTGGAGGGAGCGGGCTGTCCTGGAACTACGGCGGCTCTGGCAATGCTCACTGATATGGTCAAAAAAGGCGGCGTAATGGCCTCAACGAGCGTCGGCGGTCTTTCTGGCGCATTTATTCCTGTTTCAGAAGACGAGGGAATGATTAACGCGGTCAAGCAGGGCTCAATTTGCCTTGAAAAACTTGAAGCCATGACTACGGTTTGTTCCGTCGGTCTTGATATGATTGCGATTCCGGGGGACACTCCTGCAACTACAATTTCCGGTATTATGGCCGATGAATTTGCCATCGGTATGGTGAACAATAAAACGACGGCGGTGCGTTTGATTCCGGCTCCTGGCAAAAAGGCTGGTGACTGGATTGAGTTCGGCGGACTTTTGGGCGGCTGCCCCGTCATGCCGGTAAGTAAATTCAGTTGCGCGGACTTCATCAACCGTGGCGGAAGAATCCCGGCTCCAATACACAGTTTCAGAAATTAGAAAATGCACAAGGGATTGTAGGGGCGGCCGCCAGAGGCGTACGAATGGAGCCGAAAGGCGGAACCCATACGAGCACGAAAACGAGAGTGCTCGCGAAAAGCCTGACCGCTGCGCTGCAGCGGGTGTGCCCAAAAATATGAATAAAAATAACCTTCTTTCTGGTTTTTACAAAAGTCTTTTCTCCATTGCACTGCCGATAATTTTGCAAAATATGCTGCAAACCTTCGTGAATATGCTCGACACGATTATGGTGGGGCGGCTGGGTTCTGTGCCGATTGCGGCGGTAGGGCTTGGCAATCAGATTTTTTTTATGCTGAATATGGTCATTTTTGGCATTTCTTCGGGCTGCTCTATTTTTATCTCACAATTCTGGGGAGCGGAAAACTTTATCGGAATCAGAAAAAGCTTTGGCCTTATGCTTTCCGTCTGCTTTTTGGTTGCGCTTGTTTTTCTTTCAGGAGCGACTTTTATCCCTGAAAAGCTTCTTGGCCTTTATACAAACGATGAAGCCGTAATTTCTGAGGGAGTGCGTTATCTTAAGGTCGTGTCATTTTGCTATCCAATGCTCTCGATTTCTTTTTCCTGTCAGATGGCATTCCGCAGCACTGAGCATGTTGTCCTTCCAATGGTGACTACGGCCATTTCTTTCGTTCTGAATGTGATTGGAAATTATGCTTTTATCTTTGGATTTGCTCCCCTTGGAATTCCTGCTTTCGGAGTCGTAGGAGCTGCCGTTGCGACACTGATTGCCCGTGCCGTCGAGATGATTGTGACTGTTTTAGTCGGAATCCTTAAAAAATTTGAGGCAATCGGAAGTCTTAAAGAGCATTTTTCTTTTGTTCACGACAAAGCCTTTATTCTTAAGCTGATTGTCGTCGGAACTCCTGTTCTTCTTTCGGAAACCTTGTGGGGATTGGGAATCACTACTCAGAATTCGATTTTTGCCCACGCAGGCACTGACTCCTTTGCGGCGTTCAGCATTATGAACACGGTGAGCCAGCTGACTTGGGTTTTCTTTATTGGAATGGGAAGCGCATCCAGCATTATTTTGGGAAAGAAAATCGGAGCCATGGATAATGAAGGGGCAATTGCTTATGCCCACAGATTCTGCTGGTTTTTTCCGCTTATGGGCGCAATTATCGGCTTGCTTTTGTTCCCGATTTCAAAAATTTTGCCACTCATTTTTATTGTCGAGCCATATATCATAAAAATCACTCAGTCGATGCTGCTTGTGCTAATGATTGTCTACCCTTTCAGAGCCTTTAATATGCTGATTATCGTTGGAATTTGCCGTTCTGGTGGCGACACGATTTTCGCTTCGATTATCGATAACGGATGGATGTGGTTAATAGCCCTTCCGCTTGGAGCAGTCGCAACATTTATTTGGAAACTTCCGCCGTGGGCGATTCTTTTTTGCCTTGAAAGCGAGCAGATTTTAAAAACAATTTGTGGAGCATTTCGCGTAAAATCTGGAAAATGGCTTCACAATGTCGTTAAAAGCTAGGGAAGCGCTGATTAACACTTGACGCGATTACTCAGCGCTTCCCGTCAAACTGTCGTAACTCTCGATTGGCTTTGCCAAAAGAGTTACGAACAGTTTGCAACATTCAAAGAGAACACTGATTAATTCTCCATTGAATTAATCAGTGTTTCCCTAAGCGAATATTTCCTGAATTTTTTCTTCTGGCAGAAGATTTACCGCCGCCGCAAACATTACGCAGCAGTTGACCTCGTATTCTGCCCAGAGAGCGCCTTCTTTTATACGGTCGAATGTAATCAGTCCCTTTGGATTTTCCACAGAGCCAAGCACACACAGAATTGTAGATTTTACTCCCTTGTCGAAAAGAATTTTTCCCAATGGCTTCGCAATTTCTCTTAATTCGGTCGTATAATTCATGCGAATATAAGGTTTTCCAGCAAGAGCAGTTTTAAATTCGCTTCCAAAAATATAATCTGCTGTTTTTAGGGAATCTAATTGCTCTCCAAGGCAGTATTTTCGCTCCATTTCGCCTGAGCTGCTGTTTTTGTAGTAGAAGTTTATTGAGTCGAGATTGTATGTCTTTAGCATGTGGGCAAGAACAGTTTCTGCCGCTGGTTTTGGGTTTGAGCCTAGCTGAAGCAGAAAGTCTGCCATGCTTTTTAATTCAAGGACTTCACGGACATCATATTTGATTCCTTCTGTTTTTGCCTCGCTCGCTTTTTTGTAAAGCTCACCATGTAAATCGTCACGGAAGAAAACATATCGGTTTCGGCCCTTGTCTTTTGCACGGTAAAGACAAAAATCTGCCTTTTTAAATAGCTCGTCAAAGGTACTGCCGTCTTTCGGATACATCGAAGCCCCGACAGAAGCCGTTACCTGAATGTCAACGAACATATCCTTAAAAGCATTTTCGATTGCCACAACAAATGAGCGCAGGACTCCACGGAAAACGCTTTCTTCGTTCATATCTTCAAGAACGACAAGGAATTCGTCCCCGCCATAGCGCCCGATAACTCCAACATCGCTGACGGCATTTCGCAAAACATCTCCGGCTTTTCTTAAAACTTTGTCACCAGCCAAGTGACCGTAAGCGTCATTCACAGGCTTAAAATGGTCAAGGTCAACAATGACAAGCATTGCGTTTTCTTTTGTTCCCTTTGAGAAGCGTTTTTGAGCAAAGCGGGTGATTGCCTTTTTGTTGTAAACGCCCGTTAAAGCGTCTAGCTTTAGCTCCTGCATAAGCTCAGTTGATTTGTCTGACTGTTCGACATAAATTTCTGGCATAATCCTGCCAATCATAAAAATGTCGTCATTATCCTCAACACGAATAGCCGTAAAAATCAAATTTTCAAAGAGGGAATGTGTGTATCGGATAGAAGAATTTACTTTTGTTGAAAAAATCGGCTGGCAAGATTTTAGCTCCAGCATTGCATATCTAAAATCATCAATATTTTCGTGATAAATCAGCCCTTCCTCAATAATCTGCTCTATCCAAGATTCAAGTTCCTGCTCGTAGACAACAATCCGCTTGTTAAGAAGAAAATTGTAAAGCGTAAAGATGTTGTTTGATTTTTGGTATGAAAAAACATATTCGTTCGTGAGACCGAGGGCATAATTCATCTTTTTTTGAGAGGAATTTGTTGCCGTATAAAAATCATAAGCCTTGGAAATGTCAATGATATGAACGGCTATGCAATTTTTTTCGTTATGAATTTCTTCGCAGATATAAACGATGTTGTACTGGTATTCACCAGTGATTTTTCTGAAGGGATAAGCACGGAATTCAGAACGATTACGACTCGTTTTTACGAATTCCATAAAATTTTGACGTTCGCTTTCTCTTACGATGTCTTCGATATTTTCGTATAAAAAACCCGCCTTTTCAAAATAAGTATAAAATTCCTTGTTGCGGTCGAGAATCTGATAATTTTCGTCGAGATATGCGATTTTTGTTTCGAGGCTTTTCATAAAAGTCTGTTTCCACCGTAGCGTACTTTTATTTTATTTTAATAAAATTTTATATTTATTTAAAGTGGGGAATTTCCATATTGCAAAAGACTTAGCTCGAGAACTTTTTTGCAAAGAGCCTCCCCGCCCCCCTGACAAAGAGCTGTTGCAAAGGGACGACCGACCAAAACGCAGTTTGCCCCTAAAGCCATTGCAGTCGCAACATCATTTGGGGAGCGAATTCCTCCGTCAATCCAAAGTTCACCGCAGTATTTTTTGAGCTTTTCTCCGTATTTTGCCAAAAATTCCGCCGTGCTGCCCTTTCTTGTGTCAATTCTTCCGCCGTGGTTTGAAATATACACGATGTCAGGCATAACTTCCTTTACGAGTTTTATGTCTTCTTTTGTGAAAACACCCTTAATTGCAAAAGGCATTTTTATATGATTTTTAATTTCGATTAACTGGGACACAGATTTTTTTTCGAGAGAGACAAGATTTCTCATAGTTAAGATATTGTATGAATCTATGTCGATTCCCGTAATTTTTACGCAATCCTTTGCCCATTCAAAACGCTCGATGATTTTTTCGTTTGAATAGGGCTTTATAAAAACAGAGGTTCTGGCATCCGGAGCTTCACTTTTGACTTTTTTGAGTGCTTCAATTCCGAATTTGAGTTTTTCGTCCGGATAGCCGTCTCCAATACAAAGGCCGACTCCGACCTTGTGCATGGCCTGAATTATCTGATTGTAAAAATCTGATTCGTGAGCGAAGCCAATATTTTCGACAGCACCAGTCATCGGCGCAATGCTGATTGACGGAATACGAAATTCAGGAGGCAGTTCGAGAAATTTTTTGACTTTTTCAATGTTTCTTTTTCGTACAATTTCCCAGTCAGAGCAGTTCAGAATGAAATTTTCGTTTTTTCTGACTCCACCCATTCCAGGAAGCTGACCTATGCAGCCCTTTCCGTTACAGACTTTGCAGAAATTGCACTTAAAATTGTTTTCACCCACGGTAAAAGATTATACCAAATCAATAGTTTTCTCACAATCAAAGTTTCGTTATAATCTGAATATGCAATTTTACGATGTTACCGATGATTTCGTTGATAAAAATCCAAAGCAAAAAAAATCCAAGGTTAAATTTATAGATATTCCGGCTAGCTCTTCGACTTCACCCGATGTGAAGCGCAGCGAAGAATCTCAATCACGAAAAAGCCTTGGTCAGCTTTGTCTTTTTATCGCCCTTGGCGTTATTTTTCTTGGAATTTTAATTTTTGCCTTTCTTTCTTATTCAGACTCATACTTGCATCCAGAAAATGTGAAGTCGCTTTCGGACGAGCAATTCATTGAGTTTTCTTCAAAAATGGACTCTCTTTTTCCAGATGAGCGGACAAAAATCTTAAAAAACTTGCCTTATCCTGTCACAAAAGCAAATCTTGATGTCTGGGCGGGCAGCGCTATTCTGATTGACGCTTCGAATGGCTGTGTTCTATACGAAAAAAATGCTGATCAAGTCATTCCGCCGGCCTCAATCGCAAAGCTTTTCGTAATGTACATAGTTTTCAAGGATGTTGCAGACGGAAAAATTTCCCTTGACGATGTGGTGACTTTGCCAGAAAAAAGCTGGGCAATAAATATGCCCCGTGACGCTTCCCTAATGTTTTTGGGACAGGGACAGATTGTAACATTGCGAGAACTTTTAAAAGGTCTTGCCGTCGCTTCAGGAAATGACGCCGCGCTTGCCGTCGCAGATTATATTTCGGGAAGCACGAAAGCGTTTGTCCAGCGAATGAACGCCGAATGTGAGGAACTGGGGCTTTCGCACACGCATTTTGTTGAGCCTTCTGGCTACGATGAGCGAAATCTTACGACCGCACGGGAACTTGCCGCCTTCTGCTGTGAATATATCAAAAGGTTCCCTCAGTCCGTCGAAGAATTTCATTCTGCACCAAGTATAAAATATCCGCTTGAAAAAAATCTTCCGGCCTGGCAAAAGGAGCGCGGAGACAGCACGGCAATTTATCAGAAAAACACGAACCCTCTTTTAGGCGTAATGGAAGGCTGTGACGGAATAAAAACCGGCTTTATTTATGAAAGCCGCTACAATCTCGCCCTTACGGCAAAACGAAATGGAGTACGCTTTATTTCAGTTACGATGATGGGAACCGGTGTCGGAAGCAAGCAAGGAAACGCAGGAAGAGTCCACGATGGAAGGGAGATGATGGAATGGGCCTTCTCATCTTTCGCAGATTTCAATCCGCAAGAAAAGCTTCCTGAATTTTATGCAGTTCCCTCACTTGGCACAAAACAAACTAACGGTAGTTTCATAAAATTATTCCCCGCCTGGAACAATTCGCTCACAGTTCCTCATTTAAACGGACAGACTGCCCTTGAAGACGCAGAAAATATACAAACTATCGTTAGTATACCAAAATATATTTTCGGTGAAGTGAAACAAGGCGAAAGCTACGGTCAGATTCAGTATAAACTCGGTGAACTGGTTTTAGAGACAGTCCCCCTTGTCGCCGACCGCAGCTACGAAAAAGCAAACATCTTCGGACAAATGCTCGGAGCTCTTGTAAGCTGGCGAATGTAGAAATAAGTCGTGCCGTAAAAAGAAATCTATGCTATAATTTTAAGGCTTTATGGAATACATTGCGCTTGGTAAATCAAACCTTCTTGTTTCTCGCACGGCTTTTGGAGCCCAGGCTCTCGACAAAATCGAAGACAGCGATATTGCTTTTCAGATGATTCGTATGGCTTATGATGACGGGGTAAATTTTTTTGATACCTCGACAAAAACACCAGAAAGCGAAAGGCGGCTCGGGAAAGCCCTTTGCGATGTACGCGAGAATGTGTTTATTGCGACAAAAAGTGCGGCGCGAAATGGCGGCGAGCTTGCAATCGACATTGATGTCTCGCTCCGAAATCTTGGAACCTCGTACCTTGACCTTTATCAGCTTGAAAATCCAGAAACTCTTCCTAAAGCCGGTGACGGCTCAGAAATTATAGAAAAACTGAATGAATTGAAATCCTCAGGTCTTGTCCGTCATTTTGGTGTCGTAACCGAGTCAATGGATGTCGCCGAGCGAGTTCTGTATTCAGATTCTGGCTGGGAGACAATTCAGTTTCCCTTCAATATGCTTTGCCCCGAAAATATCGAAAATCTTGCCCGCCGTTTTTATGAAAAAGATATAGGCTTTATCGCGATGCGCCCGCTTTGTGGCGGTGTCCTTACGAATCTGCCGCTTGCACTGGGATATTTTTTGCCCTTCGAAAATGTAGTTCCTGTTTGGGGAGCCAGAAGCCCGGACGAGCTGCAACAGATTCTTTATTTCACGAAAAATCCGCCAAGATTAGACGAGCAATTCTATGCCGAAGCCGACAAAATCAGGGAATTCTTCAATTAGCCTTCATTTAGGACTTTTCAACTCAAAAATTTAAGAAAAAACGCCTCAACTGAATCAAATTGACACAACTTTATGAGTCATTTTAACACAAAATTCTATTCAATCAAAATCCAGACCTCCCTTGTGAGCAATAAAAGTCTGAATTTTGGGCCTTAAAAAAGTTGGCACGCTTCTTGCTATATTCTTCGTGTCAGACAAAATCTGATAAATCTAAATCACAAAAAAATACCTGGTTTTCCAGGAAGGAGCAAATTATGAACGCACTTTCACTTTTTAACGACTGGTTAAACAACGATTTTTATGGAACTCACGGATATTGCAATCCTGCTTCTAGTATCCCTGATGTCGATGTAACCGAGAGCAAGGACGCGTACATTCTCGACATGGATTTGCCCGGACGAACAGAAAACGATGTTTCCCTTGAACTCAACGAAGGTGTTTTGACAATTTCTTCAGAAAAAACTGAAGCCAAGCAGATTGAAGATAAAACGGAAAAATCTAAAAAAGAAAAGGCTGACGAAGACTCAGAAAAGTATCTTTTGAGGGAACGCAGACGCACTTCTTTCCGACGAAGCTTCACTTTGCCGAAAGACATCGATGCCGAGGCCGTAACCGCTGGATTTAAAAATGGCGTCTTGACCGTAAAGATTCCGCGAAAGGCAGAGGTTGCGCCACGAAAGATTCAGATTAACATCGCTTAAAATTCAATTTCAAAACAGGCTCCGTGCGGACTTTTGTTCCGTGCGGAGATTTTTGCGTTTAAAGCGTTGCAAAGAGTCTGTGCGATTGAAAGACCAAGCCCTGAGCCAGCGATTTTTCGCGTATGGGATTCGTCGGCTCTGTAAAAACGCTCGAAAATATGCGGGAGTGACTCTTCTGTAAAGCCCTGCCCGTCGTCACTCTGTTCAAGCACAATATGTCCGCCGCGTTTATATGCCTTTAGGGAAATTTCGCAGCTTTCCCCAGCATATTTCACGCTGTTTGAGATTATAATCATTAAAATCTGATGCAGCATTTCTGAGTCAGTTTTTAGTAACAAATCAGTTTCTTCCGCCGCAATTTTTACATTCGGAGCAAATGCCTTAACCTCTTCGCAAAGCCAGGAAAAAAGTCCTTTTAAACTGACTTCCGTAATCTGCGGTTTGATTCTTCCGCTTTCAATTCTCGACATCTGCAGAAGATTTGCGATAATAGCCTGCATCGTCTTTGCTTCGGTTTTTATCGCATTAAGCGATTTGTCAAGCTGTTTTGGGTCATCCTTTCCCCAACGCAGCAAAAGCCCTGTCTGACCAGAAATTACCGTAAGAGGAGTGTTCAGCTCGTGAGAGACATCGCTTGAAAACTGCCTTTCCCTGTCAAAATCCCGTTTTAAGCGCAAGAAAAGCGAGTTAAATGTTTTTGAAAGTTCGTCTATTTCGTCTCCAGTGCCTGAAATTGGAAGCAAATCTGAAAGATTTTCAACCGTAACTGACTGGGCAGCCCTTGTAATCTTTACGACTGGCCTAATCGTACGCTTTACCATAAAAAACGAAATAAAAAATGACAGCAAAAGCATTGGAACAGACATAAAAACAAGTGCAAGCGGGAGTTTAGAAAAAAATTCAGGACTTTCGTTGTTGTCCATATTTTGGGCAACTGCCACTATAAAATCTCCGTAATTGTCCGTGTGTGTCTTTGCAAAATAAAGAATATTCAAATCGCCGTCAAAAAAATAGTCTTTTTCAAAATATTTTTTTGCCTTACCATTCGTATCTGGCAAAAGTGGCAAAAACGGGTCGTTAGTCGCAAGCAGAATTTGAGTTTCACTCTCATAAATTATGTATGTCATAAAATATGGAATTTCGGGAATATTGCCTAGTGAAGCGGCGGTCGGATTTGCCTCTGCCTCGGCCATATACTCTTCAAAAACTTCGTAAATCTTATTTTCTGAAATTTTCAGGCCGTTAACCCAATTTTGAAAGACAAGAGAGCGAATAAAAAGAAAAATAAAAAGGGAAAGCACGACTATCGAAACGGTCATAATGAACATAAAACGAAGCGAAAGCCGTGCCGAAAAGGATTTGAAAAATTTTGACATAAATTAATCTACACGAACATATATCCTGCGCCACGAACGGTTTTGATGAATTCGTCCTGGCTGTGTTCTGAGATTTTTTGTCTTAAATAGCCTACATAAACATCAACTGTGTTTTCGTCGATATAGTGGCCTTTTCCCCAGATTGAGTCGATGACATCTGAACGAGAAAGAACCCTGCCCTGATTTTCGAGGAAAACCTTCAGCATAAGGAATTCTGTTTTTGAAAGCGGAACTTCAGTTTTGTCGATAGAAAAACTCATTCTGTCAATGTTTAGGGTTAAATTTCGTAATGAGAGAGATGTTTCAGGACCTTTCATTGCATCGATTCGTCGGAAAAGCGCATTGATTCGAGCCAGAAGCTCTTCGATTTCGAATGGTTTTGGAATGTAGTCATCAGCCCCTGAATTAAGGCCGGTAATTTTGTCAATTGTTTCACCGCGCGCTGTTTCAAGAATGACAGGAACATTTGAAGTTTGTCGGATTCGCCTTAAAACTTCAAGTCCGTTGAGTTCCGGAAGCATAATGTCTAGCAAGACTAAATCTGGCTTTTCAGTTTCAAATTTGTCGAGAGCCTCACGACCTGTCTCTGCCAATATTGTAGTGAATCCTTCGTGCTGTAATTCAGGAATTACAAAGTCAGAAATGCCTTTATCATCTTCTACGATAAGAATTTTTTTGTTTTCAGAAGCCATATTTTCCTCCAACTAGTGTTTGTTGACTAATTCTTAATATCAATTTGAATCGGTTCGATTTTTGTTCCGTCAAAAGATTCTACATTTTGAATAGATAGAGAAAAATTCTCGTTTTTTGAAGGAACAGACACTTTTATTGTATCACCTTTTTTGTTAAAAGTGAATTTTGTTTTTGAAGGAATTTCCTGCCCGTCAACGAGAATAGAATTTGCCGTAAAAGAACGGGGATTTACGCTCTGATTAAAAGTTATTTCGATGGTGAATTCATTTGCGCCAGTTCTTTCTGATTTTATATTTTGAAGCGTAAATTCATCACTTTCTGAAATTGTGCGAGCGCCACGGTAAAAAATGATTTCGGAGTTGTTTGTATTGCCAGCAGATGTAATTGTAATATTTTGCCCGCCATTTTCACCTTGTGAAGGCTGCATTTTAGGCTCTAATGAAAATTCTGGTGCGGAAGGAGAAGCTGAATATCCGTCAGAGCCAGAGGGATTATCGTTTTTTTCAGAAGAGGATTTTTTAGAATCCTTTGAGGCTTCGCTTGGACGCGCTCTGTCATTTTTGTTTCCCAGTGATGATGAAGATGGAGAGCGCTTTGCACCTGCCGCTGTTCGCTCGCGAGGAGCCGGCCGTGAACCTGGACGATTTCCACCATTACCACCAGGGCCGCCGCCTGGAGAAGCAAAAGCCTGAAGATTAAGGAGAGAAAAAAATGCAAAAAATATAAAAACATTTCTAGCAAATTTCATAGTGGAAATTATAAATCACCATTAAGCAAAAAACATTAAAAGACATAGAAAATTTATTAAGGCTTTTCTTAGAATAATCTTAAGGGAACCTCTAAAAATTGCAATTTTTAGAGGTAACTTTGAAAATGCGATGTTTTAATTTCTGCTATTATCAGAAATTAAAACTCGTCGGGTTCTCTAAAAAAATCACCAGAGGTGAGTTTTTAGAGATACCCTTAATGCCTTTTCTGACTTTTATCCATACAGAAAGTCTGACTATTCCAATTGTTCCTTCATTTCGTAGTTTTTGTCGTCATCAATCATCTGAAGCATTATGTCTGCAATCGCCGGATCAAAGTGAGTTCCCCGGCCTTTTTTGATGATTTCTCGAACCACGGCCTGCGGGCGAATTTCTGAATACGAGCGTTTGCTTGTGAGAGCGTCGTAAACATCTGCGACTGCGATAATTCTGGCATCCTCTGGAATGTCATATCCTTTTAAATGGTCGGGATAGCCTGTTCCGTCGAATTTTTCGTGATGCCACCTTGCTCCAATCGCAAGCCCCGGAAGAGATTTAATCGTCTTTAAAATGTTGTAGCCTGTAATCGGGTGCTCTTTTATGTCTTCAAATTCATCATCTGTAAGTTTTGAATCCTTTCGGATAATACTTCCTGCGACTCCGATTTTTCCGATGTCGTGCAGAAGCCCCATAAAGTAGATTTCTTCCTGCTGCTCTTCGCTTTTTCCCATTCGCCTGGCAATTTCTGCAGAATATTTTGCGACTCTCGCTGAGTGACCGCGAGTGTAGTGGTCTTTTGCATCTACCGTGCTTGAAAGAGCCTGCGTAATTTCGTAGGTTAAGCGGCGGATTTTTAAGGTCTGCTTTTGAACTTCAACCTGAAGATTCTTCTGCAAGACTGAAAGCTCAATCGTGTTTCTGACTCTCTGCAGTAAAATGCCCGGAATAAATGGCTTTGAAATAAAATCTACCGCTCCGTCGTGTAAGCCCCGAATTTCAGTTTCGTTATGCTCGTCGCCTGTCAAAAAAATCACAGGGATGTCGCTTGTTTCTGGATTTGCCTTTAGTGTGTGCAAAACCTCAAACCCGTCCATTCCTTTCATATAAACATCAAGCAAAATCAGATTTGGATGCCGCGCTTTTACGAATGTCAGGCAGTCCTCGCCAGAATTCACAGTATGAATCAGATAGTCTTTTTCGAGAATTCGGCGCGCAAGAGAGGCCATCATAGTCGAGTCATCAACGACAAGCACCGAATATTTTTTTGGAAAAGTAATTCCATTTGAAAGCTCCATAAATTTCTCCACTCCGTTCGCTACCTTTTAAAGTCCTGCCGATTCCAGCAATTTTTTTGTGTACGGATGCTCCGGACTTTTGAGCAATTCCTTTGCCGGCTTTTCTTCAACAATTTTTCCATTGTACATAACGCCGATTCTGTCTGCTAAAAACGACACAACACTAAGATTATGGGAAATAAAAAGATATGTCAATTTGAAGGATTTCTGCATTTTTTGAAGCAAATCGAGAATCTGACTCTGAACAATAACATCAAGCGAAGAGACACATTCGTCACAGACAAGAAAATCTGGCTTTAAAATCATTGAGCTTGCAATAGCGACCCTTTGCCTTTGCCCGCCACTGAGTTCTGACGGATATTTATCCAAACAATCGCTCGGAAGGGCTACAAGCGTTCTCATTTCGTTTACAAGGCGACGGCGCTCCTCAGAATTTTTCCCGATTTTGTGAATTTTGAGACCTTCTTCGATAATGTAGCCGATTTTGTGCTTTGGATTTAATGACGCATAGGGATCCTGAAAAATAATTTGCATCTTTCGGCGAAAGTCTTTTGGAATTTTTTTGGGAGAAGCAAAAATCTCTTTTCCTTCAAAAATAATTGTTCCGGAATCAGGATTTTCAAGAGCGCAAATCAAGTTTCCGAGAGTTGATTTTCCGCTTCCAGACTCGCCGACAAGGCCGTAACATTCACCTTTCTTTATGGAAAGAGAAACACCGTCAACTGCACGGACAATCCCGTTTTTTGTAGAAAATTCTTTTGTAAGATTTGAACATTCAAGGATTTTTTCAGAAGAATCACACATCTATATGAAAAATTATACTGTACTTTTTATCGATTTTTCAAGTTTAGTCAGGAATTGTCATTGCCGTGCACGGCAATGACTCATACCTATTGGGCAGTCCCGTTTTTGTTATTAGCCCTAATTTCGACTTTTTGAATTTGCCAAACATTCAATCGGTAAGTTTTCAGTGTTTTTCCGTAATGCAAAAGTCGAAATTACTTCCTCTTACCGACAGATAAGGTAAAATGTCGACTTTCCTTTACAGTTATTGAAAAAATAGCGTTTTTAAACGAAAAAGCAGTGCGGGCGCGGAACACTCGCAGGTGAGAAAA
>FLNY01003914.1_pt1 | contig 19370 bp, 18 predicted proteins | sample 1140381 | NCBI WGS metagenome assembly FLNY01 (sample SAMEA3878172, study PRJEB12797) | bioreactor metagenome | biome: Moose rumen | place: Sweden | collected 2011-10
AGAAACACAGCACCACGGTATATGCCATCACCTGCCAGAGTGCAGAGTGAAGGTTGCTTGCCACCGATACTGCATTTACAAGGACTGCATATATCGCAACGCAGACCATGATAAAAAATCCCTGAAAAGCTAAGGCTAAACAGCCTTTGATATAATTAGATCCGATACCGCCCCACTCTCTGTTTACCAGAGTTGCAAACGGCACCGGTGCCACCGAAACATAAAGGTATATCTCGATCATGCGCCCGTATAAAATGACGGTGATCAAAACGGACATGATCTTCATACAAAAGCTGCAGAACATCGTTTCTATGCCAAGACCTATCAGCTCGCCTATCTCCATGGTTGACAGCTGTGATGAAAACATGGACTGAATCGTGGCACCCACATCAAGCGAAGTGGAACCCGTGATGGCACTCGCAGCCTCATTTACCATGTGACCGCCCACATCGAAGATTGCCATAACGATATCCGAGGTCTTGCTAAGGAGCATTACTGCTATGCAGGCCTTGAAAAGATATCGGAAGAAAAGGCTCGTATCGAATTCATGCATGTTATTCTTGTCTATTACCATCGTTATCAGCTCATAACACAGCACATAGGTTATGATGATCCCGGCTATCGGTATGATGACCGTATCTGACAGGTTTTTGATCATATTGAAAATACCTGCATTCCAAGCGCTGGGAGTCTGGCTAACCTCTCCGGCTATGGTACCAACCTTATCATTGACATCGGTAAACATTCCTTCGAGGTTAGACATTACCCAACCTTGCAGCATTTCCTTTATGAGTTCGGTAATCTTTTCAACGATAGTGTTCATCTATCGTGATCTTCTCCTTATGAAAAGAGAGAAGTAAGCTGAGGGATCACCGTCTGGGCGATGATAACGATACCTCCGCCCGCCATCAGCTGTTTAATTCCCTGTGATTTAGCACCAGGATTATCGTTGCCGTATCCTTCCAAAAGGTTTATAATTCCCCATACAGCAACACCCGCTCCAATGGCGGTCACAACGGTCTTAAGTGCAGTTACGCTTGAAGAAAAAAAGCTCATTTTTTATATCTCGAACATATGTTCTATTATGCCGTTAAAACCCAGTATTTATAGGCATTTCAGCCACTCGATTCCCGGTTGCGGTTTTGTACATTTTTCTGAAAATGAACAAAAAACGACAAAATGATATGTTCTCCTCCTTCCAAATTTGTTAATTGATTTTTGATAGTTACTTTTGGAAGGCATAAAAATACCCTGCTTCATCTATTCTTAATATGTGCGATGTCGTACATATCTGATAAAATGAACACAGGGTCTGGTTATGCCATTCCCGTTTGGGGCAGATGATGATGTTTGCTTGGTAGGCGCTCATCGTCTGCTTCCTTTATGGGCGGAATCCGCATCAGGTTTATCCGCAAGGATCCGTTTAGCTTCATCCTATGAAGTTGTAAGTGTGGTCTTGGCTTTAGGCTTCGGATTTCTCCGACCTTTCGCCTTTGACCTGTTCAATTTTTCCTGTTTCGGCATCATATTCAAATGCCGCATTCACCGTGTCATTTGGCTTTACAACCGCATGACAGAGGTTCTTAACATATTTTTCAATGTCAAATTCATTTTTCTTGTCATAATCGGACAGCTTCTTGTATTGCTTATGCTGTGTTATATCGAACTTGTCTGAGAAAAAAGGTCTCACGCCTCTCAGCTGCATGATACATTTCCCACCGTCCATGACTGCTATCTCATCCTGGCTCATGAGTTCTTTCCCGGTCTTCTGATAATTCAGACCGTATGACTGGCTCGTACCTCTTGTATCCGAGGTGTTATAAAGATCAATGGTCTCCTTACCGAGGATCTCTGCCATTTCTTTCAAGGTTGTTTTTTCCTTGCCTCCCAAAAACAGGGTTGTATCGCAGTTGCCTTCGATGGTGTCCGCATTGTCCTTATATATAGCCTTGAGCTGGGACTTTGACTGTAAAATAATAGAAGCCGATATTTCTCGCGATCTGATGGTCGCTATCAGCTTCTCAAACTTTGGGATCTGGCCGATATTTGCAAACTCGTCCAATAGGCATCGTACATGAATCGGCAGTCTCCCGTTATAAACATTATCAGCGATCTCGCAGAGCAGGTTGAACAGCTGAGTGTACATGATACTGACGATAAAGTTGAACGTATCATCTGTGTCGGAGATAATTACAAACAGTGCCGTCCTCTCAGTTCCCAGCTTATCAAGCTCCAGTTCATCATAACTGGTAAGCTCCCGAAGCTCTGCAATATCAAACGGAGCAAGCCTTGCACCGCATGAAATTAAAATACTTTTCGCTGTCTTGCCGGCGGCCAATTTATATTTTTTATATTGGCGCACGGCAAAGTGATTCGGATTCTTCGCTTCAAGCTCATCAAAGAGCAGATCTACAGGATTTTTAAAGCTTTCATCGTCCTCACGTGCCTCACTGGCATCAATCATATCTATGAGCATTGAGAAATTCTGCTCGCTTTCCGGAGCCTCATACCAGATAAAGCCGATGTATGCCGTATATAACAGTTTTTCGGCTTTCACCCAAAAATCTTCCCCGGACTGCTGGCCCTCTCCCTTCGTGTTTACTATGATCGTATTTACCAGTTTTAAGATATCCTTCTCACTACGGATGTAGGCGAAGGGGTTATAGTGCATGGAGCGTGCGAAGTTTATTGTGTTCAGGACCTTAATTTTGTATGGTTGAAAAATGGGTTTTCCTTTATCATCCTTCTTGATTTTTCCGTCATCATCGACTACCGGAACACCCTTTTTTAACATAGCACCTGTCTCGATTAAAACCGTGCCTTTCGGGTCGGTAACTACATAGGAACTATGCATCTGCATCAGATTCGGCTTCACGAAAAAGCGGGTCTTTCCGCTGCCACTTCCACCTATAACCAAGATATTTTTATTTCTGGCATACTTTGGTGAGCTGGGTCTCCCCGACATCATCAGCCTTTCCGATGCAGTTAAGATGATATTGTTCTCGAATACCGAATCCATATATGGCTCGATATCCTTTGCATTTCCCCATCTTGCGCTACCATACTCCACGCCGTGTCTGAACTTTTTGGCATTCTTCGCCTTGAAATACACGATCAGGCGAAAGCCTACTCCACACGCTACTCCAAAAAGCAGATCTATAGGATTGAAACTCGGCAGAGGATTGGTAAAAGCCTCTCCCAGCCTTGAAGCCGTATCCATAAGTCTCGGGAAGAAATCCCCCTCGACCTGTCTGAACATCCACGCTGACTTATCGCAGAAGTATCCAACGATCAAATAGGGGATGCTCATCCGGATCAGCTTGTTCTTATCCGTGCCTTTCATCTTTTTCCACAAGGATTCGGGTATGTTCTTTAAATCTTTAACGATTCCGTCTACTACCTTACTCATAGGCTCTGTCCCCGGTCCTTGGTTTTTTCTCTGGCGCGTTCCCTATTCATATTTTGAGTCCAGAGTTCCTTATAACGGTTCAGCCTATCCCTTACGGATTCACGGTTCTGCTTCTTTTCGTTTCCATGCACAAATTCTTTGAATGCCATCGCAATAACGTCGGCATCCCTGCCCTTGAAGAAAACAACATACTTTGGCGGATCCACGGTCTTATCTTTCTTCACGGCAAAATCAACATTGTACTTCTTTGCAACACGCTCAAAAGATTTGATGTTGTTTTCCGTTATCTCCATGGTGTTCGCACCCTGATCCTTACCCATGAGCTTCTTTACGGAAATCTTTCCGTGCCAGTTGGCCTGCTTATTCTTAAGATGATTAAGATACGCAATCATAGCCTTTTTAAGCACATCGGCGGTCAGTTTGGAGGTTCTGATCACAAGGGCAATGGATTTTTGTGTTACTTCTTCCTGCATCATCTTCCTCCTGTCCTTTTGTTTCTCTGTTTAATGTTGTCCCCAGGGAGGCACCAGCAGCCTCCGAAGATATATTTTTCTCATATCGTTCCTTTCCTCCGGTATCCTGCCGGATAATATTCTCCATAACGCAAAAAGGAGCAGCCTTTACGTCTCCGAAGAGATATAAAAACTGCTCCTATCGCTGTAATTTTCTTATTCGGTTTTTCCGGGGATCACTCCTCCGGTGTTCTTTTCACATAATGCGTCGCATACAGATTTTCCATATATTCATTGCCTGTCTTACAAAATCTCAGCTTTATGGTGGATTTATTCTTCCGTCCCCACTGTTTATAAAATGTGAAACTGGGCTTCAGATTATTCTTTGCAGCATAACGCTTCATTTCATTAAGGATCGCCGCCAGTTTCTTCAGATTGACCTTGCAGACCTTTTCAAGGTACGGAACCTGTCCGTTACGCCATCTCTCATAATCTTCCTTTGAAAGGATCCGCATATCCATAAGCGTCTGCACCGCTGTCGCATATCCTGTATTGTTGACCTGATGGTACATGGAATTACCCACTTCCCCGACCAGGTTATCATGATTTCTTACCATAATACTCACCACTCCTGTGTTTCTCTACTATATTATCGACCACACCTGCCTATCTCAAGAGATAAATCGTATAAATTTTTGCAAATACCATGCCATTTTCAATCTTCAGATCATCCAGTAAAAGGCACTGGAACAGCACCGCTCTGATCACATCATCATTCAGCCTGAAAAGCTCACTGTATTTTCCATAAGCCGCCTCGGAGGATTTATTTTCAAGAGCCGCTTTCATTGACCCTACATCAGCGACATTGGATGTGCCATCACCGGTGGCATTGATTGTATCCCCATCCCGTGCCATATTCTTTCTGTATTCAAGGCAGTCCGCATATAGAGAACGAATCTGATATTTTCCAAGATAGAAAAAGTAGGATTCTTTACCATCATAATTCTTCTTACATTTTTCCAGTTCATCCTCTGCTATTGAAAAGTTGCATATATCAGTCTCTATCACCGTCTTTCCATTGTAATCCGGTTTAAGCTTTCCGCCATACCAGTTGATATGCCTATAAATTTCCTCCCGTCCGGTAATTAGCGCAGCTCTGTGAAAATCTGTCTTACCAAGGAATACATCCATGTAGACATTGTTGGCAGACAAGGTATCGTTCCATATGAGTCTTCTATGATCCCTCACTCGGAGGAGATACTGGAGTATATTGATGAGTCGCTCCCTACTGTCTATATCTCTGAAACTCCCGGCAGGTATCATAAGACTGTCAAACCTAAGTGGAGTCGAGCCCTTCCCGATTTCTTTTTCTACAAGTGTTTCCAAATCCTTTGCCATAAAACCTCCTTAACGCAAAAGGGGAGCAGCTTCATTCCTCTTATGAGGTATAAAACCGCTCCCTATCGCTGTAAATTATAAAATCTATTTTTTAACCTTTGGACAACTTGTCCAAAGCTTTATCCCATAGCCATAGTAATGACAATCCTGATAAAAGCTATAATGCTTTTTCCAATCATAAATGCCACAACAAATCCTCCGATAATTCCACCGATGATACAGTCAAGTCCTATAACTCCCATCGTTCCGGAAATCCCATAATTATGTGGGATGAGCCATAGCATCATCCGTCTTATTCCGAAGGGAAATCCCACAATTATCCAAAACAGAAAGTAATCCATCCCATCAGGCTTATTGCATATCGGATATGCCAGGCAGAACATAACAGCTATTGCAATAAGTGGTATAAAAATATCCTTAAAAAAGATTGCTGCACACTCCTTAATCCTCATATCCATCGTTCTCCTTCCGGTTCTTTAGAAATACACCATTCGTATTGTCATGATTAACCATCTGCTGATAGTACTGTCCCATGGTAGCAGGTGCATTGTAAAGACAGGTGATCATATACGACCTTATATCACGTATCCCGCCTTGATTTCTGTTAGCATTTAAACTGTCTATAACGTATTCAAGATGAAAATCATTAAGCTGCATATATCTCCGCTTAACCTCTTCCGGATCCATTGGAGTCTTATTCACCATTATTGGTCCTGAATGCTCTCCACACATAACATCATGCATAATCAGATACAGCTCATGGTAATCCTCACGTTTACAGACATCATCGTTTTCCATATGCCAATCGTAGTTGATATGCCTTTTTATAAACTGATCCCAAAACTCAGTTTTTTGTCGTATCGCATCAATCTCTTCTCGCCTTTGTCTCTGCACTGGGGTCTCCTGTGTGATAGATATGATGTGATCTTTGTAAATATTATTTGTATTATTATTTGTATTTGTCCGGAAGTTCCCGGAGGGATATACTCCCTCAAAATTGCAGGATCCCATTTCAGAATCGTCACCATATACTGATATTTTCGGTTGGGATGTGGGTACATTTTCAGCAGGATATCCTGACAAATTTGTCACCATATCCCTCTCATTTTGTCCGGATATCTCTTCTGAATTATCAGCATCCTCTATAGTACCCATTTTATCAGTGTTTTCGCTATTATCACTACAACTGCTTGGCACTAATTTCCTTGAAACCTGCTTTGAAGTACTTCCGTTTTCTTCTTTTGGATATGAGATTTCTCTCAAAACCTGTATATTCAGATCAATAAACATCTGGTTCGGAATGGTTCTTCCATTGGAGTATTCTATGTTGAAAAAATATCTTTTTATAACTCCAATCTCTACAAGCTGGTCAAATGCAAGCTTAATAGTCTTCTTTGACTCCCCGAATTTATTTGCATACTCCTGATAACTCTTCTGGAGCATTTCCCCATGAAACTTCTTTTTCCATCCAATTACTTCGCCTGTCCTTTCGTCTCTGACTTCGGTAGGGCGATGCCAATATACGAGATCAGCTAATATAGTAATCGCCAACAGATAAGGCTTACCTGTAGTAGGCTTTAAGATATGCTTGTACCATTCTTCCGGTATCACATTACCGCTGATGGCTATGCTTCCCATGGCATCTACTGTAAGGTTGCCACTTGACCTGTAGCCCATTGCTGTTCTCCTCCTCTCGCTGTATTATTTCTTCTTTGATTTCCACTCTTCCAGAAGTCCTATAATTGTCTCCTCAATTTCTTTTTCTGACATTTCCTCCGGAAAGTATTCTGCTATTTTTTCTGCCTTCAGGACAAATTTCTTTGCTTTAGGCTTTGATTCTGTAAGTACCAGCTTTATTGCAATCTCAGTAAGTTCAGAACCTTTTGATAGTTCCTTTATTTTTGCTGACTGAGCCATGCTCATGGAACATTTAAGCTCGTTAACAGCGTTCAAAACCCATATCTGTTCCTGCTCTGGAAGGAACGATAAATCTATTCCCTGAGCCATACCGATTTTCCTTGTATCCACAAATTCCATCAGTCCAGGGGTAAGATTTGAGAGCCAGAGGTATCTCTGAACCGTCTTACCGCTCTCTCCGGCAGCGTTTCCAAGCTCATCAAGTGAATTTCCCTTGACACCGGGACTTTTAATCTGATCATATTTCATGCGATATGCATGAGCTTTCTCACTGGGAAGAATGTCTTCACGCTGGATATTGGTATCAACCATAAGACAGGTAGCCTGCTCGTCAGAATATTCTCTGATATATACAGGCATAGTCTTAAGTCCTGCAAGCTCTGCCGCACGTTTCCGCCTGTGACCGGCTATTATTTCATATCCGCCTTCATTACGAGGTCTGACGATACCGGGAACAATGATTCCCTGTTCTTTGACACTCGCAACCGTCTCTTCCATCTTTTCATCATCAAGGACTCTGAATGGATGATTATGGAACTCATGCAGGTCTTTTAAGGAAACCTCCACTATCTGCTCACTTTCAGAAGGTGCTCCAAACAGATCATCAAACGATGTAAGGCTGATATTATCAGAAGCTCTCTTCTTACTCATTATCAAGCACCTCCCCTACAAATGCCTCATAAGCAAGGGCTACACTGCTCCTGGGTGCCTGTTCATAAACACTTATGCCATTAGCAACAGCTTCTTTTGCTTTAACAGATTCCGGAATAACAGTCTGAAAGATTTTAAGATGTTGACCATAAGCCTCCTCCATCTTATTCATAATGTCCCTTGCTATGTTTGTCCTGCCATTAACAATGGTAAGAAGCACTCCCTCGATTTCAATCTTACGATTCAGTCTTTTCTTTACCTGTCCTATTGTTCTGATAATTTCCTGTAAGCCCTCCACACACAGGTATTCAGGTGGTGATGGAATCAGAACACTATTACAACAAGTCAGAGCATTTAGAATCAGATTATCTACTCCGGGGTTACAATCTATAATGATGTAATCATATTTTTCACGGATACTGTCGATGTACTCCTCGAGGATGTGCTCCTTGCTCATTACTTCATCAAGCTGCTGTTCTACTGCACGCAGGCTGTGATTACTTGGAAGAATGTCCACTCCCTCAGCATTATGAATTATGCCTTCACCGTTGCTGATCTCAATTTCATTAATTACCTTCTGAATCACTGTACTAACCGTATATGGCAGTTCCTTATTATTTCTTACACCAAGTCCCAGTGAAAGCGAACCTTGTGGATCCAGGTCTATTATCAGGACTCTTTTTCCCTTTTTAACAAGTCCTATTCCTAAATTTGCGGCCGTGGTTGTCTTTGCTACACCGCCTTTGATATTGGCTACAGATATAACTTTGCACATAATCTCCGTCCTCCCTTTTTATTGGTTAACTGCTTTTTTATCGCTGTTTGGATCAATCAATACATCCATATATTGCCTGAAATACTTCTTGGTTCCCTTATTAGGAAAAGCGTCAGACACGCTTATAACCTTAATTCTCTTATTTCTTTCGATACACCTTTTCATACGTTTAATCTCGCAGGTCGTACCCTGCAATCTGACTTTGACCATCTTTCCATCCTCCCTGGTTTAAATTTTTTCCATGGGAGATTATGAAGTATATCCCGCCAAATGCACCTATCGCTGTAAAGGTCATATTTTGTAAGCCCTCCTTCCATGTTTTTATAAGCGAAAAGGGATATCAGCATCTCTTGCCAATATCCCTATTTAAAGCCATCATTCAATGACTTCCATATTCACCTTTACTTTCGGATTCTTTGTGTTCCTCGTCTCCAGTTCAAAGGCTACCGCTACGGTAATTTTCTTTACGAGGAGCTTTTCTTTGTGATTTTCTCCAATTCTATTGAAAGAGAAAAATTCTACAAAGTGCGTAAATTCAAGGATTGTTAGGTATCTACTCTTTGTAGTCCTACCACAGTCTCCACATGATACGTCCCCGGGAACATGTCCACACATGCCAATCTCTTAACCTCGTAGCCGCGGGTCAAAAATACTTCCAGGTCCCTAGCAAGACTGGTCGGTTTACATGAGATGTATACCAGACAGTCCACTCCGTAATCTATAATTTTATCAAGTGCCTTGGGATGGATTCCATCTCGAGGTGGATCCAAGATTATATAATCTGGCTTTTCGGATATATCATCCAACACTTTAAGGACATCACCAGCAATAAAATCGCAATTATTAAGACCGTTTAGCTTGGCATTCTCCTTGGCAGCCTCAACTGCCTCTGCTATTATTTCTACACCCGTCACATGCTTTGCCGCAGGCGCTATCACCTGAGCGATGGTGCCTGTACCCGAGTACAAATCATAAACCTCTGCTCCATCGGCTCCTGTAGATATGAAATCACGAGCTGTACTGTAAAGCACCTCGGCGCCCAAAGAATTTGTTTGAAAAAAAGAAAACGGTGTAATAGTAAATGACAGGCCAAGTATTTTTTCTGTGAACCAGTCTTTGCCATATAAAATCTCGGTACCCTCGTCCACTACAACATCTGCCTCTCGGTCATTCCTTGTGTGCAATACTCCTGCAATTTTGCCATTCCATGTATCGCAGGAAATCAATGCATCCTTCCAACCTGCCAAAAGAGCAATCTCATATAACGATGATATCTGTGTGCTTGTAACCAAATCAACTAATATATCTCCGGTATTAGCTGCCTTGCGCACTAATAAATGACGCAGGTATCCCTCATGTGTATTCTTGCGATAATATGGCAAATCTGCCTTTGCAAAATATTCTAATGTAATCGAAAGGACCTGTCGCATATCAGCATCTATTATCCGGCATCCATCTACGGTAACAACATCATAGAAGCTGCCCTTTTTGTGCATGCCTAGAGTCAATGGACCCTCTTTCACCTCATCTCCAAAGGAAAACTCCATTTTATTTCTGTACTCGAACTGATTGGGGCTAGATTTGATTCCCTCATAGACTAAGTCCCATGTCTCATCCCCTATAATAGGAGCCATCAAATCATGAATCATCCCCGCCTTGATTCCAAGCTGCTCATCGTATGGCAGAGACTGATATGTACAACCACCACACTTGCCATAATGCCGACATGCAGGAGAATCCATCTCTATTACAGAAGGCTCATCAACAGATAATACCATGCCCTGTGCCTTTTCTTTGGATGATTTCTTGACACGAACAGACACAGTCTGACCCGGAAGCACTCCCTTTACACGAAGTCGGTCCCCATCAGCTGTTTCTACTATACCTTTATTAGGAAAAGAAACCTTTATCACCTTTCCCTGCACTATTTCACCACGTTTCATATAACACCTTTCTAATGTCAACATTTTGACATCATTATACTTTACGCAATTTTGCAAATGATGCAAACATTTTCTTCACCCCAACGCCATCAAACTCTACTGTAACCTCATAATCTCGCCCCTCATCAATAATATCTGTAACAGTACCCTCTTTAAATTTGATGTGGCTGACTCTGTCACCTATACCGTATTCTAGATCTGACTTTTGGATCTTGGTTCCATTTTTGTTGGCGACAGCTGTTGTAGAACTGCCTACAGTGTAATCTGCAGACCTATGAAAACTACTTCCCGACGAGCCTCCGGTAGAAGTCATAGCTCCATATGTTGTACCAATAAACGGCTTGCCGGCTCCTGTAGGCTTTGGATATACCGAATATTCCCCTATAGGAGTGCTGGAGTAATCCTCAGCAGGCTTTGGTTCCCACAAATTACCCTGCATCAATCCCTGTGGAATCTCTTTCACAAAACGAGATATCTTGGAAAACTGTGTCTCTCCACGTATCATACGCATTCTGGCGCTGGTCATAGTGAGATGCTCTCTAGCTCTGGTTATACCTACGTAACAAAGGCGTCGCTCCTCCTCCATCTCGGAATCTGCTCCACCACCATCGAAAATGGCACTCTGTCCCGGAAAAAGACCATCCTCCATACCAACCATATATACTCTTGGAAACTCTAATCCCTTGGCTCCATGAAGTGTCATCAAGACAACATAATTGTCACTTTCCTCGTAGCTATCTATATCAGCCACAAGCGCTACATCCTCCAGAAATCCGGAAAGTGTAGGCTCCTCTCCATCATCTCTGGCATCCTTTTCATAAGTAACAGCCTTTGATAAAAGCTCGTCAATATTTTCAATACGGGCCTTGGCCTCGTCTGTACCCTCAGCCTTAAGCTCTGCCACATAATCTGTTTGATCAAGGATTTCCTCGATAAGGCTGGAGATACTCTCACTGTCCGAAATCCCTCTTAGTCTCTCTATTAAATTAGTAAATCCCTGTATCTTTAATGCCGCCTTGCCTATGGTAGGGATATCCTCACAATGAGTCAGGGCCTCATAAAAATTCATGCCATTTTCTCTGGCAAAATCATTAACCTTATTGATTGTAGTGGCACCAATTCCTCGCTTAGGAATATTGATAATACGAGAAACAGCCACATCGTCACTTCCATTGTCGACTGTTTTGAGATATGCGAGCACATCCTTTATTTCCTTGCGGCTATAGAAATTAATCCCTCCCACTATCTTGTAAGGAATACCTTCATATATCATCTTCTCTTCGATTAATCGGGACTGGGCGTTCGTGCGATATAATATTGCACAATCACTGTAATCAGCCTCTCCACGACACACTAAAGCACTTATATTGCCTGCCACATAGCTGGCCTCCTCATATGCACTGTCAAACTGTTGAAACTGTATCTTATCTCCTGCCTCAGCCTCTGTCCACAACGCCTTTTCCTTGCGCCCCTCATTATGCGCAATCACCTTATTAGCAGCCTCCAGAATATTGCCTGTACTACGGTAATTCTGCTCTAGTTTAATGACATGTGCACCGGGATAATGCTGCTCAAAATTCAGGATATTGTAGATATCTGCACCACGGAACTTGTAGATAGACTGATCATCATCTCCTACCACGCATAGATTCTCCCTGCCACTGGCCAGTAATCGCACCAGCTCAAACTGGGCTGCATTGGTATCCTGATACTCATCCACCATGATGTAGTGAAATTTGTTTTGATAATAAGCCTGCACCTCCGGATCAATACGCAATAGCTCTACCGTCTTCATGATTAGATCATCAAAATCCATTGCATTATTTTTGCGCAGACGCGATTGATACTCTCTATATACTGTGGCCTGACGAGACATATTGTAATCAGAGGCAGCCCTATTGGTAAACTCCTCCGGTCCTATCAGCTTGTTTTTGGCATCGGAAATTACATTAAGAAATGTACGCTCTTTGAACTGCTTGGTATCTATCTTGAGATATTTACATACATCCTTCATTACAGTTTTGCAATCATCTGTATCGTAAATAGTAAAATTGGTACCATATCCCAACCTATCACCAAATCGGCGCAAAATCCGCACACATGAAGCATGGAATGTGGCAACCCACACTCCATCTGAACCAAATCCAACTATATTGTCAATACGCTCTCGCATTTCACGAGCTGCCTTGTTGGTAAAGGTGATAGCCATAATATTGTATGGCATAACACCCTGCTCAATTAAATAAGCAACGCGATGGGTCAGCACTCTTGTCTTGCCCGAACCGGCCCCCGCCAATATAAGCACAGGTCCCTCGGTAGTGACAACCCCCTCTCGTTGCTTGTCATTCAAAATACTTAAATCCATAACTATATCCTATCTATGATAATCTAATACTCTCAATGAGCTAAAATCTCCCAGAATGGCTTAAAATCTACTGATCATGTAAAGCCGAATTCCGAAAATTTGTTCTGAATCATTTTACCATATCATCCTACTGCAATCTATAGGTTTTTGATTTTCCTCAGAAAATCAAGAACCGGACAATACCAACATTTATCCGAAGGAGAAATGTTGTCCCGCAAAGCGGGATTTTTGTGGGCTTTTTCCTTAAGTAGCCCACAAAAAGTCATAAAAAACTAATTTTCCATTGGATTTTATCAGATACCTAGTCCTCATCCCTATCGGCAATTAATTGTTCTATCATCATCTTTTTAATAAAAACGTCAAAAGCCAATTCACAAATAAATGCAAACTCTTGTAATTCCCTTTGATTCTCTACACTCTCATCAAGGAATGTCTCCCTGCTATTATTATATTTGCGAATGAGATCCTTCGTTATATCGCGTGCCATTCTGCCTTCCATATCGACAATTTCATTATAGATATCATAAAAATCAAGCCCCTCATCGACACCAAAATATTTGTCATTAATAGGATCTAATATGCCCTTTATATCCTTCATAGACATAAAGTTCTTAAAGTAATATATAAATATAAGATTTAACATATGATCCCTGGAATATTTCTTTTTTTCAGGTGGCGGTAAAAGCTGATTTTTAGTGTAATTATTAACCATAGTCTTTGTCATGGCCTTATCTTCCGTGGCTTCTCTGACAGTTCCGAATTCCTGATTAAGAAATGTCAGCACCTGATCCATGTACAAATCAATATTAGGAATATCCTCGGGGTGAACATAGTCCATCTCCGCCAGCTGATGTAATAATCGATTCAATTTATTTCTTTTCTTCTGCTCCATGTTCTGCCTCCGCTAACGACTATAGCAAATCTCAAATCTATCATGTAGTTTTTAAAACTACTTCTTGTATTTTAACACAAAAAAATTTTCATAACACCTATTGTTTATTGAGCAGAATAATTATTTATGCTATTCTTAGGTCGATATTTATCAGTTGTATTTTATACGAAAGGACAGCAGCAATGCCACTATTTATTACATACGGAGAATTCAGAAAGGCTCTCAGTGACCACTATCACAAAACCGGCATGCTTCTACGTGTGCCCGAAATGGCTAATAAGCTACTTTCAGCGCAGTCTTTTTCTGAACATCCCAAGAATTTATATGTTCCAGCAAATATTGATGTCACCTCTTTTTCTGAGGACGAATTTCAGGAATATATCGATAGTCTTTACATAAATTTCGACCCAATCATAAATTCCGGTGTTATTTCAGAAATCACAGAGGACAGTCTAATCCCCGAGTCCCGCAACGCATTCCTAATCAGGACCTTCAATTTTTCCAGACATCACATGCATAAACACAATTATTTTGAAATAAATTACTGCCTGCGAGGTTCAGCTGATTTCTATTTTGAGGGAGAGCACCGCACTATGAATGAATCAGAGCTGTGTATAATTGCTCCCGGTTCACTTCATGACGTAATCACAACAGATGATAATGCAATCATTTATACTCTCTGCCTCAGAGCCAGCACTTTCAACAATTCCTTCTTTTCACTTATGTCAAAAAAGGATTTGCTATCATATTTTTTCAGGACAATACTACAGGGAGATTCACAGCCTAACTATCTGTTCTTTTATGCAAATGACAATAAAGCTCTGAACTATTGCTTCAGAAATATATTCCTAGAATCTCATAGAAGGGACCAATATTTCAATTCCTGTGCAATCAGCTATGTAAATATTATGTTTGCCACATTACTCAGAAATTACAGTGAAACCGTACAGTTCTACGACTACAAGCTAGGCACTGACTTTTCGCTGGTACTACAGTATATACAGAATAATTATCGCACGGTCACCCTCGCCTCACTGGCTGATCTATTTCATTACAGTGAGCCTCATCTGTGCACTCTGATAAAACAAAACACCGGCTTCACATTCACCGCATTAATAAAGCATCTGCGTCTGTCCGAGGCCATGGAATACCTAATAAATTCCAATCTGAAAATTAACGAAATAGCAGAAAGAGTTGGTTACAATTCTACGGATCATTTTTCTCGTGTTTTTCGCGGAGAGTATGAGATGAGTCCCGCTGAATACAGAAAGCAACATGCTTCCTCGGCTGAATCCTTCATACCATTTCTTGAAAACTAAAATAAGATTTTCTTTTTCACTTTTATAGGAATTGCAAAGTAATTTTCTATAAAGCAAAAAATGCTCCAGCATCTAGCCGGAGCATTCTTATTATTAATTTTCTGCGTGCATTTCTGCTTTCATCTTATCGATTTCCGACTTGTATTTTTTGATTGGTCCAAATACAACACAAAGGATTACGATAAGACCTGTGATTGAAGGTAAACCAAACTTTATAAAATTCAATGCAAACATTGCTGACTCAGGCTGCTGTCCAATTGCACCTGCGACATATCCTGATGCTGCAAGAATTGCAAGAATACCTGATGATGTAACTGTATTACCACACTTCTGAGCAAAGCCCTTGATTGCAGATACAAGTCCATTTGCAGTCTTGCCTTCCTTGTACATTACAAAATCAATTGTATCATTAACAAGAATATTAACTAAAGCATTCTGCATCGCACTTGTTACTGATGAAAGGAATGTCAGTACACAAAGGAAAACAAAATTTGACTTTCCAAAGAAGAACAAAATCACATACATTATAATTGATGTAATTTGTGAAAAGCATAATGCATTCTGACCATTTTTGAAAATCTTAAGTACGATAGGCATTGCAACAACCATTGAAACCAATGCACCGATTGAAATAACTCCCATGTACACACTGATAAGATCCGGTCTCTCATAATAGTACATCATGTAATATACTGATGATGCAAACATCAATCCATATCCCATGGAAGCACATACCCACGCAATGATGTTTGGATATACTTCCTTGTGTCTAAGAACCATTCCAAGTCCCTTGAGTGGATTCTTTTCAGGCTGTGTAAGATATCTTTCCTGTCCTTCTGATACCTTGAATAATCCCCAGAATGAAACAAATGCAAGCGCGCCTGCAATAAGCATGTAAGGAACATATCCATTGCTAAATCCGTGAGCCTCAAAGAATGCTGTAATATTAGGTGTAAATGTATTACCAATTGTAAAAGCTGCTGCACAGCAACCTGCACCCATTGTAATAATCTTGTTTCTTTCCTGATCTCTTTTTACAGCTGCAGGAAGGATTGCCATCTGTGGCATTGTGTACATTGTAACAGTCATTCCCCATCCAATATACATTACAAGAAGATAAATTGCCTTTGCAGTTGTGCTCTGAAATCCCCAATCAATCCAAACCATTGTTGCAAAAAATGTAAGAAAAATAGGGGCTATAAAAAAGTATGGGCGATAACGTCCCCATTTAGTATGTGTATTATCAGCAATAATACCCATCATAGGATCATTGATTGCATCCCAAAGAGTTGCTATAAACATAATAAGTGATGCTGTAGCCGCAGGAATCATAAGTGTATCAGTCATATAAACCGAAAGATAACTCGCCAAAACAGCTGCTATCATCATTGCACCACCGTTTACTGATGTGGCATGGAACCAAGCAAATGACTTGGAAACTTCAGAGTTTGAATTTGTTTTTCCCATAGTGTTTTTCTCCTTCTCTTTTGAAACTATATGCATTCTATCAAAGCATTTAGTAGCATTCAGTAGATATTTTTACAGTATATCCGACATTTTTTAATACTTAGTTTAGAACAATGCGCCAAACACTCCGCAGGTTACATCAACCGGATTTTTACCCTTAAACGACGAGCGACCTACAATTTTTTCAACAATCGCCTCTATAATTTCATCATTAGGGGTATATCCATTAATGAATGTTTTTACCATAGGGACATCTTGCAGATGATAAGGATTGGCTACCGAAATAAACATAGCCGGTACCTCATTTACAAACCAAGGCGCATCGGCCGCCATCAAATGAACCCAGTCAATTCTTCTAACCGACTGATTGCTGGCTGTATCAATGCACGCCATGTAAATTGCAAGGTCAAATTTGCTCTTTATATCCGCAACACCGCCTTCAAACATTTCGTAAAAATCCGGCTGTTCATAATTGTATAGACTTACCTCAAACCCCTCCTTTTCGAGAAGTTCTTTAAACCTGACTGTAGAGCTGTCTCCATCCTTAAATCCTCCACCCTGTCGATCTTCAAGCATATATAATCGTATTCTTTTATATTTATCAGGAGTAATCGGAAGCAAATTCTGCGTATCCTTCACAAGAGTAACAGCCTCATCTGCACACTGCTTTGTCCACTCTTTGTGCTTTTTTTGAGCTACAACTGACAGCTCGCTTTCATCCGGTACTATAGTTCCGGATGCCTTTTTCTCAGGAAGTCCCATCGCAGCTTTCATCGCCAATATCCTTTTAACAGCCTCATCTACTCTTTTCATGGAAAGGACTCCATTTGCAATTGCATCTCTTACAAATCCATAATCCTCCCTTATATCCTTATTAAAGAGAATAATGTCGCATCCTGCATTAATTGCTGCTGGAATAGCGTCGGCGCGCTTCATAGCGGTATTAAAGCCCACCATCGGGGTGGCATCAGTGACAATAACACCATTAAATCCCATTTTTCCTCTTAGTAGCCCCTGCAACAACTCAGGAGATAATGTGGCAGGCTTTATATCCTCATCTCTTATTTCAGGATTAATCTTCTTGGTGTACGCCGGCTGCAATATATGGCCAACCATAATTGAAAGTACACCTGAATTAACAACCTCCTGCCATATTTCACCATAGCTATTGTCGTACTCCTCAACAGAAAGCGAATTTACCGATGGAAGCAAATGCTGATCTCTTTCATCAACTCCATCTCCCGGAAAATGTTTTACTGCTGCTGCAACTCCATTTTCTGACAAGCCTCTCAACTGTTCTTTAACAAATTTAATTATTCGCTCTTTGTTATCACCATAGGTTCTTACATTTGTAATTGGATTTCTAAAATTCAAATCCAAATCACATATTGGTGCAAAAGACCAATTGCATCCGACAGCCGCAGCCTCTGCTCCCGATATAGCGCCCAATTTATACGCATTTTCGCTATTGTCGGTTGCAGCTACACCCATAGGTCTTGAAAAATACGTTCCGTCTGCTGCAATACCATTACCACCACTCTCGAGATTTGCCGCAAAAAGCATAGGTACCTTGGTATGTTCCTGTAAATATTTATGTGTCTTTCTTATCTCCTGCGCAGGCATAGGGCGATAAAGCATTGCACCCGGCATAAATTCATCCAGTGTCTTTTGTAATGTCTCCTCGGATGTATCCATGCCAATGGGGCAAAACATCTGACCTATCTTTTCCTCTATACTCAGACTACTAAGTGTTTCCTCAACCCATTTAATCTGATTATCACTCAGATTAAACGGACTAGCCTTTAAATCAATCATTAATAAATCACCTCTCCGATATATTTGTTTTATTGAAAACATATTAATCGGAAATGAAACATTAATTAATGTTTTATTTTTCCTCTAATCCTACATTTTTTAATTTGAGATTTGGACATTTTTTACATTATAGGAATTACAGAGTAATTTCCTATAAAGCAAAAAAATAGAGTTTTGCATTGCAAAACTCTAATAATATACCGCCTATACGATTATAAATACTCTATTGTCCGATTCTCTTTAAGACCATATCATAGCCGTCGTTTCCATAATTAAGCGCACGATTCACTCTACTAATTGTAGCGGAGCTAGCTCCTGTCTCATCAGCGATATCCTGATATGTACGTTCCTCTCGAAGCATCTTGGCTACCTCAAATCGCTGCTTCATGGCAACCATTTCATTTACAGTACAAAGATCCTCAAAAAATTCGTATGCTTCCTCGACAGACTCAAGGCTAAGTATTGCCCTGAGCAACTCATCCATTTCTGCTGTTTCAAGTTTCTTATTCATTCTAAAATTATACTCCTACTCAAACTTTAAATAACATTAACCCGTCCCAAAAACCCATTTCAAGAAAACAACAGAGATATTCATTAAATAGTACGTACCACACGCACACCGATACCATCTCTGTTTGTTTATAGTTTAGCACATTAAAGTTGTAAAGTAAACAATATTTCTGTCAATTAAATTGACATATCCAATCTAAGAGACTCACCCATTTATTATTGCCTTCGGCACTGGGCTCGTCCGGCTCCCTATTGAATTCTTAAATCGTAAAATCGCAGAAAAATAGCCCTAGAATATAGGGCTATTTCAATGTGATCAATGACAAATTTACATTTGTTTCGCAAGGCAAGATTTCTGATAAAAATCTACGACTTCTTGCGGGAGAAATATGAAATTTCCCGCAAGAATCCTGCTTCGCAGGACAAGAAAATAGATTTATCTATTTTCTTGGTATTT
>FLNY01002096.1_pt1 | contig 19292 bp, 17 predicted proteins | sample 1140381 | NCBI WGS metagenome assembly FLNY01 (sample SAMEA3878172, study PRJEB12797) | bioreactor metagenome | biome: Moose rumen | place: Sweden | collected 2011-10
TCTTATTTGTTCCCACACGGTACAAATGAGCAGAAAGCTTATTCTATGGAAGCAGTTGATGAAACAATAGGTTTGCTGTGTGCAGGATTAGCACATCTTTTCGGCGTGACAGATGAAGAGAATGATGCCGACATACTGATTGCCGCACGGAAAGTTGAAATAGAAATGCTGAATTTGTTTTATGACGAAAGCAATTATGGCAGTGCTTGGAGAAATATGATTTACGCCTGCGGCTACGTTGGTTATCTTTATGTTAAAAAAGGTGACTATGAAAAAGGTCTGCAATATTTCAAAAAAGAGGCAGATCTCGCAAAGCGTTTTGATAGTCTTGACAGAATCACAGTTTTACATTCCTTCTTTTTTGATGGGAGAGAATTTGACAAGCACACACTTGGCAGCACCTTTGTTGCAACAAGCAGCGTTAAAACACTTCTTGAAGAAAAGTATCCTCTTCCGGAAGACTTCAAAGAAACGCCTGAGTTTAAAGAAATAATAAATATGTTGAAATAGTAGAAGCCTCGGCAAAGCCGAGGCTTTCGTTATACTCTCCGTTCCCTGCACCAGTCAATGAAGGCGGATTTCATTACCTTAAAGTTTTTGCCGACCTTGATTGTCGGGAAGTCCTCACGGTAAAATAATTCTCTTGCTGCCTGAACGGAACAGCCGATAATTTTTGATACATCCATCGGCGTTAAGAATACAATTCCTGCTTCCGTTTTTCCATGCTTCAATGAAAATCATTTATGTACCATTTCTATTCATTATCATCCTTTGGATATAACACATAATAGCGTTTGTTCGATTTTTCAACTTTTGCGCTAAATATTGCATTTTCTTTAGAAAAAACACGAAATTTATTCTCATTATTTATGTCTGTAAATGGATAAATAAAAAATTTCGGTGGTGCTTCATAGGAAAAGTCAAAATATTCATACTTAACTATCTTATTGTCTTTTACAAAAATCATACCTGCCGTTAAATCTGTTGAGCCTTTGAATTCATCACCAATGGCTTCCTCAATATCATTTTCAGATGTTGGGTACTGGAAAATCAATACTTTATCCCATTCGAAATGGGTAAAGTCTGAAAGAACAATTTCCACTGTTTCTTTTTCATCATCAGACTCTTCGGACTCGACAATATTGTTGTCAATATATTTAATAATGCGATTTGATATAGGTTTGCTTTGAATTATAATAAGAGCACATAATGCAACAATAACAGCAATCGCAATCAAACAGACTTTAAAATGCTTCATTTAATTTTTCACTTTCGCTTTTTAGTCATTATTATATTATCACATTTGGCGATAGCTTGCAATATTATACCATCCTTTCCCTGCACCAGTCAACGAAGGTGGACTTCATAACTTTGAAATTTTTGCCAACCTTGATTGTCGGAAAGTCCTCACGGTAAAACAATTCTCTTGCTGACTGAACCTCAACCACTTGCCAACCAAATTATCAACAAACCGCCTAAACGCTTGATAATTTTGTCACTCCAACCCTACACCTCGACCATAAAAATGCGATTGCCCCGTTTGGAGCAATCGCATTTTTGATGTTATTAATCAATATCAACCTTTAGTTCTATTTCGTGATATTCTATTTCCGCTTCTCTAAACACACTGATTATTTCGTTTACATAAGTTTTCATCTTTTTTGTATCACTTGATTTGGGATGATAAACGATTTTTATCTTTACAGGAACTCCCATCAATCCAGTTATTGCATCCCAAAGCGCGTCTAAATTATTGCCGTACCAATCAGGTAGTTCCAAGTTTTCTTTTATTACCTTATGTAAAGAGCCGATATATTTACACTCCGAAAAATCAAGAACTACATTCTTTGTTTCGCTCATGATAATTAGTCCCTCCTATACGATTTCATAAAATGTTTGATAATGGTCGTAAGTTACGAATATCAAACCGTCATTAGAGAATATAATTCTCATTGAGTTACGATATCCTCTGACATAGTTGATGTCTGCTTCAATCCATGTTCTTCCGTTTTTATACGGTAATTTTCCCTCACGATTAATGAAGGTTCCCTTTGTAATTTGCTTACCGGGCGCAACCTTATCCAAATTACCAAGTATGTTTTTCCAACCCAATGCTTTTGCTTCTTTTATGGCAATGTAGTTTTCAGGTAATTCACCAAACATTTTAACATAATAATCAGCACCTTGCAAACCATCTTTTGTAGCACTTCCGGCAATTACCGATTTCATTGGACTCACTTCGCAACGGCAATTACCGATTTCATTGGACTCACTTCGCAACGGCAATTAGGATGAACTGGCGGTTGCAATTGAAGAATCTCGTCTATTGGATGGGAATTCCGTAAAAAGCGTGAATTATTGCCTCGAAAACATCAAAAAAATTATCCCATTTTCTGCTGTTTTTGTTTGACGCATTTTTTCCAGCTATTGCATCATTGATGACTGCCTCCTTATCTTCAACACTCATCGACAGCAAAGTAACTTTACATGATTTTGCTACAGGCGTTACCGCATTATAGGTTTCATCACAAAAAACCTTATAATAATTATAGTATTCTAAAGTTATTTCCGAATCAGGACTAATCTCTTCTACTTTTATTTTTGACGTTACCGAGAAAACGCATTCAACAAGTTGACCCTTTTTATTGCTATGTATATACGACGCCTCAGATGGTGATATATACAATACTGAATTGTTATCAACTTTAATATCTACCGTTTCATTGGCAAGAATTATATACTGTTCATTGCCTCTTACGACTATTTGCTTATTAGAGTTATTGCGGAATAGCATTTGCTTTCTCCCTATTATTAATTGCGGTAATTATAACACAGTTGAATTACAAATTCAATATCAGATAGTCAATGCTCATTTCATCCTTGAAATTCTTACCGACCTTGATTAATTAAACATTTCCTTCCAAAATTTCCCTTTACTTTATTAAAACAACATTATAAAATAAAAACGACAATAATAACGGTGGTGGTCTGTATGAAGAAGCAGAAGAAGGAAGCGCTTGACATAATTAAAATGACTGCGTCGGTGCTCGCAGGCAACGCTATGTTCGCGTTTGCGGTAGCGGGCTTTATTATGCCGCACGATATTCTTATGGGCGGTATCACTGGCGTGGGTATATTCCTTAATAAGAGCTTCGGAATTGACACGGCGCTTTTAATCCTGCTTGTAAACGTGGTGCTTATGATTATAGGGCGTATACTGCTCGGTAAAAAATTCTTCCTCTCGACCGTTGCAAGCTCGGTGCTCTACCCCGTGCTGCTTTCGCTCATACAGAGAATACCTAACATCAACACCCTTACTGATAATTCGCTCCTTGCGGCTATCTTTGCAGGTGCTCTGCTCGGTATGGCAATCGGCGTACTGATGAGAGTCGGCTCGTCAAGCGGCGGCACGGACATCATAAGCCTGATAATAAACAAATATACCCATATACCCGTTGCGATTATCGTATACACGCTTGATTTCATAATAATCGGCGGACAAGCTGTATTCTCGGGCACGGAGGCGCTCCTGCTTGGCATAGTCACGATAGTGCTTGAGGGTCTCCTGCTCGACAAGGTAATGATTTTAGGTAAGGCACAGCTTGAGGTTTTCGTTATCTCCAAGGAATACGAGAAAATCCGCGACGCAGTATTAAACGAGCTCAATATCGGCGCGACGATGAGCGTTATCGAAACGGGCTTTACGGGCGAAAGCCAGATGGCTGTTATGTGCGTTATCCACCCGAGAAGGCTCTACGCGCTGACTGAGCTTATTCAGAAAATCGACAGCAAAAGTTTTATCACGATTACAAAAATCAAGGAAGTTCAGGGCAAGGGCTTTAGTTACGAGAGATAGAAAAGCTTGCAGGGCAGATTGTCCGCCCGCTTTTTAATTAACAATTCACAATGTACAATTATGGGTGCTACGCACGGCATTTATATATTCAGGTACAGGCTGTACTCGCCGGAGACTGCTTTCGCAGTCTCTTTTTAATTATTGAAATTTATAATTATGTATGCTATAATGAATTTGCCAAATATGTCACAAGTGAATATTTTCGCAAAAATTACGACATGCTATTTTTATCTATTTGGGTAAAAATGCATGCTCTTATAAGCATATCGTATTTTTGCGTTTGTGTGACATGTTTGGCGACAGTTGGAGCTATGCGTTTTTTGGCGTACAGTGAGTTCAACTGTACGCATTTTTTGTTATAGGGGGAATTAATATTACCAAGAAAAAACTTAGGAAGAAAAAGCTTAGTTGGGAAAAATTCAAGCATTCAGATATGTTGTTCTTCGTAATTTCTTTCACTATTATAATTTTTCCTTTCTTATTGATGGGAGTAGTTTCTTTATTTAACCTATGGAAAACTTCAACGCTCTACATAGGAAACTTGTTAACATATTACGGAACAGCTTTTGGAATATTTGGCTCTTTCGTGACTTATAAAAAAGAGGAAAGAAGAAAACAAGTTGAGAGAGATTCCGAAGTAAAACCAAACATATTAGTGAAAGTAAAAAAGAATAGCAACGGAAATAACAGCATTAATATATTGTTAGAAAAGTTATCTACAAAACCTCTCATTAATATTTTTATTTTTGATGTTTACATTAGCAACACTTTCAAATCAAATGAAGAACTTAAAGAAAAGTTTGTCATTTCTAACGAACAACTTTTTCACAATAATTGTTGTGTTGAAACTAACGAAGACATTATTGACGCAAACGGGAATTTAAAAGAGGTTCAAGTTTATTGTGAAGATGTTGATGGTCATTTTTGGAGTTTAAATTATACTTTAATTCCAAATTGTGATAAAAAGGATGTGTTTTATTATTCGTTAACTGAAATGAACATAGTTTAAGGAGTGAGTTTATGAAAAAAGTTATAAGTTTATTATTATCAATCGCTATGCTGCTGAGCCTGAGCGCAGGCTTGGACTTTTCGGCGTATGCGCTTTCGAGTAGCGGCTCTTGCGGAAGTAACGTTACATATACTTATACTAACAGCAACGGTATAGGGGTATTAACAATAAGCGGTACGGGTGAAATGAAAGACTATTCGTCCTCTTCGTCGACGCAGTCGCCTTTTTATAATCAGACCGCTATAACTCACGTAATAATAAAAGACGGAGTCACAAAAATAGGCAATTGTGCATTCTACGGTTGCAGCGGTTTGACGAGCGTAACAATACCTGATAGTGTTACAAGCATCGGTTCTTCTGCATTCAGCGGTTGCAGCGGTTTGACGAGCGTAACAATACCTGATAGTGTTACAAGCATCAATGATGCATTCTACAATTGCACTAGCTTAAATGAAATTACGATGCCGTGTTCTGCAAAGATATATAATAGTCAATATACATTTTACAACTGCACAAATATTGAAAAGGTAACTTTGACAAAAGGCACCGGAACAATGCAGAATTACGAAACCAGTAGTAGTTCATCCACAACAACCTATTATCAATATACACCTTGGTATCTAAGCAGAGCTAAATGTAAGGAAGTAGTTCTTGAAGATGGCGTTACAAGCATCGGCAATTATGCGTTTTATGATTGCAGCGGTTTGACAAGTATCACAATACCCGACAGCGTGACAAGCATCGGTAGTTGTGCATTTCAAAATTGCACGGGCTTGACAAGCATAACAATACCCGACAGCGTGACAAGCATTGGTACTTATGCATTCGAACGTTGCACGGGCTTGACTAAAGTTAATATTAGCGATATCGCAAAGTGGTGCAAAATATCATTTATTAATGGTTATAGTGCAAATCCATTACTCTATGCAAAACATTTGTATCTGAGTAACGAAGAAGTAATGGATTTAGTAATCCCCGATAATGTTACAAGCATCGGCGCAAATGCATTCTACAATTGCGCGGGCTTAACAAGCATAACAATACCCAATAGCGTTAAAAGCATCGGTCAGTTAACATTCAGCGGTTGCACGGGCTTAACGAGCGTAACAATACCAAATAGCGTTACAAGCATCGGTCAGTACACATTCAACGGTTGCACGGGCTTAACGAGCGTAACAATCCCCGACAGCGTTACAAGCATCTCTTCTTTCGCATTCTCCGGTTGCACGGGCTTAACGAGCGTAACAATTCCCGACAGCGTTAAAAGCATCGGCTATGCTGCTTTCAAACGTTGCACGGGCTTAACAAGCATAACAATACCCAATAGCGTTACAAGCATCTCTTCTTTCGCATTCTACGGTTGCACGGGCTTAACGAGCATAACAATACCCAATAGCGTTAAAAGCATTGGTTCTTCTGCATTTAGTAATTGCGGAAACATTAGCGAAACATATCTTTACAGCAAGGTTATTGACTCAACACAAAATTTAGTCGCCTCTCTACCAAGTGGTTCAACGCTTTACGCTTATACTTCAACTGACGCGCAAACATATTGCGATATATACGGCGTGAACTTTGTATCAATGGAGGGGCTTGAATGTCAGCTCGGGAGACATTCTTACGAAGCTACAAATACAATTAGCCCAACCTGTGAGGATGAAGGCAAAACAGTTTATACCTGTTCAGGTTGCGGTGACTCATATGAAGTATCAATTTCCGCTCTCGGTCACACCGAAGTAATTGATAAAGCGGTAGAGCCTACCTGTACGGAAGCAGGTCTTACCGCCGGAACGCACTGCTCGGTTTGCGAAAAAGTATTGACTACGCAGGAGGTAATCCCCGCCAACGGTCATTCTTACAACGATGTAGTTACTGCGCCAACGTGTAAAGATGGCGGTTATACAACACACACCTGTACCATCTGCGGCGACTCATATATTGATTCTTATACCGAAAAGGCGGAAAGTCACAGTTATACGGAAAAGATTGTTGCACCTACTTGTATTTCTAAAGGTTTTACTTTATATACATGCACACGTTGCGGTGATAATTTCAAAACCGACTTCGTAAACTCAACAGACGAGCACGATTACAAATCCGCGATTACGACTCTTCCGACCTGCTCAGCAAAGGGCGTAAGAACGTATACCTGTACCGTCTGCGGCGATAAGTATACAGAGGATATTGCTAAGCTTGCTCACACCGTCGTAACGGACGAGGCGGTTGCTCCTACCTGTACTGAAACGGGACTTACCGAGGGTACGCACTGCGCAGTCTGCGGCGAGGTTATTGACGAACAGGCGGTTATCACCGCCAACGGTCATAGCTATACCGAAACGGTAGTTGCTCCGACCTGTGAAGAGGACGGTTATACAGCTCATACCTGCGAAGTTTGCGATGATAGTTATAATACCGATACCGTTGAGGCTCTCGGTCACAGCCGTACAAGCGCGGTAACGAAAAAAGCCACGATTGGCACAAACGGTACGATAACAAATACCTGCTCAACCTGCGGCGATAAGACCTATACCACAATCCCGATGATTAAGACGGTTGCGCTTTCCGCCACCTCTTACGTTTACGACGGTAAAGCTAAAAAGCCGGGCGTAACGGTTAAGGACGGCACGGGCAAGGTAGTTCCTGCGGCAAATTACACGGTAGCGTACAAGAATAACGTTAACGTAGGAACGGGTACCGTAACGGTTATCTTTAAGGGTAATTACAGCGGAACCAAGGCGATTAGCTTCACGATTAATCCAAAGGGAACCGCGATATCGAAGCTTAAAGCCGGTAAGAAGCAGTTCACTGCTAACTGGACTAAACAGGCAACCCAGACCAACGGTTACCAGATACAGTACAGTATGGATAAAAGCTTCAAGTCAGGCGTTAAGACCGTTAATATAAACAGCAACGCAACGGTTAAAACAACCGTTAAGAAGCTGACGAGCAAGAAGGTATACTACGTTCGTATCCGTACTTTCAGGAAAATAGGTAACACTTATTATTACTCCGCTTGGTCAGCGACGAAAAACATTAAGGTTAAATAACAGCATAATGAAATCAGGGCGGTCGGCGACCGCCCTTTATTATTTTGTAACGGGAATTTTTTCATAATATCTTGCATAATCATTCATTTTATGTAATAATATTATGACTAATTTTATATTATAATTTTTGGTGATAAATATGGACAATAAAAAATTAGCGGAAATATTATTCCCGCATATACTCAAAGCCCCCGATTATTACGAAAAGCTCTATCCCGCAAGGGTACTTCCCGAGGGGGCGCGCGTTACGCGTTTTGCGCCGAGCCCGACGGGCTTTTTACACTTCGGAAACCTCTTTACCTGCCTTGTTTCCTACAAGACGGCAAAAACCACGGACGGCGTATTCTACGTACGCGTTGAGGATACCGACCGGAAGCGTAAGGTCGAGGGCGCAATAGAGGTAATGCTCAAGGGGCTTTCCGTATACGGAATAGTACCCGACGAGGGCGTATTCAGCGAGACAGAGCAGTTCGGCGCGTACGGTCCTTACTACCAGAGCGAAAGGAAAATAATTTACCAGACCTATGCAAAAAGCCTCGTTGAGCAGGGGCTGGCTTACCCGTGCTTTATGACGGCTGAGGAGCTTGATGAAATACGCGCTCAGCAGGAAAACGAGAGCGTTAAGGGAATATGGGGGAAATGGGCAAGGCACAGGGATTTAAGCCTACCCGAAATCGAGGAGAAGCTTAACGCGGGCACGCCATGGACGCTGCGCCTTAAATCCCCCGGAACGCTCGAGGGTAAATGCTTCTTTGACGACATGATTAAGGGCAAAATCGAAATGCCCGAAAACGTACAGGACGTAGTAATACTCAAGTCCGACGGTATACCTACCTATCACTTTGCGCACGCAATTGACGACCATTTAATGCGCACTACCCACGTTGTACGCGGAGACGAGTGGATATCGTCAACGCCGATACACCTTCAGCTATTTAAGCTGCTCGGCTTTAAACCTCCAAAATACGCGCACGTTGCTCCGATTATGAAGGAGGAGAACGGCGGCAAGCGCAAGCTTTCAAAGCGCAAGGACCCCGAGGCTGCGGTAACCTACTACGCCGAGGAGGGCTTCCCGAGCGAGAGCGTAAATGAATATATGCTCACGCTCGCAAACTCAAATTTTGAGGACTGGCGCAGGATGAACAAGGACGAGGAGCTCGATAAATTCCCGTTCAATCTCAAAAAAATGAGCGTATCGGGCGCACTCTTCGATATGGTTAAGCTCACCGACGTAAGTAAAAACGTAATAAGCAAAATGCCCGCAGGCAAGGTATTTGAGCTTTCTTACGAATGGGCTAAGGAATATAACCCGAATCTTGCGGCGCTCTATGAAAAGGATACCGACAGGGCGACGGCGATACTCAATATTGACAGGGAAAACAAAAAGCCGCGTAAGGATATTGCAAAATGGAGCGATATTCCCGACTACATCAGCTATATGTACGACGAGACCTTCGCCCCCTGCTACGAGCTCACGGGCAACGCAACGCCTGCGCTCGCCGTTAAGGTGCTTGAGCTTTATAAGGACATAGTTAACCTTGACGATACCAAGGACGAATGGTTTGAAAGAATCAAGGGTATGTGCGAAGCGGTAGGCTGTACGCCGAACGTTAAGGAATACAAGCAGAATCCCGAGGCGTTTGACGGTCACGTCGGCGACGTTTCAACGGTTATCCGCGTTGCTCTTACAGGCAGGACGAACACCCCCGATTTATACGAAATTACACGTCTGCTCGGCAGAGAGACGGTTGAAAAGAGATTAACGGACGCACTCAGTTACTACAAGGAGGAAAAATAATGGCACTTGACGAAATCAAAAAGGAAGAAACAGCCTCCAACTTTATCCACGACTTTATTGACGAGGATTTAGCCGAGGGCGTATATTCGAGAGTTCAGACGCGTTTTCCTCCCGAGCCTAACGGCTATCTTCACATAGGACACGCCAAGGCTATTTGCATTAACTTCGGTGTAAAGGACAAGTATCACGGCATATGCAACCTCCGTCTTGACGACACAAATCCCACCAAAGAGGATACGGAATACGTTGAGGCTATCGAGGAGGATATCAAGTGGCTCGGCTTTGATTACGACAACATATACTATGCGAGCGACTACTTCGACTTCCTTTACGAATGTGCGATAAAGCTCATCAAAAAGGGCAAGGCATATGTCTGCGAGCTCACGCCCGAGCAGATGAGGGAATACCGCGGCACGCTCACAGAGCCCGGTAAGAACTCCCCCTACCGCGACAGACCGATTGAGGAAAACCTCGATTTATTCGAAAGAATGGCGAAGGGCGAATTTGAGGCAGGAAGCAAGGTGCTCCGCGCAAAGGTGGATATGGCATCGCCGAACCTCAATATGCGCGACCCGATTATTTACCGCATTATGTACGCAACCCATCACCGCACGGGCGACAAGTGGTTCATCTATCCGATGTATGATTTCGCTCACCCGCTTTCCGACGCGTGCGAGAACGTAACTCATTCCCTCTGCTCGCTTGAATTTGAAAACCACAGACCGATATACAACTGGTTTGTAAACGAATGTATCGAGGGCGAAAAGCCGAGGCAGATTGAATTCGCAAGGCTTAACCTCAACTACACCCTTACCTCAAAAAGAAAGTGCTTAAAGCTCGTACAGGACGGCATAGTTGACGGCTGGAACGATCCGAGAATGGCGACAATAAGCGGTATGAGAAGGCGCGGCTATCCCGCGGAGGCAATACGCGATTTCTGCGAAAAAATCGGCGTTTCCAAGGCTTACAGCGTGGTTGACTTCGCCCTGCTTGAAAGCTGCGTAAGGGATAACCTCAACTCCACCGCGCCGCGTGCTATGGCGGTAATCGACCCGATAAAGCTTATTATCGACAACTACCCCGAGGATAAGGTTGAGGAGCTTGAGGTTGAATACCACCCAGACCACCCCGAATTCGGCAAGAGGACAATCCCCTTTGGAAAAGAGCTTTATATTGAGCGCGACGACTTTATGATAGAGCCGATTAAAAAATACAGAAGGCTGTTTATCGGCAACGAGGTAAGGCTTTACAAGGCGTACTTCGTAACCTGCACGGGCTACGACCTTGACGAAAACGGCGAGGTTGCGGCAGTTCACTGCACCTACGACCCCGAAACCTTCGGCGGCGACGCGCCCGACGGACGCAAGGTAAGAGGTACTATCCACTGGGTTTACACGGGCGACTGCGGCGAGGCTGAGGTAAGGCTCTACGACCGCCTTTTCGACGTACCGAACCCGAGCGACGAGGATGGCGTAAGCTCCTTTGAGGACAACCTAAACCCAGATTCGCTCGTAGTAAAGACGGCATATATCGAAAGAGCGCTTAAGGACACAAAGGCGGGCGACAGATACCAGTTTATGAGAAACGGCTATTTCTGTACCGACACCGACACGACGGACGAGAAAATTGTATTCAACAGAACGGTAGCATTAAGGGACAGCTTTAACAAAAAGAAGTAAAATGGCAAAGAGAAACGATTTAAGAAATATTGCAATCATCGCGCACGTTGACCACGGCAAGACCACTCTCGTTGACGAAATGCTGCATCAGAGCGGCATTTTCCGCGATAATGAAATAGTTCAGGAAAGGGTTATGGATTCAAACGACCTTGAAAAAGAGCGCGGAATCACAATCCTTTCCAAAAACACCTCGATTCATTACAAGGATACTAAAATTAATATAGTCGATACCCCAGGTCACGCTGATTTCGGCGGCGAGGTTGAGCGTATTCTCACTATGGTAGACGGCGTTCTGCTGCTCGTCGACGCGTTCGAGGGCTGTATGCCGCAGACGCGCTTCGTGCTTAAAAAGGCGCTCGGCTTAAAGAAAACGCCTCTCGTAGTTGTCAACAAAATTGACCGCGACGGCGCAAGGCCCGACGAGGTGGTGGACGAGGTGCTCGACCTCTTTATCGAGCTCGGCGCTGACGACGACCAGATTGACTTCCCCGTTATCTACGCTTCGGCAAGGGGCGGTTATTCAAGCCTTGACCCCACGGTAAACGAGGGCGATATGCGCCCGCTGCTTGATGCGATATTAAAGTACATTCCCGCTCCCGAGGGCGATATCGACGGCGCGGCGCAGATACTCTTTTCTTCCCTTGAATACGACGATTACGTGGGCAGGATAGGCGTCGGCAGAGTTGAGCGCGGCACGATAAAGGTGAATACTCCCTATGTGCTCTGCAAGCAGGACGGAGAGCAGGAAAACATAAAATTCTCACAGATTTATCAGTTCGAGGGACTAAAGAGGGTTGCCTGCACCGAGGCGAGCTTCGGCGAGCTCGTATGCGTTGCGGGCGTGCCCGACCTTAATATAGGCGAAACTGCGTGCGACCCCGAGCATATCGAGGCGCTCCCGTTCGTAAAAATCGACGAGCCCACAATCTCTATGAACTTTATGGTCAACGACTCCCCGTTTGCGGGCAGAGAGGGCAAATACGTAACCTCGCGAAACCTAAGGGACAGGCTCTTTAAAGAGGTTGAAACCAACGTATCAATGCGCGTTGAGGAAACGGACTCGATGGACACCTTCAAGGTATCGGGACGCGGCGAGCTCCACCTTTCTATACTTATTGAAACCATGCGCCGCGAAAACTACGAATTCGCGGTATCTCGCCCGACGGTTATTCTCAAAAAAGACAGCAAAACGAATCAGACCTTGGAGCCTGTTGAAACCGCAATAATCGAGGTTCCCGAGGAGTACGTGGGCGTCGTTATGGAAAAGCTCTGCTCGCGCAAGGGCGAAATTGAGAATATGGACACGCGCTCAACGGGTATGACTCACCTTGAAATTAAGATACCGTCAAGGGGACTTATCGGATACAGAAGCGAATTCCTCACCGACACCAACGGAAACGGCATTATGAACCAGCTTTTCAGAGGGTACGAGCCGTACAAGGGCGATATTGAAACGAGGAATCGCGGCTCGATAGTTGTACACGAAACGGGAACTACGACGGGCTACGGACTCTGGAATACTCAGGACAGAGGAAAGCTCTTTATCGGTCCCGGCGTTGACGTATACGAGGGCATGATAGTCGGCGAATGCGCCAAGGACGAGGACATAGTCTGTAACGTCTGCAAGAAAAAGCACGTTACCAACACCCGTGCAAGCGGCAGCGACGAGGCTCTGAAGCTCGTTCCTCCTACCACGCTTTCGCTTGAGCAGAGTATGGAATTCCTCGCGGACGACGAGCTTCTCGAGGTTACGCCGAAGAGCATAAGGCTCAGAAAGACCATCCTCAATAAAGAGCTCAGGCTCAAGGCTGAAAGCAGAAACAGTAGATAATTAGGTTTAAGGTTTAAGCTGAAATTATTATGGAAAAAGCAGGACTGTATTTTCATATTCCCTTTTGTAAAAGCAAATGCCCGTACTGCGATTTTTACAGCGTAAAATACTGCGAGGGGCACGACGAAGCATATATCAACAGGGTTAAAGAAGAAATAAAAAAATACAGCGGCTCGTTTGATACCGTCTATTTCGGCGGCGGAACGCCGAGCATAATAAAGCCTCACCTTATCGGTGAGGCTTTAAACGCTGCGAGAAAACAGTTCGACATTGATAAAAACAGCGAAATCACAATCGAATGTAATCCGCGTGAGGAACTGAGAGAAAACCTTAAACAGTATAAAAGCTACGGCATTAACCGCATAAGCCTCGGTATGCAGAGCGCGATAGACAAGGAGCGCTTTGCGCTCGGACGCAGCGCGGGAAAAAAAGAGGTTGAAAGAGCTATAACTTCCGCAAGAGAAGCAGGAATTGAAAACATAAGCCTTGACCTCATGCTCGGTATTCCGAAGCAGACCCTAAGCAGCCTTGATGAAAGCCTTGACTTCATTGATAAAATGAAGGTGCAACACGTATCGGCGTATATGCTCAAAATTGAGGAGGGCACAAAATTCTTTGAAATGAGGGAGCGCCTTGACCTTCCCGACGAGGATACCGTGTCAGAAATGTACCTTAAAACCGTTAAAGCACTTGGCGAAATCGGACTGAAGCAGTATGAAATCAGCAATTTTGCAAGAGAGGGATACGAAAGCCGCCATAACACTAAATACTGGAGGCTCGTACCCTACCTCGGTATAGGAAAAAGCGCCCACTCCTTCAGGGGCGGCAGGCGCTTTTACTACGACAGGAATTTTAACATCATCGACGACGGCGAGGGCGGAACGACTGAGGAGAAAATTATGCTCGGGCTGCGCCTTACAAAAGGGATTGATAAAGCGATTATTTCAAAGCCTTATGAGCAGTTTATTAAAATGGGACTTATGATTGAAAGCAACGGCAGGATTGCACTGACTCCCGAGGGAATGTTAGTATCAAATACGGTAATAAACGCCCTTATTTAGCTAACAATACTACCGAGAGGTGATATTGTGAAAAAGAAGGACTATAAAAAGAAGTATGAATTAGACCCCGATATATCGGGAAAGTACGGCGCATGGATGTTTAACCCTACGGTACAGCCCGACGGGAGAACTGAAATGGGCGTACCTATTCCGAGCAAGGAGAACGTTGAATACTCAAAGGAATACGGAGAGGACCACGAGATGTAAAAAAACCGACTCAAATGAGTCGGTTTTTATTATGAAATTATAACTGGAATACTAAGTCATCGCTTTTCCAATTGAATATAATGATACCAACGATAAGCATCACTACTGCGGATACAAAAGCATAAATCAGCATTCTCGGGTGCATGGGCTCGCCCGTTAGCACACATTGTCTGAAAAGTTCTATCATAGAGTAAAGCGGGTTTAACCTTACGACCATAGCAAGCTTTCCTTTCCCGAGCTTATCAATATGATAAAGAATCGGGAGGAGATACATAAGCAGGCGCATTAGTACGTCCCATATATACTCAATATCCCTGAAGTATACGCAGAGCACCGAAAGGATTAAGCCGACACCCGTTGAAAACATAAGCATAATAACCAGCGGGATTATCATCAGCACAAATCTCCAGGAAAACACTAATCCGCCGCCGCCGTTAATGCCCGTAACCTTAAAGAATATCCACACCATAACATAACACAGCATTGATATCGAGGTTGTAACAAACGCCGAAAGGATATCCGCAAAGGGATACATATATTTAGGTACGTATACCTTCTTTATAATAGCAGAATTTCTTCTGAACGAGGTCATAGCCTGTTTTGTTGAGGTAGTAAAAAACTCATATAAAAGCCTACCGGAAAAAAGAAATACAGGATAGCATATGACGCCCTTGGATTGCCTGCCAAGCAAAGCACCGAACACTACGGAAAGAACAATCATATTCAAAAGCGGCTGTAAGAAGCTCCAGAATATGCCAAGCCAGGAATTCCTGTACTTAAGCTTTACGGTTTTTCTTGTAAGCTCGCTAAGCAAATTCCTGTATTTTGTAAACATTTCAACGCCATGATTTAATTCAGCTTCCACTGATTTAGCGCTCATATCAACACCTCTTATAGGCGCGAGCTAACGAATCCGATACGGTTATCATTAGCTGCTTTGCCCTTATATATTGTTAAAAATACTCGGAATACACAAAGTATTCCTGCGCTTTTTGCCGCATCTAAGACCAAATCAGCTTAATGATAACTGCAAGCACTTAAAATGCAGTTAGTTAAGATGAAGTTTAGTGGCTTGAGATTGCAGCTTGGCTGACGCCAAGCAAAATCGAAAACGCTGAAATTCGCTTAAATAACGCATTTTAAGCGTGTTGGGTTCGTTAGCTCGCGCCTACGCGGGAATAATATAATAAAGAAAAAGTAGTCGTTCAAATATGTGACATTATAGCACATTAGGTTTTAATTTTCAACTTATTATTTATTTTTGACTCTCTTTTGTAGTCTTATTTAAATATTTGTGAAATAGTTATAGCCGCCTTCCTCGCGCTCATATCCCCGTCGATAACGTAGTCGGAAACGGCAAGATACTTTTCCCTTCTCTCGTTATAAAGCGCTCTCGCGCTATCAATATCCTGAAACAGCGGACGGGTGGAGCTGTCGCCAATTCTTTCACAGATTACGTCAAACGAGGCGTCAAGGAAGATTATTTTACCCCTTCCCTTTTTCAGCTCCTCGGCGTTGCGCTTAAAGGTGAGCATACCGCCGCCGGTTGAAATAACGCTGTTTTTAGTAAAGGAAAGCCTTTTGCAAAGCTCGTATTCAAGGTCTCTGAAATACTCCTCGCCGTGAACGGCAAAAATTGCCTTTATTGCAATCCCCTGCTCCTTTTCAATAAGCTCGTCCGTATCTATGAAACGGCAGCCCATTATCTTTGCAAGCTCCTTGCCGACGACGGTTTTTCCCGCGCCCATAAAGCCGCAGAGTATTATATTATTCATTATTTAACTCCTCTTTTGTAAGCTCAATAACCCGTCTGATTTCCTCTTCTGTATACTTAACCGAGTTCCAGATTTCCTCCGCAGCCGCAGCCTGAATAACAAGCATCGGCAGACCGTTAATATATTTCTTGCCGTATTCCTCAGCTTTCCTCAAAAGCACGGTCCGGTAGGGATTATACACAGCGTCGAATACAGCAGACGCGCCCATAATAACCCCGTCGCTTACGGGACAGCCGAGAGCGTTCGGGAACATACCGACGGGTGTTCCGTTAATGATAATATCGTAAATTCCCTCAGCCTCGCCAAGCAGGGTTATTCCTATACTTGCAGAAAGCTTGCTTTCAAGCTCGTATGAAAGCGCCTGAGCTTTTTTTGCGCTCTCACGTCTGATACCGAGGGTGACCTCTGCGCCGCTCATTATACTTTCTGCGGCAAACATCCTCGCTACGCCTCCGTAGCCGCATACAAGCACCCTGCCCTTAAGCTCAATTCCTTCAAGCTCAAGCGATTTTAAAAAGCCCGTGCAATCCGTATTATGCCCGATAGTAACCCCGTCATTAATTTCAACGGTATTGACCGCGCCGTAAAGTTCGGCTTTTTCGCTTAATTTACTAAGGAAAGGGATAATTTTCGTCTTATGAGGAATAGTTACATTAAAGCCCGATAAATTAATAAGGGTATTATTAAATTCATAAGCAAGCGACTCGTCGGGGGTTTCATAAAGGCGGTAGCCTCCGTCAATGCCCTTAATCCTTAAAAGCTCGCTGTGGATAAACGGGCTGAGCGAATGGGAAAGCGGATAGCCGAGCAATCCGAAATTCTTTACTTTTTCATTATTCAAAACCCGTCGCCCCTTTTTTTGTGAATTATATTGACAAATATTCAATAAATTTATAATATGATAATACCACAAAGGAGTATTTAAAACAACATTATTTTTAAGGAGTGTAAGTAATATGCTGTTTGATGAAGTCAGGGAAATACTATCAAACCAGCTTGAAATCAGCGAAGATGAAATAGAAAACGAATCAAGGCTTTATGAGGACCTCGGCGCCGGAAGTACCGATATGGTGGATATAGGAATGACCATTGAGGAGCAGTATTCCATAGAGGTTACCGAGGAGGCGCTCGAGGAAATGGAGCTTGTTTCAGACATCGTTTCCTTCATCGAAAGCAATATCGACTGATTTGTTTAAGTCAATATAGACAAAATCAAGGTCTATTTTTCGTTAATATTGATTAATTGAAATATAAGGATAATAATAGTAAAATATAAGTTAGGATTATGGGTTACTATGCCCCCTGCCTGACTTATTTTTTTGTCAGAATAATTTTGAAATGAGGAATATAAAATGGCTGAAAAGTTTGTAATGGCTCTTGACCAGGGTACGACGAGTTCCCGCGCAATCATCTTTAATAAGAAGGGTGAAATCCTTGCGAAAGGTCAGAACGAGTTCACACAGTACTATCCCCAGAACGGCTGGGTTGAGCACGACCCGAACGAAATTCTCTTCTCCGTTATTCAGGCTATGATTGCATGCCTGCGCCCCGCGGGTACCGAGGAAGCGGTTAATCCGAGGAGCATTGCGGGTATCGGCATCACCAACCAGAGAGAAACCACGATTATCTGGGAAAAGGAAACGGGTAAGCCCATCTACAACGCTATCGTATGGCAGTGCAGAAGAACTGCAGATTACTGCGAAAAGCTCAAGGAGGAGGGACTCGGCGAGTACATTAAGGATACGACGGGACTTCTTATCGACGCATATTTCAGTGCAACGAAGATTAAGTGGATACTTGACAACGTTGACGGCGCAAGGGAGAGAGCAGAAAAGGGCGAGCTCCTCTTCGGTACTATCGACACCTGGATTATATGGAACCTTACGGGCGGTAAGGCTCACGTTACGGACTACTCCAACGCATGCCGTACAATGCTTTTCGACATTGACAAGCTCTGCTGGGACAAAACCCTCTGCGAAAAGCTTGATATTCCTATGTGTATGCTTCCCGAGGTTAAGCCCTCAAGCTGCGTATACGGATACGTTGACCGCATTACAGGTATCGAGGAGTTAACGGGTATTCCTATCGCAGGCGCTATCGGCGACCAGCCCGGCGCACTCTTCGGACAGGGCTGCTTCGAGCCCGGTCAGGCTAAGAACACCTACGGCACGGGCTGCTTCCTGCTTATGAACACGGGCGAGGAAAGAATTAACAGCAAGTCAAATCTCCTTTCGGGTATCGCCTGGGGACTTGACGGCAAGATTACATACGACCTTGAGGGCTCTGCCTTCAACGCAGGCTCCGTTATCAAGTGGCTGCGCGATGAGCTTGAGCTTATCGACTCCGCTCAGGAATGCGACGTTTTTGCTGAGGAGGTTCCCGACACAAACGGACTTTACCTCGTTCCCGCCTTCACGGGTCTCGGCGCTCCGTACTGGGATATGTATGCAAGGGGTATTATGGTAGGTATCACCCGTTCAATTAACAAGCGTCACGTTTGCCGTGCCGTTCTTGAAAGCATTACGTACCAGATGACCGACCTCCTTGAAGCGATGATGAGCGACAGCGATATTATCCTTAAGGACCTCCGCGTTGACGGCGGCGCATCGGTATCCAACATTATGATGCAGATGCAGGCTGATATGACGGGCTGTCACGTTAACCGTCCCGTAAACAGAGAGGCTACCGCGCTTGGCGCTGCTTACCTTGCAGGTCTTGCAACAGGCGTTTGGGAAAATCTTGCGGAAATCGAGGAAAACAGACAGGTTGACAAGATTTTCGTACCGTCAATGCCCGCCGACGTAAGAAATAAGAAATACGCTGACTGGAAGCGTGCGGTTGAACGCTCACGCAACTGGGAAAGATAATATCCAATTCGGAATGCGGAATTAGGAATAAACTACAAAAGCCTGACGGTTTAGAGAAGGTGCCATAACGAAGGTTTTGAAAGTAAGTAGAAACAATCGTTATGGCATTTTGCATTTTACAACAATTATTAAAAACATTAATATTGGAGGAAAATGCAATGA
>FLNY01004317.1_pt1 | contig 19189 bp, 17 predicted proteins | sample 1140381 | NCBI WGS metagenome assembly FLNY01 (sample SAMEA3878172, study PRJEB12797) | bioreactor metagenome | biome: Moose rumen | place: Sweden | collected 2011-10
TGTCGTGGGCGAGGTACTTGCCGCCGAACTGCGCTCCGAGGCCTATCTTCTGCGCTTCCTTCAGGAGCTTTTCCTCCAGGTCGATGTCGCGGAAGGCGCGGCCCGTTTCGTCGCCGGTGGTGGGCAGGCCGTCGTAGAACTTTATGCTCGCGAGCTTTACGGTGAGCAGGTTCTTCTCCGCGCTGGTGCCGCCTATCACGAAGGCGATGTGGTAGGGCGGGCAGGCCGCGGTGCCGAGGCTCTTCATCTTTTCCACCAGGAAGGGAATCAGGGTGCCCTCGTTCTGGATGGTGGCCTTGGTCATCGGGTAGAAATAGGTCTTGTTGGCGCTGCCGCCGCCCTTGGCCACCATGACGAAGCGGTATTCATCCCCCTGCGTGGCCTCGATGTCGATTTGGGCGGGCAGGTTGCACTTGGTGTTCACCTCGTTGTACATGTCCAGCGGGGCGTTCTGGCTGTAGCGGAGGTTCTCCTGCGTATATGTATTGAAAACGCCGCGGCTCAGGGCCTCTTCGTCTTCGAAATCCGTCCAGACATGCTGTCCCTTCTCGCCATGGATGATGGCGGTGCCGGTGTCCTGGCAGAACGGGAGAACCCCCTTTACGGAAGTTTCGGCATTGCGCAGGAACTGCAGCGCCACGTACTTGTCGTTTTCGGAGGCTTCCGGGTCGCTGAGAATGGCCGCAACCTGCTCGTTGTGGGCGCGGCGCAGCATGAACTGGCAGTCGTGAAAAGACTGCTGGGCCACCAGCGCAAGGGCTTCGGGGGAAACTTCCAGGATGGTCTTGCCGCCGAGCCTGGTGGTTTTCACGAGATTTTCCGAGCCTGGAATCTTGTAGTATTCCGTGGTGTCGGGGCCCGGCTGGAACATGGGAGCGTACTTGAATTCGGTCATGGTTATTTGTTTGTCATTAAAAAAGATTTCATGAAACGGTCGAGGTCTCCGTCGAGCACGCCCTGGGTGTCGGCGGTCTCCTCGCCGGTGCGGAGGTCCTTCACCATCTTGTAGGGATGCAGCACGTAGGAGCGTATCTGGCTGCCCCATTCGATGCGCTTTTTCTGCCCTTCCAGCTCCGCCTGCTTTTCCTGGCGCTTCTTGAGCTCTATGTCGTAGAGGCGGCTCTTGAGGATGAGAAGGGCCCTCTGCCGGTTGTCCTGCTGGGAACGGGTTTCGGTGTTCTCCACCATTATGCCCGTGGGGATGTGGCGCACGCGCACCCCTGTCTCCACCTTGTTTACGTTCTGCCCGCCGTGCCCGCCGGAGCGGAAGGTGTCCCACTCGATGTCGGACGGATTGATTTCTATGTTGATGGAGTCGTCCACCAGCGGGTAAACGAACACGCTGCTGAAGGTGGTCTGGCGCTTGCCCTGGGCGTTGAACGGGGATATGCGCACGAGCCTGTGCACGCCGTTCTCGGCCTTGAGCCAGCCGTAGGCGTAGTCTCCCTCGAACGAGATGGTGCAGCTCTTGATGCCGGCCTCGTCCCCTTCCAGGAGTTCCGTGACGGTGGTCTTGTAGCCGCGGCGCTCGCCCCAGCGGAGATACATGCGCATGAGCATGGCGCTCCAGTCGTTGGCCTCCGTGCCGCCGGCGCCGGAATTTATGGTGAGGACGGCCCCGAGGTTGTCGCCTTCGGCCCCCAGCATGTTTTTGAATTCGAGGTCTTCGAGCTTTTTGAGGGCGTCGGCGTAGGCGCCGTCGATGTCTTCGCCTTCCGGCTCCAGCTCGTAGAGGACGTCCACGTCGGCCGCGGCCCTGCACAGGGCGTCGTATTCCGTCACCCAGGACTTTACGCCGCTGACTTCCTTGAGGAATGTCTCGGCCGCCTTCGGGTCGTTCCAGAAATCCGGGGCCTGGGTGAGGGCGGTCTTTTCGGCGAGTTCCTTGCGGCGTTCGCCTATGCGGAGCACCTTCTCCAGGGTTGCGATGCGCTCTTTCAGCTCTTTTATCTGTTCCTGCGTAGTCATCTTGCTTCTTTGAAATGCAAAAGTAGCGATTTTCCCAAAATTTTACGATATTAGCACCATATTAAAACCCAAATCATCATGAAAAAGTACTTTGCTGAATGTATCGGTACCTGCGTCCTCACGCTCCTGGGCTGCGGTACCGCGGTATTCCTCGGCTGCGGCACTCCCGCGGGCGTTGTCGGCACGGCCATCGCCTTCGGCCTCTCCGTGGTAGCCATGGCATACGCCATCGGCGGCATCTCCGGCTGCCATATCAATCCCGCCATCACGCTCGGCGTGGCCCTCAGCGGACGCATGAGCTGGAAAGACGCCTGCGGCTACTGGTGCGGCCAGATCGTGGGCGGCATCGTGGGCGCCTTCCTTCTCTGGCTCATCGTCAAGGCCACCGGAGCTCCCGGCGCCATGGGTGATCCCGCAGGTCTCGGCGCCAACGGCGTAGCCAATGCAGGCGGTCCCTGGGGCGCACTTCTCGTAGAGTGCATCGCCACGTTCGTTTTCGTTCTCGTGGTTCTCGGCGCCACCGACTCCAAGAAGGGCGCCGGCAATCTTGCGGGTCTCGCAATCGGCCTCACCCTCATTCTCGTGCATCTGGTGTGCATCAACCTCACCGGCACCTCCGTCAATCCCGCACGTTCCCTCGGTCCCGCCATTTTCGCCGGCGGCGACGCCCTCAAGAACGTATGGGTATTCTTCGTAGGTCCCCTCGCCGGAGGCGCCCTCGCCGCCCCTGTCTGGAAGGCCATCAGCGCAGAGAAGTAATTCTTGAAAATATTCCGGAGCCGGCTAAAAATCGCTTTCAGCCGGCTCCTTTTTTTTGCATTACTCCATTTTTTTTGTACATTTGCGGTCCCGAAAGGACGGGACGTTAGCTCAGCCGGTTCAGAGCGCATGCTTCACACGCATGAGGTCGGCAGTTCGAATCTGCCACGTCCCACGCGGAGGAGACTGTATTCCAAGACATTTCCAAGGAATACAGCCTTTTTTATGCTCACGCTTTTTTTGCAGCCCTGCGGTCTTTCAAGTTGAAGAAACCTGCGGCACAAAGACCCGCGATGATGTGCCATATTCCCCACCACGCCGTGATGACCAGCATGCCTCCCGGGACGCCGTGCGGATACTGGGGCATGAAGTTGGAGAAGATATGGTTGGCTCCCAGCATAAGGGCCAGGCCGAGACCGCTGTTCTGGATGCCGGTCTCTATGGTGAGAGTGCGGCGGTCGCGGTCGCCGAGACGGAAAAGGGAAGCGTTGCCGTATCCAATGCCCAGGGCCAGCAGGTTGTGTATGAACACTATCAGGAAAATGTACTTGATGCACTTGAGGAAGGCGTCGATATTGCCCATGAAACTGAGCACCACCATGGCCAGGAAGAAGATGATGCTGAACCACTGGAAAGGCTTTTTCATCTTATCCGCCGCCTTCGGGAAGAAATGCGCGGTGAGGATTCCGAGCGTAAGGGGAATGCCCAGAAGGATGACTATGGTCTTGAAAACGTCCCAGAAAGGTATGTGCAGATTGGGGACCTCCCCCACAAGGCTTGAAAGGTCCGCCACCTTCAGGTAAAGGTTTCCGTAAGCCCAGAAATTGAAAGGCGTCATGAGCATGGCGAGGGCCGTGCTGATGGCGGTGAGGCTGACCGAGAGCTCGACGTTGCCCTTGCTGAGGCTGCTTATGAAGTTGCTGATGTTGCCGCCGGGACAGGATGCCACCAGGATCATGCCCATAGCCATGCTGAACGAGACGGCAGGACCGAGCGCCCATGCCAGAAGGAATGTAAGAAGAGGCAGGAGAACCAGCTGGCTCAGCATTCCCACGAATACCGACTTGGGTTTCTTGAAGACCTCCACGAAAATGCGGGGCTTGATGCCGAGGGCCACCCCGTACATGACGAAGGCGAGCACTATGTTGATGGTGTTCATTCCGCCCGCATTGAGCGTTACGACGATGGAATCGATTTGACGGACGATTTCGGGTGCCATGGGTTTCAGAATATGAATTTGGAGAATACGTCGTCGAAGGTTTCGGCCCTCATGATGGTTTTCACGCCGCCTTCCGCATCCACGGAATACATGGGGCACTGCGGCGTCATGAACTGGGGTTTGTAAACGATGGAATAGCCTCCCACGTTGTTGAAGCAGATATAATCGCCTGGGGCGAGCTCCCCGACATACGAAGGCAGCATGACATCCTGTTCCAGGCAGGTGTATCCCATTATGTCGATGTTGTCATAATACTCGCCTCCGGACTTGTGGAACACCGTCACGGGCACGCGGGCCATGGTGCACATCTCCCCCATGTTCTGGAAACTGGCATTCGTGGTCGCGAGATTCCTCTCCTGGATTGTCTTGATGTTGTCCACCTTGGCGTAAAGCGACACGTACCGGGTGATGAGCGCCCGCCCGGGCTCGGTGAAGACCAGAGGGCCATCCCCTTGATAATGAGCTGCGAAAGGCTTCAGGAAAGCGTCGGCGAAATCTGCATAGGAAGGCTTGTATTCTTCATGTTCGCCGGCCATCTGGTCGTACCTGCCGGGCACCATTCCGCTGCCGAGGCTGATGTACCAGGGCGTGCCCGCCACATACTTGTCCGCCGCATTTATGAGGATTTCGGCCCTTCTTTTCCAGGATTCAGGGTCCCTCGGGGCCTTGATATGGCAGTGCAGGCCCGCTATGCGGAGATTGTCCCGGGAGCGTATGAGTTCCACCGATTTCCTGAGGTCCAGCCCGCCTTCCTCCATGCCGAAGCGGGATATGAACCCGGCGCCTATGTCCATGCTCAAACGCAGTCCCACCCGGAATTCGCGGTCCCTGCAGGAATCGGCCAGGCGCACCACCCTCTGCGTCTCCTCATAGCTGTCGATGTTCAGGATTCCTCCCCCGAGCAGATGCTCTTCCAGCCGGGCGCCCTTGTACGGGCCGTTGTAGATTATACAGTCGTCACTGTAGCCGAGCTTTTTTGCCAGCATGTACTCCATGTCCGACACGACTTCCGCATAGCAGCCGTTCCGCTTGGCCAGGGAACAGATGAAAGGGGCGTAGTTGGTTTTGAAGGAATAAGCCACGCGGTAATTCGGATATACACCCTGAAAGACCGACTGCAGGGCCTTTATGTTACGGACGAAAGCATCCTCGTCGAAAAGGTAAAAAGGCGTATCGTGGGTGGAAAGGAAATCTTCTATATTGAATTTCATGAAAGCAAAGTTAATAAAATATTGTATATCTTTACGTGATTTTTCAAACGTTTCGATGAACGACAGGGAAGGCAATATAGTAATAGCGAAAAACACCCTCATTGTCTATGTGAGGGTTTTCGTCACGATTGTTGTCGGCCTCGTGACGTCCAGGCTTACCCTGCAGGCTCTCGGCGTGGACGATTTCGGCCTGTACAACCTGGTGGGCAGCGTTGTCACCCTGTTCTCATTCATCTCCGGCTCGCTGTCCGGCACCACCCAGAGGTTCCTGAATTTCGAAATGGGCAAGCCCGACGGGGATGCGGGGCGTATGTTCAACATCTGCAATGTCCTGCACATATGGTGCGCGCTCATATTGCTGGCCGTCATAGAAATAGTGGGGATGGTTTACATCCTCAACTTCATGAAGGTGATTCCCGGCAAGGAGGCCGACGCCATGTTCGTCTTCCAGATTTCCACCCTCGTGGCCTGCATCGGCATAGTCAACATCCCGTACCAGAGCCTGTTCGCGGCACACGAAAAGTTCGGCATTCCGGCGGCGATAGACATATTCAACACCCTGGTGAAGCTCCTGGCGGTGATACTGCTGTTCAAATGGAAAGGCAACGCCCTGCGCTTTTACGCTGTCGCCATGAGCCTTACCACGCTGATTTCCTTCGTGGCGTACCACGCGCTCAGCCGCAGGTTCTGGCCCGGCACGGTGAAATGGAACCGTGTCAGGGGATGGGAGAATTACAGGGAGGCGCTGCATTTCAACAATTACAATCTCCTGTCCTCCGGTGTGCTGCTGCTCCGTTCCCAGGGCAGCAACATGCTCATGAACTTCTTCTTCGGCACCGCCACCAACGGCGCTTTCGCGATAGCCAGCCAGATGCTGAATTACATCAACAAGTTCGTGGGCAATTTCGACTTCGCTTCCGCCCCGCAGATCACCCGCTCGCTGAGCGCCGGAGACAGCAGGAGAAGCGCGTATCTCACCGAAAGGGTCTGCCGCCTCAGCGTCGTGCTGATGCTGGTCATCTTCTTTACGGCCAACGCCGACCTGGGCTTACTGCTGGACATCTGGCTGAAGGAAGTCCCCGAGGGTGCGCTCATCCTGTGCCGCTACACCCTGCTCATCGGGCTCGTATCCTCCACCTCCGGCGGGCTGGTGCAGCTCATAAACGCCTACGGCAAGGTGAAATGGTTCCGCCTGCAGTTCGTGTTCCTTTATGTCGCCGCCCTGCTGCTTGGCTGGCTCGCGTTCCGCAACGGAGCGCCCGCCTTCACCATACTGCTGTATTTCGCCATAGCAGATGCTCTCAGCAGGGTCAACCAGCTCATCCTGCTCCGCACCGTCTGCGGTTTCGATTCGTGGACATTCGCCAGGAGGGCCTATGCCAGGCCGCTTGTGATGGCGGCGGTCATCTTCGTCTGGCTGGCCGTTTACCGCTGGATTTCACCCTCTTCCCCGTGGGCCAGGTTTCTGGGCGTCGCCGCCACCGCCGCCGTTTCCCTGGCCGCCGCATACTTCATAGGGCTCCTCAAATCCGAACGCGAAAGGATAAACGAAATAGTGACGCGCAAGGTAAAGGGCACCTTGCAGAAACTGATGCTCCGCTTCTTCTATCCGCAGGCGCTGAAGCGCAAGTGGAAGAATGAGCTGGGGACGGAACTCGACCTCGCCCATCCCAGGGACATCAACGAAAAAATAAACTGGCTCATGTGTTACGGGGACACTTCCCGATGGGCCCGGTGCGCGGACAAGCTCGGGGTGCGCGATTTCCTCGCGGAGAAGGGCTACCCCGACCTGAGGATACCCGTCCTGGGCACATGGCGGAAGGCTGAAGACATCGACTACGACTCCCTTCCGGAAAAATTCGTACTCAAATGCAACCACGACAGCGGTTCCTGGCATGTGATAGACAAGAAGGCAGGCTACGACAGGGAGGCCATAAACAAAGACCTGAACAAGCACCTGAAACAGAAATTCGGATACGTAAACGGCGAGATGTTCTACAACTCCATCGAGCCGTGCATACTCGCCGAACCCTATCTGGAGAATCCCGTGGACTACAAGCTCTGGTGTTTCGACGGCCGGCCGTACATGTTCTGGGTAGGGAGCAACAGAACACATGAGGAAGTCGATGTGTGCGCATACGACCTGGACTGGAATCCCCATCCCGAAAAAGCCATATACAACGAGCACAAGCATCAGGGAGACAAGCCCCTTCCGAGGCCGGCCAGCCTGGAGAGGATGATCGAAACGGGGGCCGCCCTCTCGGAAGGTTTCCCGGAGGTAAGGGTTGACTTCTACGAAATCGACGGAAAACTGCTGCTGGGCGAAATGACTTTCGCCATGCAGGGCGGCAGGATCAATTTCTATACGCCCGAATTCCTGCGCGAACTCGGCGACCAGTGCAAATTGCCCACGGATGGAAAGTAAAGTGATATATACCTGCCTCACCGGCGCTTATGACGCGCTGCCCCAGCCGCTTGTCACAAGCGGAGACTGGCGCTTCGTATGCTTTACCGACAATCCCTCCGCAGACGGAGGAGTGTGGGAAATGCGGCCCATTCCCCGGCAGGACACGCCTGCCGCGGCATCACGGCTTCCAAAACTCCTGCCGCATGAATTCCTGCAGGACTTTGAAGTGAGCCTGTACATCGATTCCAACATACGGATAACCGGCGAAGCATTCTACAGCGCCGCCCTCGCCGCGGCCTCCTCGGGAGCGCTCTGGGCCGGAGTGCCGCATCCCGGGAGGGACTGCGTCTATGAAGAGAACCTAAGCTGCTATCTTTCGGGGCTGAGCCGATGGGGCGACGCCTTCCGCCTGAAACGCCGGCTGCAGCAGGAGGGCTTCCCCCGCCATGCCGGACTTCTGGAGAACAACCTCATCCTCCGCAGGCACCTTGCCCCGGAGGTCATGGAAACGGACAAGCTCTGGTGGGATGCCTACCGGAACGGGATAAGGCGCGACCAGCTCCACCTCATGCCGCTGCTGGCCAAGGCCGGCATCGAACCCCTGGCCCTTCTGCCGGAAGGCCGCAACGCCCGCAGTTTCGACTCTCTCGAGGTGCTGCCGCACAGCCGTCCCGCACCTTCCCCGCATCCGAGGCCACGCATTGTAAAATCCATACTCAAGAACACTCTCAAATGAAAAAGCTGACATTTCTCATTCTCGCCCTCGCTGCCATATCATGCAGCCGTCCCGCCCTCAGGAGCGGAGACCTCCTGTTCGTCGGCATACCGTGCGATTACAGTCTCGACCCCTCCGCCATGGGCAGCGGCATAGCCGAAGCCACCGGCCGCGGAGACATAAACTACATACACACCGCCATACTCGAAGTCGGGGAAGATAATGTGTGGGTCATCGACGCCACCATCAAAAGGGGTGTCGCAAGATACCCTCTGGACAGCTTCCTCGTGGACTTCACCCTCAAGGACGGCAGCCTTCCGCTGCTTGAGGTGATGCGCATCAAGGACGGGCCCGGAGACCTGGTGGAGAACGCGAAAAAATTCGTCGGGCAGCCCTACGACGTGCATTTCCTGCCGGACAACGGCTGCATGTACTGCACCGAACTCGTCCGCGACTCGTACCTGGCTCCCGACGGCACCCCCCTGTTCCCCGCCAATCCCATGAATTTCAAGGGTCCCGACGGCGAATTCCCCGAATACTGGCAGCAGCTCTTTGCCGCCCTCGGGGAGGAAATCCCCCAGGACATTCCCGGCACAAACCCCCAGGACATGCGGGATTCTCCGCTTCTGGAGAAAGTCAACATCGACATCACATGCCGCGAGTAAGCGTAATAGTCCCCTGCTACAACCACCTGAAGTATCTGCCCGAAAGGCTCGGAAGCATCTTCGGACAGACGTTTGACGACTTCGAGGTGATTCTGGTAGATGACGGCTCCACCGACGGCAGCAGGGAGTATCTGGAAGCGCTGTCCGGAAAGGATAAAGTTTCTGCCGTCATCACGGGAGATGCCAACAGCGGCTCGGCCTTCCGCCAGTGGAAGAAGGGCTTCGGGGCCGCTTCGGGCGAACTTGTCTGGATTGCGGAAAGTGACGACGCCTGCTCCCCCGGGATGCTGGAAACCCTGGTAGCGGAGTTCGACAGGGATCCCGCCTGCGTGCTGGCCTTCTGCGCCTCCATGCTCACAGCGGAAGACGGCTCCCCCATGGGAATCCATCCCTACCAGCAGCAAATCGGAAAAGACCTTCGAATGGACGGAAAGGCGTTCGTGCGCAGGTGGCAGATGCGAAACAATTGCATTGTCAATGCGAGCGGGGCGCTCTTCAAAAAGTCAACCCTCGATGCCGTGGACGACGCGTTCCTTGGCTACAGCGGCGCCGGAGACTGGCTGTTCTGGGCCGAAGTGGCCGTTCAGGGAAATGTGGCGTTCGTCTGGCAGCCGCTCAACCGCTTCCGCCGCGGCGAAGGCAACACCACGGCGGCCATGAAGCGGAGCGGAAGAGCCCTTGCCGAGCTCTGCGGCATCCGCGGCGATTTCGAACGCATTGGTTTCAGAAGCCCGATTCTGAGGCTCAGCAACCGCGTCTATGCCGTGAGCATGGCCAAATACGGGCCGCCACTGCCGGACGGCATCAAAGCCGAGGTCCTGGAGCAATGGAAGGACAATGCCTTTATTTCGCTGCTTGCCCGCCTGAAAGCGAAAGTTCGCACTTCTTATAGCTGAAAAGCGGGTTTTACCGTTTCTTTACGGATGCGAAGCACCTGGGGCATGTCCTTGCCGAATACTTTTCCAAGATAGGCGAACACCTTGAAAGAACGGAACTTGACACATTTTACAAGGCTTAGCGCCAGCACGAACAGCACCCGCGAAAACAGGCTGTGCCTGATGTCGCAGAGCTGCACCAGGCAGGAGATGTAAAAGCTGCGGTACATCCAGTAGTCTTTGCCCAGAGGGCGGTACTGCTTGTCGTGCACGACTTTCATGTCGTCCACGACACCGATCTTATAGCCGTGGAAGAGCGCACGGTGGCAGTAGTTGTTGTCGTTGCCGTAGATGGGAAAGATATCGGCGAAGATGCCGACCTTCCGGAGGCAGTCTGCGGTGACGAACCAGTGGGCTGCCATTATGAACGGAACTTCGAAAAGATTGCTTGTGGCCTCCCCCTTCCGCCGTGAAAGCACATCCCTTTCAAATCCCGGATTGTAGCTGATTCCGTCGGAGCGCATATGGCATGGGCTCAGGATTCCGAAGCCGGGATTGGCCTCGCTTATGGCCTGCAGACGGCCGAGGGTGTCGGGAAAGAACCAGGCGTCCTGATTGAGGAGATAGACGAAGTCATAGCCGTGTTCCAGGGCATAGCGGAAGCCGGCGTTGTTGCCTGCCGCGAAGCCCAGGTTGGAGTCGTTCTCCACAAGTATCGCCTCGGGGAAATTCTCCTTTACGTACGCAGCCGTCCCGTCGGAGGAGGCATTGTCGAATACGAAAAGGTCGGCCGGCTCCACGGAAGAACGGACACAGCCCAGGCAGCGCTCCATCCACTGCATTCCGTTGTACGTAACTACGATTACCAGAGTCTTCATCTTATACGTCGCAAAGATACATTTTTTTCCGGAGCGGGAGGGCTTAGGGCCTGAATGTTTTTTTCGGCTTGAGCGGAGGGGTGTCGAAGATGACGTCCTGGTGATCGACCATCTGGTAAAGCCGCCTTTCTATGTAGCGCCATTCCATTTTGGCGCCGACCAGGTCCAGCGATTCCTCGTTCTTGATGTCGTCGAAATAGAGCAGGCCGCGTATGGCCTGGACGGTGCTGTTGAGGTCGTAGGCCTGGAGGTAGCGCTGCAGCATCTCGCCGAAGGACATTTTAGTGGAAAGGAAAGCCACGTCGATGAAATCCTTGCGGCGGGTCCCCTCCTTTCCTATGGCAAGCAGCTTCATGGCGGCGATATCCTTGTAGCTCACCAGCCTGATACCGTCTTCCGTGACAATAAGCGGCTCGGTGAGCTTGTTGTAGGCCTTGATGAAATCGGTCTTGACCCCCTGGATATACGCCAGGATTGCACCTCCGTATGTTGCTTCACTGTCCAGTCCGTATGTTTTGGACAGGTGGTCTTTGAAAAATGCGGCATCGAAATGCTCTCCATAATAAAACATATCGAGGTCCACACTTTTCCTATACCCCAGCTGCAGTGTAAGGGATGTCCCTCCGACAAGATTGAAATCCTTGAGGACAGGATCGTTCATCAGCTTCCGCAACAACTCATAGGTTGTGGAAGCCACTGTTTCTGTAAATATCTTCATTTTCTTTTCTCCATTCCGGTACCGGCCGGTTAAGGCACAGCATGTCTATTTTGTCTATACCCAGGACCTGCATGCCGAATCTGGCCTGGGCCGGTCCTATTCTTATTATTTGTTTGACAATCTCCGCCACATTATCCTTACCCCCATAATTCTGCAGCAGGGCATACCACTCATTGTTTCCGCCCCGCGTCATAACCCTTTCCGCTATGAGCGTCTTCATGTTGTCCCAGTTTATGTATGAGGCGTTCACGTCATAATCCCAAAGCAGCCAGCGGGGAATGTCGTAATGGGGCTGCGAGAGCCAGTCGTCAAAAAGCGAAAGACGCTTTGGACGGATCCGCATGCCGTCAAGGATTTCCCGCGCCTGAGCCTCCCTGCTGCGCCGGGCCGCATAGCGCAGCAGGGCGCTTTCGTTCACGATGAAGTCGGAAAAGGCGTTCCGCCATATGAGACGGACATTTTCCGGAGTGAGATAGCTGAAAGCGGAGCAGCAGAGAAGGTCCACCAGGACCTTTTCTAGCCTCGGGAGCACGAGGCCGCCGGACACCCGCACCGGAGAGCCGGAGATGAAAGGCAGTATGATGATGGATTCCTTGGAGGCGGCCGCCTGCTGCAGTGTTCTGTCCGGAGGGCCGTAAACGACATCCGGCCCCGACCTGGCGACGAGATACTTCCAGACGGCATCCGCCGAAGCGCGGGAGCACTCGATTATCATTGTCTTTTCGGGAATTATGACATCTATGAGCCTGGACAGCACGGCCCGGGAATTCCAGATGCAGAAAGACTCTGCAGGGAAACCCTTCCGGAGAATGCCGTGAAGGTAGTCAGCCGCCTGGTCGTGCCCCGTCCCGAAGATTTCCCGGGGGATGCCCGTAACGGCACGGTACCTGCCCCTGCCGACCCTTTCCAGGCTGGAATCTTCCAGCAGCTCGTGCAGTACGAGCGAAAGATACGGACCCGACACTACGGTTCCCCGGGACTCCAGCCCGGCAGCTATCTCTTTTTTATCGAGCGGGCCATCCGCCCCTGCGATGATGTCATATATCTGCTCTTTCTTGTCCATGGGACAAAACTATATATAATTATTGTCAAAAACAAGGATTTTTGACAATAATTATTTTATTCCGCAGCGTGGATTTGACCTTCCGTGATTTATTGCTATATTTGTGCAGCCATGGCAGTCATCGGCATAATGGACTCCGGAGTGGGAGGGCTCAGCGTTTTCCGCGAGATACGCAGGGCGCTTCCTCAGGAGCATTATCTCTACTTCGCCGACAACGCCCACTGCCCCTACGGGGAAAAGACTCCCGAATACATCCGGGACAGGCTGCGCCGCATCACGAACCACTTCCTGTGGAGGGGCGCATCCGCGATGGTGCTGGCCTGCAATACCGCCACCGCCGCCGCCATCGAGACCCTCCGGAAAGAATACCCCATTCCCTTCGTGGGCATGGAACCGGCGGTGAAGCCGGCGGCGCTGGGCACCAGGACCGGAGTGATAGGCGTGCTCGCCACGGCAGGCACCCTCAAGGGCAGCAAATACCTCAGCACCAAAGGCCGCTTCTCCGGCGATGTGCGCATAGAGGAACGCGTGGGCCTCGGCTTCGTCGAACTGGTGGAAGCAGGCGAAACCGCCGGCGCACATGCGGAGCATGTGGTGCGCCGCAGCCTGGTTCCGCTCCTGGAAGAAGGGGCGGACCGCATAGTGCTGGGATGCACACATTACCCCTTCCTGCTCGACACCCTCAGGAAAGTCGCGGCGCAGGAAGGCCACGGGGACGTCCTCTTCATAGACCCGGCCCCCGCGGTCGCCGCCCGCCTGGCGGACGTGCTCGCGGAGCACGGCATCCCCGCTTCGGACAAAAAACCCGGAGTCGAATATCTCGCCTCCGGGTCTGCGGAAAAACTTCTTGCGATTGCCGGCGCAGATTCTTCGCTGCGCTCAGAATGACAGGACGCTCAGAATGACAGGACGCTCAGAATGACAGGACGCTCAGAATGACAGGACGCTCAGAATGACAGGACGCTCACCCCTTACTTCACCGTCACGGCGTCGCTCTGCATCTGGCCTATAACCTCGAAGTAGGGAACCCCGTCGGTTACAGTCATGCGGTAGATGGTGTCGTCCACCCTGTAGTACTCATTGCCGTCCGCGAGGGTTACGGTTACATAGTCTTCGGGAAGGGCCTTGATGAGGGCGCCTGCGGGAGGAACTATCACCTTGTACTCGCCGTTGTCCTTGGTGAAGAACACACCGTCGTCGTAGTAGTACTCCACATCGGCCGAAGCGTAGCTCTGCACGAGGCCGAGCTTGGTTGCCAGATTGTAGGAGGCCAGGCTCTTGAGGGCGTTCTGGTCCATCTCCGCCGCTGCGGTGACAGGGGCCGATGCTGCTGCGGCGCCTGCGGCAATCGCAGCGTTCTGGGCTGCAATGGCGGCATTCTGCGCCGCGATGGTCGCGTTGTTCTCGGCGATGGTACGGTTCTGCTCCTCGATGGTGCGGTAGTTTTCGTCAATGGCATTGTAGGTGCGCCAAACACTGTTGTAGTAGGCGAAGCGGAGCACATCCAGTTCGAGGTCGTAGAGGTCGTATGCGAATCCGACTCCGTAGGGCGGACGGCAGATAACATAGTTGCCGAGCCAGTACCTGTACCAAATGTCGTTATAGAAGTAATAATCTATGCCCCAGTAGGTTACCCTCCTGTAGTGAGGCAGGTAGCGTACCCTGTACCCGAAGTAGTGCGGATCGTGGCCATAGAAGCGTCCGGGACGGTCCCAGTCCATGAAAGGACGGTTGTTCGGATGTATGCGGTCGCCGTGATTGTCGAAGCGCACCTGGCCGGGAGCGCCGGCGGTCTGGCGGTTGTAGCTGTTGCCGGTGTCGTATCCGCGCTCGCCTCCTGCGGGAGCCTCTTTGCCCCTGGAAGAAACTGCACCATTTCCGCGGGAGCTGCCCGCCCGGCCGTTGCCTGACACGTTGGCATTCGCATTGCCGCCGGAAGGCTTGGCATTGCTGCCGGAGGGTTGGGCATTGCCGCCGGAGGGCTTGTCGCTGCCGCCCTGGGAAGCCTTGCCGCCCGAAGCACCCGAAGGAGCGCCTCCGGAGTTGCCGCCGCTCTTGCTTATGGAGCCCGTTCCCCTGGAACTGCTTGAGGAAGAGGATGCACTGCCCGAAACGGTGCCGGTCCTGGTATCTTTGGAGATGGTGCCTCCGCTGCGGGAAACGCTGCCGCCCGATTTGGAAGACGAGCTGCTGGCCGATTTGGAAGACGAGCTGCTGGCCGAAGAGGACGCGCTGCTGCCGGAAGAACGGGATATGGTGCCGCCGCGGGCCCTTGAGGTGCTCTGCGAACTTCCTCCGACCTGGGCGCCGGATGAACGGGAGACGCTGCCGCCCGATGAACGGGAAACACTTGCGGAAGAACTACCGCCGGACGAACGGGAAACACTTGCGGAAGAGCTGCCGCCCGATGAGCGGGAAACGCTGCCGGATGAGCTGCCAGATGCGCCGCGGGAGCTGCCTCCCCCACGCGACTGGGCACTGAGATCTACAGAACAGAGAGCAAGCGCTGCAGCTGCTGCAGCGGCGATTGCAATTTTGAAGAAAGTTCTCATGGTGCTCAATATTTTAGTGTCAAGTTAATTAATTTTTATTTATAGACGTAAAAATTGGTCAAATGTAAAAGGTGGAATATTATTTTTTTCCGTAGTCTTCACGTATCGTCCCGGGCAGCATCGCAGTAACCGCGACGGTGGCGAGGCAGCACACCATCACCAGCACGAAAAAGCCCCTGTAGCCCAGGCTCTCCTGCAGCCATCCGGCGAAGAAGCCGGGCAGCATCATGCTCAGGGCCATGAAAGCGGTGCAGATGGCATAGTGGCTCGTCTTGTACTCCCCTTCGCTGAAATACATCATGTACAGCATGTAGGCCGTGAAGCCGAATCCGTAGCCGAACTGGTCGAAGACCACGCACAGGTAAACCACCCAGATGTGCGAAGGCTGCGCCACGGCCAGGAAAAGATATACGGCACAGGGAAGGGCGAGGCTCAACGCCATGGGCCACAGCGCCTTGCGAAGGCCCACCCTGCCGGCGAACAGCCCCCCGAGTATGCCTCCCGCAGTGAGGGCGATCACACCCGCGGTTCCGTAAACCAGCCCGCTCTGGGCGGTGGAAAGCCCCAGCCCTCCCGCGGACACGGGATCCAGCAGGAAAGGGGTGAGCATCTTGACCGACAACGCCTCGGGAAGGCGGAAAAGAAGCATGAACACCAGCGCCAGCCACACTCCGGGCTTGCGGAAGAATGAGACGAAAACCTGCACGAAACTGCGTTTCTCCCCGGCCCTCCCCGCCTGCGGAACGGTGGCGGCGGGCGCCTCCGGGGGCAGGGCGGAAAAGTGCCACGCCGTGAGAAGCAGCAGTATCGCGGACGAACCCAGAAGAGTGAACATCCAGGCGCGGGGGATGTCCCCGAACCTGGTTTCCAGCAAACCTGCCACCACTACGATCACCCCCTGTCCGAACACGCTGGCAATACGGTAGAAAGTGCTTCTGATGCCCACGAAAAGGCTTTGCCTGTGGTCGTCCAGCGCCAGCATGTAGAACCCGTCCGCCGCGATGTCGTGGGTTGCGGAAAGCATGGCCGCGAGGTAGAATAGCACGAGCGACGGGATAAAAACGCCAAGGCCCTGGCCCGTCCTGCGGGGCAGGCTCAGGGCTATGGCCGCGAAAACCGCCACCATTGCCGCCTGCATGGCCAGGATCCACCAGCGTTTTGTCTTGAAAACGTCCACCAGAGGGCTCCAGAGGGGCTTGATCACCCACGGCAGATACAGCAGGGACGTGAGCGCCGCAAGGCTGGCGTTGTCCATGCCGAGCCTCTTGAACATGGTGACGCTCACCACATTCACCAGAAAATAGGGAATGCCCTCGAAAAAATACAGGGTAGGCACCCACAGCCACGGAGAACGTACTTCTTTCATTTTTCTCCTTCTATTGCGGTTCCCGGATAATAATGGGAAAGAATCTGTCCGCAGGTGAAACCCCTGGACGCCATCACGGCCGCGCCGATCTGGCACAGGCCCACGCCGTGCCCCCAGCCTCTGCCGTGAAGGATGCATTCATCCCCGCGCCATTCCACGGTGAAGGCGGAACTCTTGAGATGGCTCGCGGAAAGTGCATGGCGTATGGCCAGCTCCTTGCCTATGACTTCGGTGCGTCCGGTACCCGTGATTCTAAGGCGCTTGATTCTTCCGGAAGGCCCCGTCTCCACTGGCTCCAGAGCCTGTATCTCCCCGAAATCGACGCCCGTGCGGCGGGCCGCCAGGGAAGAAAGCTCCGGGCGGGTATAACGCACCTCCCAGCGGTAATAGTCCCTGGTGTCCAGGTCGTAGTCGTTCAGCACCTTGCCCAGCACTTCCGCAGTCGCCCCGGCGCAGTATTCATCGGGCACGCTGGGCAGATACGGCAGGTCGCGGTCCTCCCAGCAGGTGCTGAAAAGCTCGGTGCGGCCGCCGCAGCATTTCGAATAGCGCGCATCGCATATCTCCCCGCCGTACTTCAGCAGCTGTCCCCATGTCTGGTCAACGGCATCCCTCACCGCGGAACCCACGGCCCCGTCCAGTCCCTGATAGCGCTGGCAATGGTCGTCCGCGCACACATCGAAACCCTCGTGGCTGTGCAGATTGTTCATGAGCCAGCTCCGGGAAATGATGGCGTGCGCCTTCAGGAACTCCAGCGGCGCATCCGCATGCATCTCGCTGGAAATGACGCTCAGCAGGTAATCCTCGACGCCTATGCTGTTGACGGCGCGGATATGATCCCCCTCCACGATGAAACTCAGACGGCCGGCGAATTTGCGGGTGATCTTCCTCTCCCAGTGGAAATCGATGCCTATGGGCATGTCGTACAGTATGAAGGTAGGCTCGGCAAAGAGCGTGGAGCGGGTGACCGCGTCGAAGGTAAGCGAATCGTAAAGGGCTCCGTTGTAGTTGATCCTGCCGTCCAGGAAGGAAACGCGCTGGGGGCCCGCACCGTCGGAAATAATCTCGAATTCAATCTCCTTCGCCGCCATTATGCCCACGTCTATCCGGGGCTGCGACCTGGTGAGCCTCCACTGCACCATTTCCTCCTGGGCGCTGCTGATCGACACCTCGTCTATCATCTCCTCGAGCCATTCAGGCCGCATCGAGGCGAAATCCTCCGGCACGGGAGTGACGAAGAAACCGGCCATCTCCGCCGCTCCGGGGCTCATGGTGAGGTGGTCTTCCCCGGTGGAGAAATAATGATGGCTGCGGAACTGCGAGCGCAGCACCACGAAGGTGCGGAATTCCCCGCCCCTGTACCAGCAGTAGAGGTTGAAGCGGGGTTCGGGCTCCCCGTCGATGCGCGGCGAGCACTCGAGCAGGCGGTAGCAGAGCTTCGCCATGCTTTTCTGGGTGGTCGCCTTCAGGGCATAGACGCCGCGGGTGAAACCGTCGTACTTGTAGAGGGTGGCGTCCTGCACGCTGGCGAGCGGCTCCCCCGGATTGTCCAGGAAGGCGTCTATCTTCCCTTCCAGCGGAAGGGCTCCGCGGCTGCAGGCCTGGAAATGCAGATGGTCGGGAGCGGACGCGCCGCAGAACGGACCGTTGTAATAAACAGTGAAGTCCGGATACAGGCGGCTGAAAAGCAGCATGTCCGGGAAATGATGCCAGATGGTCTGGGGAATATGCTCCTTCCGCACTATTACGAGGTGGTTGCGGAATATGGGATAGGGGTTGATCTGGATGCGGTAACTCCGCCCCTTCTTGCCTTCGTAACTGAGGTGGAACTGCTCCGGCGGGCGGTTCTCAGCGCACAGGAAGCACTTGCGGGCCGCGATCGCGTCCGCGTCCACGTTGGCCGTGGATGAACCTATGCGGCAGGGATTCAGCTGCAACTTCACCTCCTGCCCGTGCACGGTGAAAGACTTGTACCCGGCGCCCTTCACGAGCCGGTAGTTCGCCGCGGCGAGGGGCCAGACGGAGAGCTGGTCGGATATGAATTTGGATATGTCGCTCATAGCAATGCGGCCAGACTGTCTTTTATCCTGGCAAACTCGAGCTCGAAGTTGGGAGTGAGGATGTCCTTTCCGGCGGCTTCCGCGATTTCTTCCCCGGTCCACCACCGGCCTTCCGCCACTTCATCCCCGTCGGGCACCGGAGTCTGCGAAGTGATGGCGGCGAACATGGATATGAGTTCCTTCTCCCGATGGTTCTCATAGACGTAGGAGCCCAGGTAAACCGGATTGAAAGCGGTGAAACCTATTTCTTCGGAGGCTTCCCGGTAGAGCGTCTCCTCGAGAGTCTCGCCGTAGGAGACATGCCCGCCGACGGAAGTGTCCCAGCGCAGCGGGTACAGGTGCTTGCGTGCGCCGCGCCGCTGCAGATAGATGCGGCCCATCCTGTCGATCACATGCAGGTGCACTACGGGATGCAGGAACATGCTCCCCCCGTGCACCACTGCCCTGGCGGCCCTTCCCACCACGATCCCGCCGGGCTCCACGAGGGGAACGATTTCGGAGGATTTCGACGAGGGGCCCATCAAGGGGGCGGTTTCGGGAGGGTAGATGAGTGAGAACATGCCGCTAGTAATTGATTATGCGGAGTTCCTCCTCCGTGTAGAGGATTGAGTCTATGAAATCCGGAGCCACGTGGGCAAGCACCACGAACGTGCCGAGCGCGAGCGCAGCGACGCCGATGACAAGCAGGGGGGCGAGCCATGCCCACTTGCTCACGCGCCTGCGGGATTTGGTG
>FLNY01000187.1_pt1 | contig 19161 bp, 21 predicted proteins | sample 1140381 | NCBI WGS metagenome assembly FLNY01 (sample SAMEA3878172, study PRJEB12797) | bioreactor metagenome | biome: Moose rumen | place: Sweden | collected 2011-10
GCCACGACGGCTTTCTGCATCATCTGCTCAATGGTCAGCCTTTTCAGCGCTTTACGAATGTCGTCGTCTCGGCGTGCATGCAGCTCTTCCGCCTCTTGGCGCACCTGCATCACGATGTCCACAAGCGTCATCATCTGTTCCCTCTGTAGCGTTGCCCCACTGACGTAAATGTAGTTCCCCATAAACGTTACCTCCGACTCCCACTCAGGGTATATCTTTACCTTTGTCGTCAGTGTCTTACTATTCCTATACCTCGTCCTGACCATGTCGCTGGTGGGCTCGCACTCAATTCCTCGCTCCCTCATCTCATTTACGAAGTCCGTCATTTCATACTTTCGTCCGTCCGCCTGCTGGTTGTTAAAGCCTGTTTTATGAAATATCAGCTGGTGCATACGCTCAACCAATGTTTCGTGAAAACACCTATCGTAAGCCTCAACTTCCGTCTGACCATGACGGACATATTCCGTCATGTCGCCTATGCTGACCCTAAGCCCCTTGCTCACGACTTTATCATCATTACGCTTCCATACATATCGGCCACGGGCACAAAACCTTCGCTCGTCGTCGCCGCAAACTCGTCCACTGCCTTGCGCACTCCGTCCCAGTCATGATTGTAGCTATGCACTATCATGATTGCTCCACGCGACATAAGCTCGTAGCATTTCTTCATGCTCAACAAAACTTCTTCGTAGTCCACCATGTCTATCAGCACCAAGGCTATCGGCTGACTTAGCTCACCGAGCATCTTCGACGGCATGCACTTATACACCTTGTTCTTTGTGTCTGTGCTTGGCAATATGCTTCGTACCACCGTCTCGCTGGCGTAGTCTATCGGGACAACCTCTTCGCTCACTTCGCCTTGGCAGTTCTCTCTTACAATTGTGTAGTTTGTCGGCTCCATTACGCCTGCAGCGTGTATGGTGCGTTGCGGACATTGCTTGCGTAGTAGGCGTATCAGTTCAGGCTCTTCCAAGCCCAGCAACACAAATTCGCCTTCAACCTCTTGTTGCTCCACTTGTTGCATGGCAAAAAAGTAGGTGTAATACCTCACGCGGTCCTTATACTTTCGCTCCGACTTTTCCACCTCGGTGTGCAACTGCTTGCGCTTGTGTTGCTCCAACCAACCCCACGGCTTAAATGTCTTGTGTGTCCAGTAGCTCCAAAAGTAGCTTAGCCCAAGCCATACTGCAATGTTGACAATTATGATGTTAATCAGTACTATTATGCTCATTCGTTCGTCTCTCCCCTACGAATTTTTAATCAGGTTCATACTGTGGCTTACTACGCTCGGAATCTCGTCATGATAGTGCGTCACGTACACCATCGTTACCTGCTCGTCGCGGCAATAATCTTCTATAAGCAGTTTCGCCAGTCGTTTCTTGCCTGCGTCGAGTCCGTGCAGTGGCTCGTCGAGTATCACCAGCGATGGCGACTTGACAAACACTCGCACAAGTAACACCAGCCTTTGCTCTCCATACGACACTCTGAGGAACTTTCGGTCTGCAAGCTCTTCGCAGTGGAACGCTTTCATCCACCGCCGTGCCGTCTGCTTTTGCTCTTCGTTTGGCTTATTATATAGCCCCACCGCATCAAAAAATCCCGACGATACAACATCCAAGCACGATATGTCTGCCCTATAATATGCATGCATGTCGGGCGAGACGTAGCCTATGTGTTTCTTAATCTCCCAAATGCTTTCGCCCGTTCCTCTCCGACGGTCAAAAAGCACAATGTCGTTGGCATACGCTTGTGGGTTGTCGGCGCATACAAGGCTTAGCAATGTCGACTTGCCCGACCCATTCCGACCAAGCAATGCCCACTTCTCGCCTCGTGCAATCTGCCAATTCAAATGGTGTAATATCTTCGTCTGACCATACGAAATGTTGATGTCTTTCATCCTGACGGCATATTCGTAGTCGGCATTGTCTTTCGCCCTCGGCAAGTCGCCTATGCTCGCTTCGCTCAGCTCAGCCTCTGCAAATAGCTCTTTTATAAGTGCTTTGTCTTGCAAGAACTCTTCGCGTGTGGTCTGCCGTATCAACCTTCGCCCACCTATACACAGCACGGTGTCTATCCACGTCGGCAAGTCTTTGTAGTGGCTTATTATCAAGAGAACTTTTGTGTTGTTTAGCTTTGCAATGCTCTCAATAAGTTCGTTCACCGTCTCTCGCGACTCTGGGTCCAGACCAATGTACGGATTGTCTATAATCAGCACTTCGGGCATCTGTAGCAAGTGGCGCACAATCATCAGTTTGCGCTGCTCGCCACTGCTAAGGTTTATCAGTCGCTTACGTAGTATGCCCTCGATGCCTATCTTTTTTAGCAAATCTTTGTTTGCTCGTATGCGTTCCGCACCAATTATGGTGTGCACCAACGGGCTCTCTTCGTTCTCCGTCGCATGCCAACGCTTCTGATAATATTCGGGCAATGTCTGGTCGCCAAGCCTATATATGTCTCTAAACTGAAGCGTAGCCATCTGTCGTGCCGACACCACTGTTCCGTCGGCTCGTCGTACTTCCACGCTCCCTTCGCCAATGCTTATGCCACCACTTATATATTTGCAAATCAGACTCTTACCGCCTCCGTTTGGGCCAATAAGCACTGCGTTCTCACCCTCGCCAAGTGTAAAGTCTACATTTCCTTCAAGGGCAGTCTCTGCATATCTCGACTGCGGACTTCTGAATCGTATCGTTGTCATTTAGGAGTTATATCTTTTTGCGCTAGTGCGCTCGATTGTGTAAGATTTTTCTGTTTTTCCTTATACGTTCAACATTTGTCCCTTTCTTCTTCGTGCACTTCTCTCTGCTTTTTGTGCAGAGCCTATTCCTCGTCTCATCTCTTCTGAATTAACTACTTATAAACAAATATAAGCAAACTTAACCATTTTACACGCCTCATCTCGTCTTTCAAGCTCTTCACCCCTCCATTGCACACATATAAAAGGTGTCCCGATAGACACACTTGTCTATCGGGACACTCTATCACGTTTTAAAAAACATTTTTTAGTCTTTCAACTTAGCCTTCAAGAACTCGCGGTTCAGGCGAGCAATGTTGGCTATCGATACGCCCTTAGGACATTCAGCCTCGCAAGCACCTGTATTGGTGCAGTTGCCAAAGCCCAATTCGTCCATCTTGGCCACCATGGCTTTTGCACGGCGTGCAGCCTCTACACGACCTTGTGGCAAGAGAGCCAGTTGGCTCACCTTGGCCGAGACGAACAGCATGGCCGAACCATTCTTACATGCAGCAGCGCATGCGCCACAGCCTATGCAAGACGCTGCGTCCATTGCCTCGTCAGCATCGGGTTTGGGGATAGGTATTGCGTTGGCATCTTGTGCCGCACCTGTGCGAACCGATATGTAGCCACCTGCCTGAATAATCTTGTCGTAGGCCGAGCGGTCTACCATCAGATCGCGTATGACGGGGAAGCCTGCCGAGCGCCACGGCTCTATGGTTATCGTCTCGCCGTCCGAGAATCGACGCATGTGTAGCTGACATGTCGTTACTTGTGTGTCGCGTCCGTGTGGATGTCCGTTAATGTAGAGTGAACACATGCCACAAATGCCTTCGCGGCAGTCGTGGTCGAACACCACAGGTTCTTCGTGTCGGCTGACGAGTTGTTCGTTCAGCACGTCCAACATTTCAAGAAACGAACTATTTGTCGAGATGTCTTTGAGTTCGTAGGTCTCAAAGTGGCCTTTTTCTTTCGGGCCCTTCTGACGCCAGACCCGCAACTTTATATTTATAGTCTTGTCCATTACTTTCAAGAGTTGTTTTTTCCGTGGGGTTAGTTCTTATAGTTACGCGTCTTACGCTCAGTAAATTCGTAGTCCAAAGGCTCTTTGAGCAATTCGGGGTCTTGGTCTTCGCCCATATACTTCCAGCAAGCCACATACGAGAACTTGTCGTCCTGACGCAGAGCTTCGCCGTCTTCGGTCTGATACTCACTGCGGAAGTGACCACCACAGCTCTCTTCGCGGTTCAAGCCGTCCAATGCCATCAGGTAGCCAATGTCTATGAAGTCGGCCAAGCGAAGTGCTTTCTCGAGCTCTGTGTTCAAGTCGTCTGCCTTGCCCGGCACGTAGACGTTGCTCCAGAATTCCTTCTTTATTTCCTTTATCTTCTGAAGTGCTGTGCTGAGGCTTTCTTTCGTACGTGCCATGCCAACGTATTCCCACATTATGTGTCCCAACTCTTTGTGGATGTTGTCCACTGTGCGCTTGCCTTGTATGCTCATTATGCGGCTTATGCGGTCGCGTACGGCTTTTTCTGCAGCATCAAATTCAGGTGCCGTTGTGGGGATGCGTGGCACTTGTATTTGGTCGGCCAAGTAGTTCTGTATCGTGTACGGAATGACGAAGTAGCCGTCTGCCAAGCCTTGCATAAGTGCCGAAGCACCGAGTCGGTTGGCTCCATGGTCCGAGAAGTTGGCTTCGCCCAAGCAGAAAAGACCAGGTATTGAGGTCTGAAGTTCGTAGTCCACCCAAATGCCTCCCATCGTGTAGTGTATGGCAGGGAATATCATCATAGGTGTCTTATAAGGGTTGTCGTTGGTTATCTTCTCGTACATCTGGAAGAGGTTGCCATAGCGTGCGCGGACCACGTCTTCGCCCAGTCTTTCAATGGCATACTTGAAGTCGAGGAATACTGCAAGACCAGTCTCGTTTACGCCAAAGCCTGCGTCGCAACGTTCCTTGGCTGCGCGCGAAGCTACGTCGCGAGGCACAAGGTTGCCGAACGCTGGGTAGCGACGTTCGAGGTAGAAATCGCGGTCTTCGTCGGGTATGTCGGTTGGTTTCTTTTTGCCTGCGCGTATGGCTTCGGCGTCTTCTTTTTTCTTCGGAACCCATATACGTCCGTCGTTACGAAGACTTTCGCTCATCAGGGTTAGTTTGCTCTGTATGTCACCATGCACTGGTATGCACGTCGGGTGAATCTGTGCATAGCAAGGGTTAGCAAAGTATGCTCCTTTGCGATATATCTGCATTGCTGCCGAGCCGTTCGAACCCATTGCATTGGTCGACAAGAAGTATGTGTTGCCATATCCGCCAGTAGCTATGACGACGGCATGTCCAAAGTAACGTTCGATGGCACCTGTTACAAGGTTGCGTGTGATTATGCCTCGTGCACGTCCGTCTACGATTACTACGTCGAGCATCTCGTGGCGTGTGTACATCTTTACTGTGCCATTCTTTATTTCTTTGCTCAGTGCCGAATATGCTCCCAACAGAAGTTGCTGACCCGTCTGTCCCTTGGCGTAGAACGTACGGCTGACCTGTGCACCACCAAACGAGCGGTTGGCAAGCAGTCCGCCATATTCGCGTGCAAAAGGTACGCCCTGTGCCACACACTGGTCAATGATGTTGTTCGACACTTCTGCAAGGCGGTAGACGTTGGCTTCGCGTGCACGATAGTCGCCACCTTTTATTGTGTCGTAATACAGACGATAAACAGAGTCTCCATCATTCTGATAGTTCTTGGCTGCGTTTATGCCACCTTGTGCTGCTATGGAGTGTGCACGACGTGGAGAGTCTTGTATGCAGAAGTTGAGTACGTTGAAGCCCATCTCGCCCAGCGAAGCTGCTGCCGATGCACCTGCCAGTCCGGTGCCAACTACTATTATGTCGAGTTTGCGCTTGTTGGCAGGGTTGACAAGTTTCTGATGTGCCTTGTAGTTAGTCCACTTCTCTGCAAGCGGTCCTGCCGGGATTTTAGAATCTATGGTTGCCATTTTTGGTGTATACGCTTCTTTTCTTTGTTAAAAGATTTGTTTGTGAGGAAAGGTTGCTCTGTGCGCCACGCCACTATTGCTTTGGAGCTACTTCTGCTCCTTCAGCAGGTGCAGGTGCACCTGGGCATGTGGGTTTGTCGCAGTTTTGCTTGTTGCATTCGGGTTTGCCGTTGCAAGGCTTCTCGCAGTTGGTTCTTTCGCACTCTGGGCGACCACCCATCATCATGTCGTGGTGTCCACCTCTAAAATGATGTCCTTCTGCTTGCTCTTGCATGATTAGTTTTTTAGAGGCACCTTCTACACTGTCGCACAAAGGTGCAAGTCCGAGAGCGAAGCCCAAAACAACAACTGCAAAGCCTGCGCACACAATCGAAGTGAACCACTTTGCGATGCATTGCCAACGCTCCAACCAAATGAGGTTGCTCCAACCGATGGTCTGGAACATGCTCCAGAATCCGTGCGACAAGTGGAACCATATTGCCACAATCCAAATGATGTAGGCAATTGCTATGGGCCACTGACCGAACTTAAAGCTTAGCCATGCACCACCGTCGGTTGCAAGGAACTGATGTTTTGCACCTGTAAGCTCTGCGTACATCATGTTGTACCAAAAGTCTGACAAGTGAAGCACTAAGCCCAAAAGGACTATTATGCCGAGCACGAGCATGTTTTGGCTTGCCCACTCTACTGTTGCTGGCTTATCAGTTACGGCATAACGATCGTTGCCACGTGCGCGTCTGTTCTGAATGGTCAGCACGAATGCGTAGACAATGTGTACTAAGAATCCGAATGCAAGCACTGACGTACCAGCCAATGCATACCAATTCGTGCCCAAGAAGCCACATACGGCATTGTATGCTTCGGCCGAGAATAGGGCTACGAGGTTCATGCTCATGTGGAACAGAAGAAAGAGCACAAGGAACATGCCCGAAAGGCTCATTATCAACTTCCTTCCAATGGACGATTTGAAGATAGAACTCATAGAATTTTAAGTGATGAAATTTTAATGTTTATTGTCTGTATTTCTTTGATTTTTTACACACAAAATTAAGCTAAGGTTACTTATAAACATTAATAATTAAAGAAAAATTTCTTTATTTAAAATCTGTTTTGATAAGCAAAAACATTTCAATAATAAAAGTGAATATTTTTTAGCCCTATGTATTGCAATCACGAAAAAATGCACTACATTTGCAGTGCCTTAGACGGAAGGGGAGCAGCAGCCGTTAACCCTGACGCCTGACGGCAATGGGCCTATAGCTCAGTTGGTTAGTAGCACCTGACTCATAATCAGGGGGTCGTAGGTTCAAGCCCTACTGGGCCCACCGACTATAGCTCGCCAAAGCAAACTGCTTTGGCGAGTTTTTTATTATTTCATTAACTTTGCCAACGCTTTAAACGGGGGTGCCGACATATGCGGCTGAGATTATACCCATTGAACCTGATGCAGGTAATGCTGCCGAAGGGAACGGTCTGCGCTTTGTAGGCGAAAAATATGGTATCTCTGTTCACTCCCATACTATACTTATAACACGTAAATTGATTATGGAACAGCGAATCCACTTTCCCAACAGCAAAAAAGTTTATCTACGAGGTCAGATATATCCATTCCTACGTGTCGGCATGAGACAGGTCGAACTAATGCCCACAGTGACTAAGACGACCGACGGACGCGAAGTCCGACGCGAAAATAAGCCCGTCATGGTCTACGACACCAGTGGACCTTTTTCCGATCCTGATGTAGAGATAGATCTTCGACGTGGGTTGCCGCGTTTGCGTGAGCAGTGGATAGAGAGTCGTGGTGGTGTCGAACGTCTTGCCGAACTCACTTCTGAATACGGACGCATGCGTGCAGCCGACCATTCGCTCGACCACTTACGTTTTGAACACATTCGCATGCCGTTGCGTGCCAAGCAGGGTTGTCAAGTGTCGCAAATGTACTATGCCAAGCAGGGCATAATAACTCCCGAAATGGAGTATGTTGCCATTCGCGAAAATATGAACTGCCACGAGTTGGGTATTGAGACATACATAACGCCCGAATTCGTGCGAAGCGAGATAGCAGCGGGACGTGCCGTCTTGCCTGCTAACATCAACCACCCCGAAGCTGAACCAATGATTATTGGGCGCAACTTCCTTGTCAAGATTAATACTAATATTGGCAATTCGGCCACGACAAGCAGCATAGACGAAGAAGTTGAAAAAGCACTTTGGAGTTGCAAGTGGGGCGGCGACACACTAATGGACCTCTCAACAGGTGCCAATATCCACGAGACGCGCGAATGGATTGTGCGCAACTGTCCTGTCCCAGTAGGAACAGTGCCTATGTATCAGGCTATGGAAAAAGTCAACGGACATGCCGAAAATCTTACTTGGGAACTCTTCCGCGACACGCTCATTGAGCAATGTGAACAAGGTGTTGACTACTTTACAATACATTGTGGCATACGTCTTGCCAACGTACATCTTGCCGACGACCGACTCTGTGGAATGGTTAGTCGTGGTGGGTCTATAATTTCAACGTGGTGTCGATACCATCAGAAAGAGAGTTTCCTCTACGAGCACTTCGATGATATTTGCGACATTGTCAGCCAATATGACGTTGCTCTGAGTCTTGGCGACGGACTGCGACCAGGCAGTACACATGACGCCAACGATGCCGCACAATTTGCCGAACTCGACACGATGGGAGAACTTGTCGGGCGTGCATGGGCCAAGAATGTGCAAGTCTTTATTGAGGGTCCGGGTCATGTGCCTATGCATAAGATTCGCGAAAATATGGAGCGACAGATAGAAAAGTGTCATGAAGCACCTTTCTACACGCTTGGTCCGCTCGTAACCGACATTGCGCCTGCCTACGACCACATAACAAGTGCCATCGGTGCTGCACAAATAGGTTGGCTCGGCACAGCCATGCTCTGCTACGTCACGCCCAAAGAGCACCTCGGCCTGCCAAATAAAGATGATGTTCGCACAGGTGTCGTTACGTACAAAATTGCTGCTCATGCTGCCGACATGGCCAAAGGACATCCTGGTGCTACGGTACGCGATGACGCTCTTAGCCTTGCCCGCTTCGAGTTCCGTTGGAAAGACCAGTTTAACTTAAGTCTCGACCCTGAGCGTGCACTCGAATATTTCCGTGCTGGCGGACATCAAGATGGCGAATATTGCACCATGTGCGGACCCAACTTCTGTGCTATGCGCATAAGTCGCGACATGCGACAAATGGGTAGAACTTGCTAATATACAATGACTTATCTGCTCATAGCCGTACTTTGTCTCACAGCCCTGTTGCTTGTGTGGATTGTGCGCACCAACAAACAAGCATCACAACAACCATCGACATCCGTCGAGTCGCAACCCACATCGCGTGAAAGCATGGCGTGTTGTGGTGCCCACGAAGTGTGCGAAGCCGAAACTCTTCTTGCGCTTGCCGATAAGGTGGTCTACTATGCCGACGAAGAACTCGATCGTTTTCGTGGTCAAGACCCATTCGCTTACACCGAGACCGACATTGAAGAGTTTCGCGACGTGTTGCTTACCTTGCGCGACTACGAAGTGGCAGGCTGGATGCGTAGCCTTGCCCTCCGACGCATTGAGCCACCTCTGCCAGTGCGTGAAGAGGCTCTCACAATGGTGGGTGAATTTCGTGCTCTCCGACGTCATAATGAACAACAAAATAAATGACAACAACTGACGACTCTCGCCAAAGACTGCTTGCTACAGCGCCCATAGGCAAGTTGCTACTGCAATTCTGTTTGCCTGCCATAATAGCCATGACTGCAACGTCGCTCTACAATATTGTGGATAGTGTTTTTATAGGTCGTGGTGTTGGTCCTGACGGGCTTACTGGTCTTACAGTCTGTTTTCCGCTAATGAACTTATCGGGAGCTTTTGGTGCCATGGTCGGTGTCGGTGCAGGCTCTGTCATTGCCATGAAGCTTGGTCAGCGCGACATTGACGTAGCACAATATACCCTCGGTAATGTTGTCATTCTCAACGTTGTCATAGGCACTCTTTTTGCCGCAGTGTCGCTCTTCTTTCTCGACCCCATTCTGATGTTCTTTGGGGCATCGGAGCGCATACTACCTTTTGCCCGAAGCTATATGCTGGTGCTTCTCTATGGCAACGTGCTGACTCATCTCTACTTAGGACTTAACGACACCGTACGCTCATCGGGTTACCCGGGCAAGGCCATGGCTGCCACGCTTACTGCCGTGCTTATCAACGTTTTCTTCGACTACATGCTCATAATAGTTTTCGATTTGGGCATTCGAGGTGCAGCCATTGCCACTCTAATGGCGCAAGCTGTCGCTTTCTGCATCGTCATCTCTCACCTATCAGACTCAAAGTCTGTCATCCATTTCCGACGAGATATATTTAAGTTCCGTCCTCGCATTGCGAAGGGCATCATCAGCATAGGTTGCGCTCCCTTTTTTACTAACGCTTGTGCTTGTCTTGTTGTTTTGCTCATCAACAATGGTCTTAAAGACTATGGTGGCGACTACTACATTGCAGCCTACGGCATTGTCAATCGCATAGCTTTCATATTCGTCATGATAACCAATGGCATCAACCAAGGTATGCAACCCATCTCGGGCTACAACTATGGTGCTGGGCATCCCGATCGTTCCATTGCAGTCTTCAAGTACGCTGCTGTGGCAGGTACGCTTGTCATGACACTTTGCTTCGTCATTGCTGAGCTTTTCCCACGAGTTGCCATAGGCCTGTTTACAACCGAGACAGAGCTAATCGACATAGCCACACATGCCATGCGCATTATTCTTATGATGGCTGCTTTGGGCGGCTTCCACATAGTCTCCATAGGCTTCATGATGTCGCTCGGCAAAGCACAGCATGCCACCTTTCTTAGCCTTACGCGTCAACTACTTTTCCTTGTGCCATGCCTTGTCGTTTTGCCACGATACTTTGGCACCGACGGCGTGTGGTATTCTATGCCAGTGGCCGACCTCGCTGCCGACCTTGCTGCCGTCGTCCTCGTCATAATGACACTACGTCAGCTCAAAAACTAAGAATATTCTGTAAGTTTGTGTAAATAAGTGGCTCATACTATGATATTTACAATCGGCAGACAAGTGGGCAGTGGCGGCAGAATTGTCGGTCGACGCATTGCCGAAAAACTTGGACTTGCTTTCTACGACCGCGAAATACTCCAGCGTGCTGCCAAAGAAAGTGGCATACGTAGTGAGTTTTTTCAGCAGACCGATGAACGCAACACCCTTTGGGGGCGCTTCACGAGTTTCTTTATGTCCGACCACCTTTTGCCTGCCGACAATTGTCTCTCGTCGCAGTCGCTTTTTAAATACCAGAGCGATGCCATCCGACGTGCAGCCACCGAGGGCAAAGGTGCTGTCTTTGTAGGACGTTGCTCCGACTATGTCCTTCGCGACTTCGACAACCGACTCGATGTCTTCGTGACGGCATCGCTCGAAGAGCGTATCGCTCGCACTGTAACCTACTACAACGTCAGCCCCGACGAAGCTGCTCGCAAGATACGCGAAATGGAAAGTGCTCGTGCCGAGTTCTACAACTTCTACACCGAAAAACATTGGGGTGCCACCGAAAGCTACCACCTCTGCATAGACTCCACATCTCTCGATATGGATGCTCTTGCCGACTACATAATAGGCTACGCCAAGCTTACAGGCCGACTGCAATAAATGCGTACCTATCTTATCCTACTTGGTGGCAACGAAGGCAACGTCCGTCAATCTTTTACTGCTGCCATTTTGCATCTCAGAGAGAAGTGTAGAGTAGTTCGTCTCTCGTCGCTATACGTAAGCGAAGCATGGGGCTTTTGTAGTCACGATTTTCTAAATCAAGTGGTCGAAGTGCAGACACCTCTCGACCCTCTTGAACTACTCGACTTTACACAACACGTCGAGCGTCTACTTGGACGTACACAAAAAACACAATCGGACGGCAACTATTCTGCCCGACTTATCGACATAGACCTGCTCTTGTCCGATGATTTATGCGTTGATACAGAACGACTTACGCTTCCGCATCCTCGTCTACACATGCGTCGGTTTACTCTCTTGCCCCTCTGCGAACACTGGGCAAAGAACGTTCATCCGAAGCTAAATAAAACGATGGACGAGTTGCTTGCCCTTTGCGAAGATAAGTCTTACGTCTATCTCCTACCCGAAACCGAAATAGCCGATGAATAATTTTGTCGAAACATTCGTAGCCCTTACGGTCGCTACCCTCAAAGCCGACGGCAAAACCAAAAAAGTAGAGACTGGTTGCATACAAATACTTGCCGAAATGATGGGACTCGACACCGATATGATTGATCAGATGGTCGACAGTGCCAAAAAGCAAGACTCCGACATCATCAGTCTTGCACGTTCAGCCGCCGACTTCTCGCCAGACGAAAAAATAAAACTCCTCGAGGCTTGCGCCAGTGTGGCAATTTCCGACGATGTTCTTGTCCAAAGCGAAGTAGAGCTAATTCTTTCCATAGGCGATGCTCTCGGGTTGCCAATTGTTAAAACCGTTATGACACTTATGTCGGTAGCTGCAACCAATCACGACGTCAAAGTTGAGATCACCACTCGTAGTGGCGATGATGAGTTTACCGAAGTGTTCGATTGAAATTAATATCGTGTATGATTAAGTATATATTATCCTTCTGTTTGCTCATTTTTTTAGTCTGCTCTCTTCATAGTTGCCAAGCAGTTAATCCACCCATAAGTGTTGACCTTGACCTCCCGAGCGGACTTCTTTGGGCAACTTGCAACATCGGTGCTGAAGCTCCCGAAGAGGCTGGCAACTACTACTCTTGGGGTGAGATAGAAACAAAAGATACGTACTCGTGGAGCAACTATAAGTTCTTCAAGTCAGACGTTGGCGAAGATGATATTCGTTTTACCAAGTACGTTCCACAAGACGATAGCGACATCTGTGGTTACAATGGTTTTTCTGACGACAAACTCACTCTCGACAATGAAGATGACGTGGCACGTGTCTGCCTTGGCATCGTGTGGCGAATGCCCACTCAAGCCGATTTTAAGGAATTGCACGATAACTGCACATGGACTTGGACATCGCAAAACGGCGTAGCTGGCTACCTCCTGACATCAACAAGAAATCATAAAACACTTTTCCTTCCTGCCGCTGGCTATCGTAGTGAGTCCGACATTTCCGATGCTGGCTCCGATGGATGCTATTGGTCGTCCGACCTCTATGTGTCTGCTCCACGTCTTGCTCGTGGACTTTTCTTCGGCTCGGACTACGTCTACCCTTCTTCCTATATTCGGAAAAATGAAAAGTACAGAATGGAAAAATGAAAAGTACATTTTTCGTTCATCTGCGTAGACGCTTTCAGAGCGAGCTTTGAGGGCAAAATCTGAAAATCAAAAAGTACGTTTTCGAGCGGAAGAGTAGCAAAGGCGCACAAGTCGAAATTGACAACTTGTGCGCCTTTTTCTGCTTACAAGACAATCAGACGTTCAGTACGAACTTTACGTTTTCTGCCCCCGACAAGAGTTTTCGCGTATTCTCGATGTTTGTTTCGTAGATGTGAACATTGCCAATGTTGAGCGTTATGGAGCGCAGAGGTAGGTCTATCTGACGGCTGATGAGGTAGAGATGATAAAGGTCTGCAGGTAACCCAAGATTTGCATCGGAGCTTCGCTGATAAGCAGACATGACGAGTGTTCCATCGTCTATCTGAAACTGAACGAGACTGAGACATGGGGCTTAATTACTTTCTGCTCCTGTCTCTCCGAGAAAGAGGACGTAGTTCTTGCTGTTGCGCTTTTCACGATTGATGCGTTCTATCAGTGGCGGCAACTTTTCAAGATAGGTTGGGTAGCTATTGACAAGGATTTGTCCACAGTAGTCCCACCACATTATGCCTGCTTCACGATACTTTTCAGTCTGACATTCGCCTTGCATGAATAGTTCAAGCTCCGATTTCAGTTTCTTGCGAGCTATGCCGTGACTCTCGAAAATGTCGAGCAAGTCGGCAGGAGTGAGAGACAACTGCTGGTTGAGGAGGCATACGATAGAGCCTTTGTAGTTCTCTTGTCGTTTACCCTCGTCGAGAATGCGTTGTAGCAGTGTGTTGTATTTGTTTCGCATCATGCTTCAAATGGGGTTTAATGATTTGTCGAAAGGTGTTTGAAGACCATGATGTCTGTGTAACCTGCACTATAATTGAGGGTAGTGCTTTTGCGTAGGATTGTCGCATCGTTGAATGGCGTTGCTATGCCATACGTCTTGCCTATCCAAGCGCACAAGTCGATAATCTCGCTCTTGTTGCTCGTGAAGTAGAAGTAGTTAGTGCCGATTGTCGTCTCAAGCACATCAAGGCACTCTCGCAGCCCCCAATAGCCGTTGTAGGTCGAGTTGTCCGTCGACAGATATGGAGGGTCGATGAGGAAGCAAACGTCTGGATGACCACGCCACCTGCGGAACAGATCCATGTAGTCTTTTCGCACGACATGCAGCCCGTCAAGATAACCGTCGGCGTTGAAGTCGGATTTGCGTATGTTGTTGTAGAACGTCTCGCGCAAGAACCCCTCTAATGACGTCTTGTACTTGGACGAGAAGAGCAACGAGCTTGAGAGCGTCACGAAGTCGACGAACCCTCTTGCAGCCTCGGCTTGCAGCCGAGAGACTATCTTTTCTCGCAATTCGCCTTTGATGACTTTGCCTTCAGGGTAGTCAGCAAGCAAGGTTCGCAAATCGGCAAGCAGAGCGTTGGTTTGCGGAATGGCCTTTATGCGGTCAGAGTAGCCATAGAAGTCGTTGTAAATCACGACGGCATCGGGGCGAACGTCTGCCACCATTCGGCTCAGCAAGCCACTGCCGCCGAAGAGGTCTACAAAGATTTTGCAGTCGGAGAATTTCGCCAGAGCAGCCTTGAAGTCGTTAATCCAGCGGCGTTTCTGACCATGGAATGGCAGTGGTGCTTGTGTGTAGTGTCTGTTCATATTATGGTTTTATTGGTTCATTTCTGTAATTTTGCGTCATCTCACCTCATAGCCCATTCGGGCAAAAAGAAGCGATGCCACGCTTTCGCAGGACACAGTATATGCGTCCTCGGTAGCGTGACATCGCTCGATTATAAAGTGGAACGCATTGAGAGGTGAGATGTTCAATGCTCCCAGCCGGCGACGCTTTTATGTTTTCTTTGTGCGTCCCAACGTATGTTTTCAGTGTTGGTTTTTATCCGTCGGCTATGTCGTTCAGTGCAGACTTGAAGTCCAATGCAGTCCCGATATTGTGTGCATCTTCTGCATCGTTGTGTTCCGCAATCATTTCTTTCACCTCTTCGCGCGTCAGACCCATGTAGCGACGGAGTAGCTCCTCGAGGTTTTCTATCGAGGAGGCAGGTATCGTATCGTCTTTATGTACATAACTATCAAAAACGGCGGCAAAGTGATTCTCGGTGGGCTTGCAGCCATTTTTGAACCACTTTTTTAGTTGCTCGCGCGTGTATGTCGTTGTGTTGTCTGTCATGTGATTAGTGCGTTATGTTGTTATCGGCAATGTCGCCAAAATCTTCTTTGTCGTTGAGCTTAGCAAGGGCGGAGATTATTGTTGTCTGGAGCCCTGCGCCACCGTCTTGCGGTGTGGGCTTGCCGTTTTTTATAGCGTCTATTATGCCGTCTATTCTTGCGGTCATCTTGTCGAGTTGGGCTCGGAGTTCGTCAATCTTGATGAGCGCACCCAGTTCACCACCATTCATCACAATCTTGCCACGGCTTGCGCCGATGACGAAGCCTGATGTAGGCGTGTCGAGGACAACGAGCACCACAGCCCCCACTTCGGGGTGATAACTTAGGGCTGCCGTCTCGCCTACGCTTAGGTCTATGCCGAGCAGTGGGGCGGATGTCTCGTCGAGGGGCTGTATGTCTGCCTTCGTGCCGTCAGTGGCAGTTACGGTGCCGACCGCCACCTGCGAGTGGCGTACGCCAGCGAGGTTGTGTATTGCTTCGCGAATATCCATGGTTACGAAAGTTTTGTGCCTATGGTGAGGCGTTGGCGGAAACCGCCACTGCCCCACATTATGTCGTTGCGCTCCACCTGCCATGTTCCGACGCTCTCGCCATCGAGGGTGAGGTGGAGTTGGTCGAGCTTGTCGATTATCTCGCCACCAAAGACGGTCAGCGAGCCACTCAGTCCGCCTTGCTTTAGCTTTTTGAGTTGAGCATTGGCGTAGCCTTTCATCTCGCTCTCGGTCATATTAATGACGTTGAACGTGCGTAGTTCGCCATCTTTATAACCAACCTCAACGGGTTTGATGCTTTTATATTTGCGTTTGCCCTCCTGTACCGTACTGTTGTTCTTGACGCGGACGAGGAAACGCACCTCGTCGGCTGGCTCATAGCGCAGGTCGGCACGAGATGCGACGTTGGTGTGGTCGTCGAAGTCGAAGGTGCGGGCGTCGGAGGGCGACATGGCCAGTCCTGCGTAGAGACGCGGTTCTGCGCCAGAGCCGATGCGCATCATGGTGCGGATGCCTTGTTTCTTGAGAGCATCGAGGAGTTCGGAGACGGTGTTGCACTCCACACGGTAAGCGCCGATGGACTGTGTGCCACGTATCTCGGCGTCTATGCCTTGGTCTGTGAGGAGCTGGTTGAGGGTCGTGTTGGCGTAGGACAATTTCTTTGCCTGCCTTGTCTGGAACAGACACATGGGGTCTTGCGCCTCGATGAGCATAGGTGTGGTGGGAAGAACGCGGCGCACGTAGCCTACAAAGGAGAGGTGGTTGCGACCATCGTAGCCGAGCGAAATTCGCAATGTGTCGCCACGACGGATAGGATTTTTTGCTACATTGCACCAGCGAATACGCCGTGGGAGGGCAACGGTTGCCACGTCGCAGAGCGAGTCGGAATGCTTTTCTATCTTAACACTCTCGGCATGGTCTAACCTAATTATCCCTTCATTCGTATTGATTTCTATGTCGCACGTTAAACGATACATTGGCTTATGAAAAAGGTTCTGTTTCTGTTGGTTTCGCTATCGATTCTGCTCATGTCTATGCGGAGCAGTGGGCATGAGTGCATTACGAAAGACGGATATTGCAAGGGTAAGTTGTTGGCAGGCAGAGTGAAAGTGGTTGAATATAATGCCGACTTCAAGGTTAAAGTGGTTGACAGCTATCCCGACCTATTGGTAAAGGTCAAAGAATACTATGCGAAATCACCCGGAGAGTGGACATTCGTAGAGAACAATTCCGACTTCACTATTCAGTTCGTCGATAGCTATCCCGACTTCACCATCAAATACACAGACAGCTATCCGAAAGTTGAGAGGTATTGTCGTTAGACACTCTGTATAACTTCCACTTCGTAGTCGTTGTCACTATCTAATTTCAACGTTACGTCTTGCGTATTACCATACGTAGCTTGATTAATTTCCATCTCTTTTACCACCACACGGTCTATGTCGAAAAGTCGCAAAAATGCGCTGTCGATGTAGACCGCGCTGTTTTCTCGTGCGAGGTCGGAGAGCAGACGCAGAGCCTCGGCAGGGTATTCGTCTTCGCTGTTGATGAGCGAGAATGTAATTTCGATGTCGTAGTCGTGGGCGGAGATAAGTTCTTTGACTGTTCCGTCATGACCAGTAATAGCGGTCTTGACAATATTTTTTTGCAACGTAACCTTGCAGACGGCGCTCTTTATAAGTATGTCGTCGGCAGTTTCAGTCAGTCCGAGACTGAGGTCTGTGTCGTAGTAGCGTCCCTCGTAGGCTTCGCGCGGAGCGACACCCACCGAGCCATCGGGGGTGGTGCGGATGTCGGTGGGGCTATCCTGCACAGGCAGAGAGTGCGATGTGAAGAACCGCCCTTTGAAGTGCGATGCCATGCCGTTGATGACGAGTCGGAGACTCTGCCTTGAGGGTGATAGGTGCGGCAGGTTGGTCTGAACGTAAGTCTTTAGAGCCATAATCGGACATCATTCAAAAGCCGTTCAAATGACGATTGAAAGCCATTTGAACGGCTTATCTGTTAGAGTCTGCCCCACTCTATGCGTGAGCAGACGAGTGGAATGTCGACCTCCTTGCTTGTGTCGCCCTCGCTCCAATCGAGTTCCACTTCGGAGAACTGGCAGTCGTGGATAACGTCGTGGACTATCTTGCCGCTGTCGTCGGGGATATAGGACACTTGCACGTCGAATACGCCGAGGTCTTGCAGGCGACCAGTAGAAGAGGAACTGGCGAGGGCGCGCACCTCGTCGGCGAGGAGCTTAAGCGAGGCTTCGCACGTGATGCGCCCCTTGGCGCGTCCTACGGGGTAGCGCCCTGCGCCATAGATATTGGAAACCTCCTGCTTGTCGGAATATTTCACGCCCCTTATGCCAGTGACGGGTGTGCCACCGACGAGGACGGTGATGTCCGCCCAACCATAGACGTTGCCGTTGACTAATGGTATTATGTTCATTGCGTATTATTCGCTTAGTTGTTTGACATAGCCGATGCTAACTATGGCACGGCGCATGATGCCGACAGGCACGGCATGAATGGTGAACTCGACAGTGCTGGTGCCGAGGACGTCTTGTGCGGGGTCGATAGAGACCTCCCAGCCGCTGACTTCACCAGCGCGCTCCATGTCTTCGACGGCTTTGCCGGCGACGGTCTTGAGGTGCCGGAGTGTGTCTGCTCGAAGCGTTCCGTCGGCGTTGAAGTAGATAGGTCGGCCGAGTTCGGGCAGTAGATAGGTACGAGTGCCACGCACGGCCTTATCCATCGTGCGCTGAAGCTCAATGGTGTTGTAGTCGCTCTGCGCACTCGCCATATTGTGGCTATCGGAGAAGAAGACACCTGAGAGACCCGGATATGTGCGCAGATAGATATATCGGGCGTTGTCGAGGTTTTCGAGGATGGTCTTGTCGACATCGGCGTAGGGTTTGCCGTCGGAGAAATAGGGCTTTGTCAGCCTGGTCTCGCAACGCTCGACCCATGCTATACTCTCGTTGACAGAACGAGCGGACAGAACGCCAATGATCGTGCCAATGGCTGGCGCAGAGGCTTCGCTGTCTCTGCTGATTAGGACGGAGACGTTGGGAGCTGATGCGGCGAGGTCAGTAGGCAGTTTGCTGATGTCGCTGACTTTTGGGGCGATGATGATGCTGAGTGGCATCCACGCTTCGTCGAGGGCTGTGGCTTGCGCCTGTAGGGCGGTGATGGTGGCTTTGCTTATCTCGGCTTCGGTGTCGAGGACGCCCAGTTGGCGTAGGTTGCCCCACGTGGCACGTTGGAAGTCGCCCACGGCTTTCAGGTCGGCGCTTCGGACGGCAAAGCCGACCCAGAGCGTCAATCCGGGGTTGAGGCGCAGAGCCTCGTGGACGTGATAACCAGGTTTATAGGTCAAAATGCAGGCTACGAGGTATCCTCAGCCCTTTGTTTATCTGGCTTTCAAGCGTTTCAAACGTTTCAATGCCATTTTAAGCTAA
>FLNY01000188.1_pt1 | contig 19090 bp, 19 predicted proteins | sample 1140381 | NCBI WGS metagenome assembly FLNY01 (sample SAMEA3878172, study PRJEB12797) | bioreactor metagenome | biome: Moose rumen | place: Sweden | collected 2011-10
AGGAGCCACTTGCACAACTGATTGCAAAAACATATTATCTTTGTTCGCATAAATTTTTGCTGTCTATCAAATATGTTCGACATCGTTGTGCTCGTACTCGCCATCTGTGCCTTTGTCCGTGGTTTTATGCGCGGACTCATTTCCGAACTCGCTGGCATTGCCGCACTCGCCATTGGTGTCTATGGTGCTGCGCGTCTCAGTCCTTATGTCGAGGTTATGCTTAGCCCCTACGTTAGCTCAGGTCCCATACGCATTGTGGCTTTTGCCATAACGCTGTCGCTTATTGTCGTTGCTGTGCATTTCGTATCTTCTGTTGCCAACCGACTTGCACGTGCCATGGCGCTGTCGTTGCCCAATAAACTCTGTGGCGGACTTTTCGGAGCGACCAAGGTGCTTTTCCTTCTTAGTTGTCTGCTCGGAATCGTCAACCGACTTTGGCCTTCCGAAGAGGGCATTTTCACACGTGAGCAAAAAGAGCAAATGATAACCTATAACTTTGTCGAAGGCTTCTCAAGTTTTGTTTTCCCGTATATCGACAAAGGGCTTGATGCTGTAAAAGAATATAGCTCTAGTCAAAATGCAGTAGAGCGTCCCACAACAACTGAGTAAGCTCGTATGGAAAATAAGTATTTTCTGCTGGCCGACAATCAAGACATCACTCGGGCTGGGCTTCGACACTATATCGAGTCGCTCTACGGCGTCGAGGCTGTTTGCGTCGATGTGTGCAACAAAAATAGGCTCATTGACGAACTTGCCAAGCACAATAGCGCAATAGTCATTCTCGACTACACTCTTTTCGACCTCCCGATGGTGTCCGACGTCATAAATCTTCGTCAGCGTTACCCGCTCAGTGCTTGGGCCATTTTCTCTACCGAACTTACGCAACAGGCCATACGGTCGTTTGGTGCCGAAGATGGCATAAGCCTCCTACTTAAAGAAAATGCCGAAGACGAGATAAGGAGTGCTTTGCGCTACATGCTCAAAGGCGATCGCTATATTTGTCACCAAATATCCAATACGCTCATCAAAGATCGGCTCGAACCACACAATGATGTGCGCCTAACTCCTTCCGAAATCGAGGTGCTAAAACTTATAGCGCGTGGCAAATCGGTCAAGGAAATTGCAGCTGAGCGCAATAGTAGTGTGCACACAATCATTACACACAAAAAAAACATCTTCCGCAAAATAGAGGTGAACAACATCTATGAGGCTACAAAGTATGCTCTTCATGCCGGACTTGTCGACCTTATGGAATACTACATATAAAGAACCATACATGCATAAAATATTTACTCTCTTGCTTCTCTCCGCAACTCTCGTCTCGTGCAATGGTCGACAGACCACTATCGCTACAGCCTCTCCCGTCGAACGTCAGTTGCCACAAGTTTCTTTCTCGTCCGATTCTGCCTATGCCTACGTCGGTCGGCAGGTTGCTTTCGGACCGCGTGTCCCAGGAACGGCATCTCATGCCGCTTGCCTAAAATATTTGGTCTCCGAAATGTCTCGCTACGCACAAGTCGACATTCAAGAAGGCGAAGGCTTGGCCTACGATGGTTCTCATGAGAAAATATATAACGTCATAGCTCATATAGCCCCCGAAAAAAACAATAGGATAATGCTCTCAGCACATTGGGATTGTCGCCCATTCTCCGACCACGACCCCGACCCTTCGAAGCGCGATATGCCAGTCGATGGTGCCAACGACGGAGCTTCGGGTGTCGGCATTCTCATCGAAGTTGCGCGCCAGCTTAGCCTTGTGCCAGCCAATGTGGGTGTCGACATTATCTTCTTCGACTGCGAAGATGGTGGTACGCCCGACCATAAGAAAGTTGAGTATCGCCCCGATACTTGGTGTGTCGGTAGTCAGTTTTGGAGCAAAAGCAATATGGCACAAGACGCTCGCTATCGCTTCGGCATCCTTCTCGACATGGTCGGTGCACCCAATGCAATATTCCCCGTTGAGCTATACTCTAAGAACTATGCGTCCGATGTCGTCGAAAAAATATGGCGTACGGCCGAACGTTTGGGCTACGGACACACTTTCGTGCGCGACGATGGTGGCTATATCACCGACGACCATTACTACATAAATAAGTTCGCTCAAATCCCCACAGCCGACATTATCCACTACGACCCGTCTTCGGCTGTCGGATTCTGCTCCGCATGGCACACAACGTCCGATAACCTAAGTAACATTAGCAAAGAAACGCTCCAAATGGTTGGCGAAACAATCCTTTCCGTTGTCTACATGGAAAAGTAATTTGCGCTTTGTGGGAAAAGCTCTCTTCATTTCTAATGCTGACTATGCTCGCTTATGCCGATTGTCGTCTGACATACACGTCTTGGCGCAAGATTGGTATGTCGAAGCCGCCTCTGGAGATAAGGAGTGGAAGGTCCTCTCTGCACAAGACGAAGAGGGTAGGGTAGTTGCAGCACTTCCTCTTCAGTTTACTCGAAAATTAGGCTTTTCGGCAGTCCTACTACCTTTCTTAACACAAAAAAATCACATCTGGACACATCCCGAAGTCGACCGACTTTATGCCATCGGTCTGTTGCTTCGAAATCTTAAAGAACTCATTCGACTTCGTCGCATACTCATAGTCCTCTTTGCCGACGAACTTACACCAGACGAACAAATACTCTTTCTGCAATTCGGCTTTTCGCTCCGTCAGCGCACCACCTATCGCATTGCGCCAACCGACGATTTTGTCAAGAAAATGAAGCGCGGTAAGAAATACAAAATTCATCGTGCCGATTCGTTGTTTACTCTCTCCGAGACTGCCGATTGCCAACGCTTCTACGCTTTTCTTGCCGAAAACCTTGCTTCGCGCGGTCACCAAGTCATTTTCCCTTCGGCTGTCTTCTGTGCGATAGCCAGTCAGTCCATTGCCCACGACTCGGGGCGTCTGCTTGTGGCGCAAGATGCCGACGGCAAGTGGGCAGCTGGGCTTTTTGTTGTTTATGATGAGCACTCTCTTTACTACATCATGTCAACATATTCGGCCACTTATTCTCGTCTTGGAGCTCTCGAATGGCTCTCTTTTCAGACCATAAAGATGGCTCAGTCTATGAATCTTACATTCGATTTTGAAGGCTCTGACGATCCCAATATTGCAATTGCATATAGCCGTTTTGGCTCCGAGCCACACACCTACACTTCGGCGCAATGGTATGCAGCGCCAATAATTAGGTGGCTCGTCGGTAAAAAATAGTTTTTTTTCTCTATCCGATTTTACTTTTTGCATTTAGGTGGGTCTTAATAGCAGAACGTCGTTCAAAAAACAATATTCTACAACCCACTTAAAAACAACAAGTATGAATGCTTCGAATGTTCTAAAAAAAGGAGTCATCGCTTCTCTCATGGTTGCTATGTGTATGACAGCTTCGGCTGCCGAGTCTGTCTCGTTTTGCTCTGCTCACAGCCCAAAGGCTGATACGGTAGTCGTGGTTAAGAAAAGACCACACGTGAAGCACAGGCACAGACACGACAAAAAAGTTGTGAAGGAGGTCGTCATAATAAAGCGATAAGCCATCAATGGTCTCCGATAACGACATCATTCAGGCGATTGGCGAAAATGCAGAAAAAGGATTTCGTCTATTCCTTGCAACGTATAAAGAGCCTATCTATTGGCACGTACGTCGATTGGTTGTGAGCCACGACGACGCAGAAGATGCTACGCAAGAAACCTTTGTGCGCATATTTCGCAACTTTACCCAGCATAGCCAAAGTCAATCGTTTAAGGCTTGGGTCTATCGCATTGCCACAAACGAGGCTTTGCGTATGTTGGGGAAACAAAAGAAGGGTTCTGTGCTTTCGCTCGAAGACTCGACATACGAAATGCTGAGTGCTAAGACTGACGAACATTTCGACGATAGCGACACTATCGTAGCTCTGTTGCAAAAAGCAATACTTTTCTTGCCCACAAAGCAACAACTTGTGTTCAATATGCGATACTACGATGATATATGTCCTACGACGAAATCGCTACCGTTCTCGATTCTTCGGTAGCCAATGTCAAGGCCAATTACCATTATGCAAAAGAAAGAATAGTCAAATTTATGCAAGCAAACTGTTAGGCTATGAATAATCAATTCGATTTAAATCAGGTCGGCAAACGCATGCCATATCGTGTTCCAGAAGGCTTCTTCGACAAGCTGGAATCTAACTAAGAGCCAGTTAAGCCGTGGCGTCTATACCGTAAAGACTAAGCAAGGAACCTCTAAATTGATTGTCAGATGATACGCAAGGTTTTCTTTATAGCTTGCCATAATGCTTGCCATTGTGGCACGTGCGCAAACGTTCAATGTCAACATCGCAGACATAATATATCAATTCCCTGCATCGCAGACTGCCGAAATGACTTTTGTCGATGGTGGAAATGTTCTGAACGTTCTTTCGCGTTCCTTTCCTCTAACGAATGTCAGTCAGATTATGGTTAGCAACGACGACGTCTCGAGCCCCACCATAAGTATTGCCGATGAGCAAAATTCTGGTTTTGAAAGTGTAGTCGATAAAGGTATAAGTTCCGAGTCATATCTTTCGCTCACAAGTGGGTTGCACCTTAATTTTCAACTATCGGGCATAACGCATGTCGTGATTGAAAGTGTAGATGCATACCCCATTGCAGGAGACGGCTTGCTTACTGTCGAAGACGGAAAGTTTGTAGAAATCTCTCAGCCTAAAAGTATCATTACCTTTTCAGCTCCTGACGGGCAAACTCTTGTGGCTGGCAAAGATTACCACATAGCCACATTCCCTTGCAACCTCTATGGTGGCTATCGATTGTCAATATACAGAGATGGTCTGGTTGCACACTACTTCGGTGTGCACCAAGTCGCCGAAGCTGGTATTTTCGATGAAATGCAGGTCATCGTTGACGAGATGGTCGATAATCGTGAAGAACGATTGCAACAACAATTCCTCCGCCTCATCGACCCTCGCGATGACGATAATCCCGACGACGAATGGTGTGTCTTGCGAGGTGCAACTGGCAATAATCCATACATCTGCTATGTCCCTACCACAAATGCGCAATACAAAAAGTTTCTTTCCGACCACTCTTTTGAAAGTGGTCAAGACGATTATCCCGTATGCAATGTTAGTTATGCCGAAGCTATTGCCTATTGTGAATGGCTCTCAAACAACGATTCCGAGCATGACTACCGATTGCCTTCCGAAGAAGATTGGATTCTTGGTGCCGGACATATGCCCAAAGATGTAACTATGAATAGCAATCACGTCGAGGACGGACTTACTGCTGTCGACGCCTACGCACAAACCGAAGGTGCTTGTGGTGGCATCGATTTCTGGGGCAATTGTTGAGAATGGACTTCTACGCAAACTGCCGACGGACAATACATCGTAAAAGGAGGTGCTTGGGACTCAAGTCGCGACTCTTGCCGTAGCGAATATTCCGACGACAGCAGCGATGGCTCCACTGGCTATGCCAATGTCGGCTTCCGTGTAGTTCGAGTCGACAAGTAATAGTAGGCTTCTCTGTTAATTACATGCGTAGCAAAAATTTGGGCGTACACAATCTCTTGTGTACGCCCATTTTTTTTGTAAGAGGTCTTTGACTTAGCTCTGTAGACTATACAATCCTACCCTTGGTTATTATTCTGCCCATGATTTCTTCTATTATGGGCAGGTCGGTCTGTGGCCACGCAAGGCTCATCAGCTGCATCGGCATAAACCATTCTGCTCGTGAGTGATGTGTGAGTTCCACAGTCCCGTCCACAATCTCTGCTACGAACGGATGTATTTGGAACTCCTTGTCGGCCGACACGTTAACCTTATATGGCGATAGTTCGTCTACAACGTTAATGTCGATGTTCAGCTCTTCTTGCACACGCCTTACTACGCACTCGCTCGGAGCTTCTCCTTCCTTGGGTTTCCCACCTGGAAACTCCCACTTGCCAGCATTCGATACTGTCGCACCCCTGTTGGCCGCAAGTATCATGCCTCCGCGTACTATTACAGCGCAAGAAACGTCTGTTGTCTGCATTCTTACTTAGGTTGTTTTGTGGTTTGATGTGGCTATTTCTTTTCTTCCCACTTTGTTAATACTTCTGTTTTTGTCTACGCCATTGTTCCCTCTAAGTTTACATATATAAAGTTATGAAAGGTTAATTAAATGTTAAAATTTAATAGGGCGTCTTGTCGTCTTTTTTTCGCCACAACTCAAAAGTTTCTCGTGCCTCATCGTGTAATATCTGTGTATAGCCAATGTTGCGCTCACTCTTTTCTTTTGCAAATTCCTCATATATCATCGAATCGTCAAAGTCTATGCTCGCCGCGTCGTGTTGGTCGTTACCATAAAAAATGTGCGATATGTGCGCCCAATAGATTGCACCCAAACACATAGGACACGGTTCGCACGAAGTGTAGATTATCGCACCCTCAAGGTCGTGAGTGCCTGCATTGGCAGCCGCATCGCGTATGGCCGAGACTTCAGCATGTGCCGTCGGGTCGCAATTGGCGGTTACTCTGTTTACTCCGCGTCCAAGTATCAGCCCGTCTTTTACCACAACCGCGCCAAACGGACCACCACCATTACGCACGTTGTCCGAAGCCATCATGATGGCCTCGCGCATAAATTTCTCGTCTTGTTTTGTTGCCATATTTTAAGCCGTTTCTTACAAAGTTAACCATTTGTTATAAATGCATTCTCCATTACTAATCTTTGCAATCGGCAAAAAAAACTTATTTTTGCAAAAAAATATTATTTTTACTCTTACCGAACAATGACCGCTAAAAGGTTCTTCCTGTCCGAAGACGAAATCCCGCAACAATGGTATAACATACAAGCAGACATGGTCAACAAACCCCGTCTGCCTCTCGACCCCAAAACAAAAAAAGTTCTTACTCCTGCCGACCTCGAACACATCTTTGCTGCCGAGGTTTGCAAACAAGAGTTTAATCAGACCGATGCGTGGATCGACATTCCCGACGAAGTCCGCGAACAATACAAAAGCTATCGTAGCACGCCCCTCGTGCGTGCCACAGGTCTCGAAAAACTTCTCGGCACACCCGCCCACATATACTTTAAGAACGAGAGTGCAAGCCCCATAGGCTCTCACAAACTCAATTCGGCCCTCCCACAAGCCTTTTACTGTGCTCAGCAGGGCGTTACGCATGTAACCACCGAAACAGGTGCTGGGCAATGGGGTACTGCCCTTTCCTATGCTGCCAAGGTCTTCGGTCTTACTGCCGAAGTCTTTCAAGTCAAGGTAAGCTATCTTCAAAAACCCTATAGGCGTAGTATGATGCAAACCTTTGGTGCCAAGGTCTATGCGTCTCCTTCCGATGTTACCGAGTGTGGACGCAAAATCCTTGCTGCCGACCCCAACAACAGTGGCTCCCTCGGCACAGCCATCTCCGAAGCAGTCGAACGTGCCGTCGCTACACCCAATTGCAAGTATACCCTCGGTTCCGTCCTAAGCCACGTAACTCTCCATCAGACCATCATTGGTCTCGAAGCTGAAAAGCAAATGCAGCTCGCAGGTGAGTATCCCGATGTCGTCATCGGGTGTTTCGGTGGTGGCTCCAATTTTGGTGGCATAACGTTCCCTTTCCTTCGCCACAACCTTTCTGGCGAACGCCACACCCGATTTATCGCCGCCGAGCCAGCCTCTTGCCCCAAGCTTACACGTGGAGTCCTCCGCTACGACTTTGGCGATGTCGCAGGCTACACTCCGCTTTTGCCCATGTATACGCTCGGGCATAAGTTCATGCCAGCCAATATACATGCAGGCGGTCTCCGCTACCATGGAGCCGGTACCATAGTAAGCCAACTCCTCAACGACAAACTCATAGAAGCCGTCGACATCCGTCAGCTCGAATCTTTCGAAGCTGGCATGAAGTTCGCTCAGTCCGAAGGCATAATACCCGCTCCCGAATCGTGCCACGCCATAGCAGCAACCATTCGCGAAGCCGAAGCCTGTCGAGCCACTGGCGAACAAAAAGTCATCCTCTTCAACCTTTCTGGTCATGGTCTCATCGATATGGCATCATACGATATGTACCTCGAAGGCAAACTTCAAAACTATATCGTATCCGACGACGACATCAGTCGCAACGTCGAAGGTCTCGATAAGGTTATCTAAGTTCTTCAGAAAATATCCGCTTCGCAAAGAGCAAAGAGCAAAATAAAAGTCCCTTTTGCATAATTTTTAATTAAAAAACTTATTTTTGCTCTTAGCTTATCTAAGAGATAAAGAAACAATTAATACAACAAACTATACAATGAAAATCAAGAATCTGATTGTTATGGCAGGCCTCAGCGCCGCCGTCGTTCTGACTGGTTGTAACGCTTCTTCTGCTACCAAGGGTGGCATCATCGGTGGCACTTCGGGTGCTGTCGTAGGTGCAGGTGTAGGTGCTCTCGTTGCCAAGAACAACCGTAAGAAAGGTGCTCTCATCGGTGCTGCTGCTGGTGCTGCTGTCGGCACAACCGCAGGTGTCATCATTGGCAAGAAGATGGACAAGAAGAAAGCTGAACTCGCTGCCCTCGAAAACGCTACCATCAACGAAGTTGAAGACCAAAACGGTCTCAAAGCCATTCAGGTAACCTTCGGCGAAAATGGCATCAAGTTCGCTACCAATAGCTCTACTCTCAGCGCCGACGCCAAGAGCCATCTCGCAGACTTTGCCAAGAAGCTCACCAGCGGCGAGGATATGTCTACTGCCGACATCACCGTCGAAGGTCACACCGACAACACTGGCTCGCAAGCTACCAACCAAAAGGTTTCCACAGCTCGTGCAAAAGCTGTTGCCGACTATCTCATTTCGCAAGGTGTTCCTGCAAGCCGCATCACCTCTCGTGGTCTCGACTATCAATACCCCATTGCCGACAATAGCACCAAAGCTGGTCAGGCTCAAAACCGTCGTGTAGAAGTCTACATCACCGCAAGCCAAGACATGATTAAAGCTGCCGAAGCCGAAGCTAAATAATCAAGTCTAAGCAGACCAAATCATAATCTCACCGTGCGAAACGACAGTCTCGCACGGTGTTTTTGTATTTTCTCATACCGCATTTGTCTTATTGTCCTACAATTCATTCTTCTTACCTTTGCTCACGATATATAGCATCATCAATAAGCAAATATGAACGACGGTCCCACACCCACTCGACAAGGTCTTTTATCCCTTCTCCCACTCGTACTTTTCCTCCTTTTCTACCTCGGTGGCTCACTCGCCATAGGCGATTTCTATCGCATACCCATGACAGTCGCATTTCTCCTGACTTCAGCCCTTGCCGTTGCCGTCAGTAAAGGTAAACTCAACAAGCGCGTTGCATACTTTTCATCTGGAGCTGGCGATAAAAACATCTTGCTCATGGTCTGGATCTACATCTTGGCAGGAGCCTTTGCTGCTGTCGCCAAGCAAATGGGAGCCGTCGACGCCACAGTCGCCCTCACCCTGCGCATCCTTCCTGCCAATCTTGTCTATGTAGCCCTATTCCTTGCAGCCGCTTTCGTCTCTCTTGCCATCGGAACATCTGTTGGCACCGTCGTGGCCCTCACGCCCATAGCCGCTGGAGTCGCCACTCAGCTTGGCGTTTCCGTTCCTCAGCTCACCGCCATCGTCCTCGGAGGAGCCTATTTCGGCGACAATCTATCTTTCATCAGCGACACCACCATCGCCGCCACTCAAACACAAGGCTGTCGCATGGCCGATAAGTTTCGACTCAACATTCGTATCGTCTGGCCAGCCTTCCTCTTTATGATTATCTATTGTGCCGTTTGTGGCTATAACCTCAATGCCACTCCATCTCTCGCACCCATCGATTTTGTCGGAGTCGTTCCCTATGCCACCGTCATCGGACTCTCCATAGTCGGCATCAACGTCCTCGTCGTCTTGCTCTTCGGTCTATTTCTCGCTTTTTCAATAGGCATAGTCTCTCTGCGCACCACCTTTTGGCAATCACTTCACACACTCTCCGATGGCATATCTTCCATGGGCGAACTCATCGTCATCGCACTCCTTGCCGGTGGCATGCTCGAACTCATTCGTCGTAATGGTGGCATTCGCATAATAATGTCTCTTTTCAGCAAGAAAATCCGTGGCACTCGTGGTGCCGAACTCGCCATCGCTGCTCTCGTTGCGCTTGCCAACGTATGCACAGCCAACAACACCGTTGCCATTATCACCGTCGGTCGCATAGCCCACGAAATCTCAAGCCGCTACCATGTCGACCCACGCAAAGCCGCCAGCATACTCGACACCATTTCTTGCTCCGTACAAGGCATACTCCCCTATGGAGTCCAAATGCTGCTCGCCGCCAAATTGTCAGCCTCCACACCTCTCGACATACTCGTCCATCTCTACTACCCTCTGCTAATCGCAATTTGTATGCTTGTCTCCATTTGGATCCGACGTCCCAAACTCGCACACGTCTGTTGATAAATCAAAAATAAAATATTATCTTCGCACCCGATTTGTGTCGAGCAAATCGTAAAATAATTGCACACTCGGGTAAGCAGCCTCGTTGCAAGGTTTACTCGTGTTGCCAACTCAAAATCATTCATTATAGTCTAACAAAACAACAAAAAAGACTGTGAACACATTAAGTTACAAGACCGTGTCGGCCAATAGCGCCACCGTTGACAAGCAGTGGTTGCTCGTCGACGCTACCGACCAAACACTCGGTCGCCTCGCTTCCGTCGTCGCTAAGCTCGCACGCGGTAAGTACAAGCCCAACTTCACACCTCATGTCGATTGTGGCGATAACATCGTCATTATCAATGCCGACAAAATTAAGCTCACTGGCAACAAGCTTCAGAACAAGGTGATTTTCTACTACAGCGGTTACCCAGGTGGTCGCCACGACAAGACCGCTGGTGAACTCCTTAGCAAGAACGCCTGCAAGCTCCTCAAGCATTCCATCAAAGGCATGCTCCCCAAGAATCGTCTCGGAGAGAAAATCCTTGGCAATGTTTACATCTACGCAGGTGCTGAGCATCAGCAAGAAGCGCAAAGCCCAAAACTAATCGACATCAACAAGTACTAAATCACCATGAGCGCAGAAGTAATCAATTCAGTAGGACGTCGCAAAGCAGCTGTGGCACGTGTTTTCCTCAGCACTGGCAAAGGTCAGATAACCATCAACAAGCGCACTCTGACCGACTATTTCCCCGATGCTAACTTGCAGTTCATCGTCATGCAGCCCCTCAATACGCTCGGTGTAGCAGGCAACTACGACATCAAAGTCAACCTCGATGGTGGTGGCATCAAAGGTCAGGCCGAAGCTCTTCGCCTCGCCATCGCTCGCGCACTCGTCAAGCTCAATGCCGACGACAAGCCAGCTCTCAAAGCCGAAGGCTTCATGACTCGTGATAGCCGTGTCGTTGAACGTAAGAAGCCAGGTCAGCCCAAAGCTCGCAAACGCTTCCAATTCAGCAAACGTTAATATACATTGTTTAGTATCTAAACCCCACAGATGCTTTTTGTTGGCCTACTGTGAGGTTGCCTAACAAAAAAAGAAAGTAAACAAAATGTCCAGAACAAACTTCGACCAACTCCTCGAAGCAGGTGTACACTTCGGACACCTCACCCGTAAATGGAATCCAGCCATGAAGCCCTATATCTTCATGGAAAAGAACGGTATCCACATCCTCGACCTCCACAAGACCGTAGCCAAAATAGACGAAGCTGCCGAAGCTCTCAAGTCTATCGCTAAGTCTGGTCGTAAAATTCTCTTCGTTGCAACCAAGCGCCAAGCTCGCGACATCGTTGCCGAAAAAGTAGGTGCAGTCGGTATGCCTTTCGTTGTTGAACGTTGGCCAGGTGGTATGCTCACCAACTTTGCAACCATCCGCAAGACCGTCAAAAAGATGAGCTCTCTCGACAAACTCGTCAACGATCCCGTTTTCAGTAGCCTTTCCAAGCGCGAACGTCTCCAAATCAATCGTCAGCGCGAGAAACTCAACAAGAACCTCGGCTCTGTCGCCGACCTCAACCGTCAGCCATCTGCCATCTTCGTTGTCGACGTAACCAAAGAACACATCGCCATCAAAGAGGCTAATCGTCTCAACATCCCTGTGTTCGCCATGGTCGACACCAACTCCAACCCAGCCGATGTCGACTATGTAATCCCAGCTAACGACGATGCCTCTAAGTCTATCGAACTCATCGTAGGCACAATGACACAAGCCATCCGCGAAGGCCTCGAAGAACGCAAAGTCGAAAAGCCCGAAGACGAAGAAGCTCCAGCAAAGCGCACCGCCACCAAGACAGGTGCTCGCCGTGCTCGCAATGCCGAAGCAGCTCCCGAAGCTCAAGCTGAGTAATATAGCTTCATAACATAATCCAATGCCCGCAACTCAGCCTTAGCGGCATGAGTGTGGGCATTTGGTTTTTAAACTAAAAAAGTATTCACTAACCCTTAGCAACATACAACCACAATAAAGCTATGGCAATATCTGCACAAGACGTCAAGCGACTACGCGACGAAACCAATGCAGGCATGATGGACTGCAAAAAAGCCCTCACCGAAGCTAACGGCGACTTCAACCGTGCTCGAGACATCCTCAAAGAGCGTGGACAAGTAATCGCAGCCAAAAGAGCCGACCGCAATGCAACCGATGGCGTAGCCCTCGCCAAAGTTTCCGCCGACGCTAAGTTTGGCGTAGCCATAATCCTCAATAGCGAAACCGACTTCGTCGCCAAAAACGAAGAGTTCGTCAAGCTCGCCAATAAAATTGCCGACCTCGCTCTCGAAGCTAAGCCTGCCGACCTCGAAGCTCTCAAAAACCTTAGCCTCGAAGGCGACACTGTTGCCAACAAAGTCAACGCACTCACTGGTATCATTGGTGAGAAAATCGACCTCTCTGCCTATCAGAGCATCTCGGCCGACTGGATCTCTCTATATATCCATGCTAACAATAAGATAGCTTCTCTTGTTGGCTTCAACAAGAAGACCGACGAACGTCTCGGTAAAGACGTCGCCATTCAGGTCGCCACCATGTCGCCTGTCGCTGTCAACCGCAATGCTGTCCCTGCCGAACTCATCGAGCACGAACGTCAAACAGCCATCGAGAAGACCAAACTCGAGCTCTGCCAGAAAGCTGTTGAAGCTGCCCTCACCAAGGCTGGTTACAACCTCTACATAGCCGAAAACGAAGAGCACCTCAACGAAGGCATAATGAAGGGCAACATTACCGCAGAACAAGCCGATGATATTCGCCGCATAAAGAAAGAGGAAGCCGAGAAGAAGGCCGCAAGCCTCCCAGAACAGATGATTCAAAACATCGTCAAAGGGCGCATCGAGAAATTCCTCAAAGAGCGCACTCTCGTCGACCAAGAGTTTGTAATGTCCGACGAGGGCAACATAACCGTTGGTGCTTATCTCGCCAAGATTGATAAAGAACTCCAACCCACTGGTCTCGTTCGCCTCGCTCTCGGTGAATAAAAACATCGCTTGACACAGCAAGTCATAAACAAAGAAGAGGACACGTCAGACAAAATGAAGTGTCCTCTTTCTTTTAAATTCTAATAGCCATTCTATGAAATCCGTTGCCGATATACTTGCTAACCAATCAACACCTGGCTTCTCCATCGAAGTTCTCCCTCCCATCAAGGGTAAAAGCATAAATCAGCTCTTTGCCGACCTCGACAAACTCACAGCCTTTCACCCTCTCTTTGTCAACATAACAACTCACCACTCAGAACCAATTTTTCTCCCTCTTGCCGACGGTAACTTGCGTAAAATGTTTGTCCGGCGTCGTCCGGGAACAGTAGCAGTAGCCTCTGCCATCCAAAATCGCTACAATATACCAGTCGTTCCTCATATCATTTGTTCAGGATTCTCCCCCGAAGAAACCGAATACGTCCTCATCGACCTCGACTTCCTTGGCATTCACGACCTTTTTCTCCTCCGTGGCGATAACGACAAAGAAACCTTCGTCCCCAAAAACGTAAGCCATCAATATGCCTCACAACTTATCGAGCAAGTAAACAATTTTAATTCTGGCAAGTCTATCGACGGTTCCGATTTTGAAAAGCCATCCACTCTTTTCACGTTCGGTGTCGCAGGCTATCCCGAAAAACATGCCGAAGCACCCAATCTAAAAACCGACATCGACCGACTAAAACAAAAAGTCGACATGGGTGCCGACTACGTCGTTACGCAGCTCTTCTACGACAACCAAAAATTCTATCGTTTTGTCGATTCGGCCATGTCTGCCGGAATCTCTGTCCCCATCATACCCGGTCTCAAACCGCTAAGTCGCAAAAAGCAATTAAGTGTAATCCCCAGCGTTTTCGGAACCGAAATCCCTCAATCGCTTGTCGAAAGCATCTCGTCCGCAAGCGACGACAATGAAGTCAAAAAAATAGGACAAGACTTCCTCCTTTCACAAGCCGACGACCTTATTCACCATGGCGTAAATTGTGTCCATTTCTACACACTCGGAGCCGTCGACACCATCTGCAATGTCCTCTCTTCCCTTTTTAAATAAATCACCACTTTGAGCCGAAAAATTAAAATGTACTTCGCTTTGCTAAAAGATTAAATAAAAAGTGTAATTTTGCAAATGTTCGAAACATTTTATCTGTTGCTCGAACTCCGTTCTTTGAATTATTTCACGAGGCACACATATCAACTGACAAAATATTTTTCCGCACATCATTAAGCCAAGTAAAAAGCATGGAATATATAACCTTCGACAATACCCGATTGCCCAACTTGGAGTTCTCGCTCTTCAAAGAGATTCTGCAAACCAATAGGGCAGGAGCGTATACCAGCACCACAATTACAGGCTGCAACACTCGCAAATATCATGGTTTACTCGTTTGTCCCATTTCTCAGTTCGGGGGCGATAGCTATGTATTGTTGTCTTCTATGCAGTGTAGTCTTGTGCTCGGCGAAAAAGCCTTCAATCTTGGCGTACAAGAATATTACGGAGGGTATTTCGAACCCAAAGGACATAAATACCTTACCGCCTACAACGCTGCACCAACCTCCACTATGACCTATCGCGTCGGTGGAGTCGTCTTTTCGCAGCAATACACTCTTTCCGAAAATGAAGCACAGGTGATGATTAAATACACTGTGCTCGATGCTCCCGAACCTTTCCGCATAAGGCTCAAGCCTTTCCTTGCCTTCCGAAGTGTTCATCAGCTCACTGTCGAAAACATGAATGTCAATACGCACTACGACGAAGTCGAAAATGGCGTAGCATTCTGTCTCTATCAAGGATTCCCAAAGCTTTACATACAAAGCAACAAGAAAATGGACTTCGTTGGGATGCCCGACTGGTACAAGGGTGTCGAATACGACATGGAACGCATCCGTGGCTACCAATCAAACGAAGACCTATACGTACCAGGCTATTTTGAAATCGGTATGAAGAAAGGCGATAGTATCGTCGTCTCTGCTGCCACTTCTGAAGTCTCAACCAAAAACCTCAAGTCGCGTTTCACGACCGAAATAGGGCATCGCCAGCCCAAAGACAGCATGAAAAACATGCTCATCAATGCCGCTCAGCAGTTTATTCAACGCTTCCAAGACGGCTCCGTTATGCTCAAGGCTGGCTATCATTGGAAAAATCCACAACTACGCGACATGTTCCTCGCTTTGCCTGGTCTAAGTCTCTTCCAAAAAGACCGCAAAGTCTATCAAGAAATATTCCGTACAGCCCTGCCCAACCTCCGACGTCTCTATATAGAGGAGTCTGCTTTCAATAGCACTTCAATCGACATACCCCTCTGGTTCTTCTACACCATCAACGAACTCACACGCTACTTCGACGATGTCAACACACGTGAGCACTTAAAACTAATGGTCGAAATAATCGAACATTATTGGAGTGGCATACCTGGCAAGATGTATGTCCAGGACAACGGACTCATCTATGCTCGCCAAGAAGGACATCCGCAAACGTGGATGAACGCCGTAACGTCATCGGGCTTTGCCGTAACCCCACGCTATGGCAACGCTGTCGAAGTTAACGCACTATGGTACAACGCCATCGCCACCACAATCGAGTTCGCCAAGCTCTATAAGAAAAACGATATTGTAGAAACGTGGCAACCACGTCTCGAAAAAATAGGCGCAGCATTCTTGCAAACGTTCGACAATCACCGTGGCTATCTCTTCGACTACGTCGACACTAACTATAGCTCGCTCTCTGTGCGCCCCAATATGCTCATAGCAGCAGCCCTCAAATATTCTCCCCTTAGCAAAGAACAAAAGAAAAACATACTCGACCTCTCTACCAAAGAACTCCTCACTCCACGAGGTCTTCGCAGTCTATCCCCAAACGACCCCAAATACAAAGGTGGCGTACAGGGAGTCCCCGATGAGCGTGCTCTCGCACTTCATCAAGGCACCTCTTATCCATGGCTCCTCGGTTTTTGGGCAGATGTAATGGTCGATGTCCACAACAAATCTGGTCTCTCCCGTCTGCGACGTGTAGTCGAAGAAATAGAGCCCGACCTGCACGATGGCTGTGTCGGCACCATCGCCGAACGCTACAACGGCAACCCTCCCTATCAAGCCAATGGTGCCGTATCCATGGCTTGGAATGTCGCCGCTGTCCTCAAGGTTATTAAGATTATCGAAATCATAGAAGCCAAAAATAAGAACTCATGGAAGTTTTGATGTTTGGATGGGAATTCCCACCTCACATTAGCGGAGGTCTCGGCACAGCCTGCTACGGAATCACACGTGGCATGGCCACCATACCCGACCTCGACGTACTTTTCGTAGTCCCGAAAGCATTCGGCGACGAAGACACATCTAAGGTACAAGGCATCATCGGTGCCAACGACATCTCCATCTACAACAAGAAAATCCGCTATTCGCACATGAGCAAACAGCTCGACTACATCGAAGTGGATTCTAAACTTGTCCCCTACGTCGACCCCGATGACTACTACAAACTCCGTAGCCTCAACGTAGGCGATGGATATAAGTACTTCCAAACCGACGAGAAAGGTCGCTTCCACTTCTCTGGTGGCTACGGTGCAACACTTCTCGAAGAAATCCGCAACTATGCCGTAGTCGGCAATATCATCGCTCAAGAAAATTCTTTCGACATCATTCATGCTCACGACTGGCTTACATATCCCGCTGGCATAGCCGCCAAAGAAGCCAGTGGTAAGCCTCTCGTCATACATGTCCACGCCACCGATTTCGACCGCAGTGGCGGTAGCGTCAACCCTGTCGTCTACGACATCGAAAAACGAGGTATGGAAGCTGCCGACAAAATTATAGCAGTCAGCAACCTTACTCGCAACACCGTCATCGAAAAATATGGCATTCCAGCCGATAAAGTCGTAACAGTCTACAACGCCGTCGACCCCATCAAGAGCGAGTTTAACCACTTCAGTCCAAAAGGAATCGATGAGAAAATTGTTACTTTCCTCGGTCGCATAACAATGCAAAAAGGACCAGAGTACTTCATCGAAGCAGCTTATAAAGTCCTCCAAAAAATGGACAACGTCCGCTTCGTAATGGCAGGTAGTGGCGACATGATGGAAAAAATGGTTCGTCGAGCAGCAAGCCTCAAAATAATGGACAAATTTAGCTTTACAGGCTTCCTCCGTGGGCAAGATGTCTACTCAATGCTCCGCATGAGCGACCTCTACGTCATGCCGTCTGTCTCCGAACCATTCGGTATATCACCTCTCGAAGCCATGCAAAGCAACGTCCCAGTTCTCATTTCCTACCAGAGTGGTGTGGCCGAAATCCTAACCTACGCCATTAAAACCGACTTCTGGGACATCGACGCCATGGCCGATGCCATGTATGGTGTCCTCAACTACCCATCTCTCGGCAAAATGTTTGCTAAGTACGGCAAAGAAGAGGTAGACTCACTCAAGTGGGAAAACTCTGCCAAACAAATAAAGAAAGTTTACGACTCGGTCCTCTAACTACTACGCAGTCATGAAAAATATTTGTCTATATTTCCAACTTCACCAACCGGTCAAACTTCGCAGATACAGATTCTTCGATATTGGTAACGACCACTACTACTACGATGACTACGCCAACGAAAGCAATATCAATAAGCTCGCTCATACTTGCTATTTGCCTGCCAATAAAGTCATCGCCGAACTCATAAAAAAATATAAAGGCAAGTTTCAAGTAGCTTTCTCCATCTCGGGTACAATGATTGACCAACTCAAAATTTATGCACCCGAAGTTATAGACAGTTTCAAAGCTCTTGCTGCCACAAAAAACGTCGAGTTTATTGCCGAGACATCAGCTCACTCTCTCGCTTCTGTCCGCAATATCGACGAATTTAAGCGACAAATATCTCATCAGGTAAAAACAATCGAAGACACTTTCGGACAAGTACCAGTCGTCTTCCGCAATACCGAACTCATCTATTCCGATGGCATAGGAGAAGTCGTAGCTCAAATGGGCTTCAAAGCAATGCTCAGCGAAGGTGCCAAGCAAACACTCGGCTGGAAGAGCGCCAACTATATGTATTGCAACTCCATCGAGCCACGCATGAAAGTCCTCGTTCGCAATTATCACATGAGCGACGACATCGCACTCCGCTTCTCCAATCAGAGCTGGAGCGAATGGCCCCTCACTGCCCAAAAGTTCAAGAGCTGGGCCGACGGCATCGGTGGCAACGAAGAACTTGTCAACCTCTTTATGAACTACGAGACTTTCGGTGCCGTACATAGCCAAGAAAGCGGTATACTCGAGTTCCTTCGTGCTCTCCCCGAAGTCTTCTTGACCGACGAAAATTATGCTTTCGTAACCCCCAGTAAAGCAGCACAAAAACTGCAGTCCGTCTCTGCACTCCACGTGTCAGGCACCACAAGTTGGGTCGACGAAGAGCGAGACCTAACCGCTTGGCTTGGCAACGAAATGCAAAACGAAGCCGTCGACAAACTCTATGCTCTCGCTCCGCTTATGGAACGTTGCACCGACGAGCAACTCATCAAAGATTGGCAATACCTCCAAGCAAGCGATCACTTCTACTACATGGGCACGAAGTTCTTTGCCAATGGTGCCAACCGAGCCTATACAAGCCCATATCCAACACCCTACGAGGCCTTCATCAACTACATGAACGTGCTCAGCGATTTCGCCGAACGCCTCAAAAAAGCGGTTCCCTCTGGCAACTC
>FLNY01003162.1_pt1 | contig 19082 bp, 16 predicted proteins | sample 1140381 | NCBI WGS metagenome assembly FLNY01 (sample SAMEA3878172, study PRJEB12797) | bioreactor metagenome | biome: Moose rumen | place: Sweden | collected 2011-10
CTATAAATCCCTTGGACTCAAAGTGACCGTCATTCTGCAACTCCTCGTTCATCTTCTCATCCAAGTGAATGTGCATCTCTGGCTCATCGTAAGCCTTCGTGTCAACATACTCAATATCAGTAATGATGAAGTGGCCAAGCACTTCTTTTGGCAGCACCATACGGGCCAGCATTAACAAACCTTTGTCTTCCATGAGGCAAAGGTAATAAAAATATTCCATATCTAAGCGCTCCCCCTATGAAAAATCTACTGAGCCCATTTTCTTGCAGAGGTCGAGACTCATTTCCTTCAATTTGAACTTCTGTATCTTTCCGGAGCCCGTCAGGGGGAACTCGTCGATGAAGAAGACGTACTTGGGAATCTTGTAGCGGGCAATCTTGCCGCGACAGAATTCCTGCACGTCCTCCGGTTCCATCTTGACGTCGGGCTGCAGGATGATGAACGCACCGACAGCCTCGCCATACTTCTTCGACGGCACGGCGGCCACCTGCACATCCTTGATGCCGGGCATGTGATAGAGGAATTCCTCTATCTCGCGCGGATAGATGTTCTCACCGCCACGGATGATCATGTCCTTGATGCGACCGGTGATGCGATAGAAGCCCTGTTCGTCCTTGATGCCGAGGTCGCCCGAGTGGAGAAATCCGTTCTTGTCGATCACCTCAGCCGTGGCTTCGGGGTTCTTGTAGTAGCCTTTCATCACGTTGAAGCCGCGGCAGCACATCTCGCCCTGTACGCCGACGGGGCACTCCTCGCCCGTCTCGGGGTCGATCACCTTCACCTCGACGAAGGGGAAGTCGCGGCCCACGGTGCAGCAGCGCTGCTCGAACGTGTCGTTCAGGCAGGTCTGCGTCATGCCCGGTGACGACTCAGTGAGTCCATAGACCGAGGTGATGGTCATGAACATCTTCTCCGAGACCCGCTTCATCAGTTCCACGGGGCAGAGGCTGCCCGCCATGATGCCGGTGCGCAGCGACGAGACGTCGAACATCGAGAACATGGGATGGTCGAGCTCGGCGATGAACATCGTCGGCACGCCGTAGAGAGCCGTACACCGCTCTTTATGGATGGAGGCCAGCACGACGAGCGGGTCGAACTTCTCGACCATCACCTCCGTGCAGCCGTGGGTCAGACAGTTCATCGTGGCCAGCACGACGCCGAAGCAGTGGAACAGCGGCACGCAGACGCACAGTTTGTCGTCCTGCGTGAACCCCATGTTCTCGCCGGTGAAGTAGCCGTCGTTGGCGATGTTGTAGTGTGTCAGCATGACGCCCTTGGGAAATCCCGTCGTGCCGCTCGTGTACTGCATGTTGCAGACGTCGTGGCACGTCACCTGGCTTTTCACCTCGGCCAGTTCCTCGTCCTCGATGTTCTGTCCAAGGAGCAGTAGCTCGGCAGTGTTATACATGCCGCGATATTTCTCCATGCCGATGTAGACGACATTCTTCATGTAGGGGAACCGCTCGCTGTTCAAGCGTCCGCGCTCACAGTGTTTCAGCTCGGGCAGCATCGTGTAGGTCATGTCGACGTAGTTGCAGTCCCATGTGCCGTCGGTGATGCAGAGCGTGTGCATGTCGGAGTCCTTGCAGAGAAACTCCAGCTCGTTCTGCTTATAGTTCGTGTTGACCGTGACGAGCACGGCGCCAATCTTGGCCGTCGCATAGAGGAACGTGAGCCAGTCGGGCACGTTGGTGGCCCAGATGCCCACGTTCGAGCCCTTGGTGACGCCGATGGCGAGCAAGCCCTTGGCCAGGTTGTCTACGCGCTCGTTGAACTGGCTCCACGTGAAGCGCAGGTCGCGGTCGGAGTAGACGATGTACTCCTTGTCAGGCGTCGTCTCAGCCCAGTGCTCGAGCCACTGTCCCATCGTCCGCTCCGAGAGCGTGTAGCCCTCGCCGTGAGTCTCAGCGGGGTAGAGACGCCCGGCTGTAGCGGCAGCAAATTTTTCACTTTTCATTTTTCGTTTTTCATTTAAAAAGGAATATACACCAGCGCCAGAATCCTGGCGGCCTTGCCGACGGCGCCGTGGACGTGATGCTTCACGATGGAGTCGTAGTAGATGCTGTCGCCCTCGTGCAGCGTGTACGTGTCCTTGCCGTATTCAATCTCCAGTTCACCGCTCATCACGTAGATGAACTCCTCGCCCTCGTGGGCAGAGAGCTTGAATTCGCGCTCCTCGCTGGGCTGGATGTCGATGATGAAGGGCTCCATGTGGCGGCCGGCTTTTTGGCGGGCCAGCGGGTGATAGTCCATGTTACGGCGGGATTCGACGGCATCGTTGCTGAAACTGATGCCCTCCGATTGCTCGTGCTCCGGAGCCCTGCAGATGACGGGCCCCAGCTCGTTGTTGTCGTCGAGGAAGGTGCCCAGTCGCACACCGAGCGCGCGTGCAATCTTGATCAGTGGTCCCAGCGACGGCAGGAAGTCATCGGTCTCAATCGACTCGATTTGTTCGACCGCCAGACCGCTACGTTCCGACAGTTCGTCGACGGATATGTTCTTTGACTCCCTAATTCCCTTAATCTTGGAACCAACAATGGAATGGCTGTTGCTCATGAGAATAAATAATAAAAGTTTGAAGTTGTTATTGAAAACGCCTGCAAAGTTACGAAATATAACTGAAACGGCGCTTATATTTAAGAACATTAACATTATAATATTGGGGGAAAGATGTAGGCAAAGTCAAATAAAGCCCAACTTATTTTGCCGTATTCTTGCTTATTTTGCGAATAATTCGTAACTTTGCAGCCTAAAAACGGAAATCAGACAAAAACCATGTTAGAAGTACGCAACCTGCATGCCCGCATAGGCGACAAAGAAATACTGAAGGGCATCGACCTCACTATCCGCGACGGCGAGACGCATGCCATCATGGGCCCCAACGGCTCTGGCAAGTCGACACTATCAGCAGTGCTCGTGGGCAATCCGCTCTATGAGGTCACTGAGGGCGAAGTCCTGTTCAACGGCAAGGACCTGCTGGCGATGAAGCCCGAGGAGCGGGCCCACGAGGGGCTGTTCCTCTCGTTCCAATATCCCGTGGAGATTCCCGGCGTGTCGATGACCAACTTCATGAAGGCGGCCGTCAACGAGAAGCGCAAGGCGCAGGGACTGGAGCCCCTCTCGGCCAGTGAGTTCATCAAACTGATGCGCGAGAAGCGACAGATTGTCGAGCTCGACCCGAAGCTGACCAACCGCTCGGTGAACGAGGGCTTCAGCGGCGGCGAGAAGAAACGCAATGAGATTTTCCAGATGGCCATGCTGGAGCCGCGGCTGGCCATTCTCGACGAAACTGACTCAGGCCTCGACGTCGACGCCATGCGCATTGTGGCCGAGGGCGTCAACAAACTGATGAAGCCCGAAACGTCGGTCATCGTCATCACCCACTACGACCGTCTGCTCGAGATGATTCGCCCGCAGGTGGTGCATGTGCTCTATCAGGGCCGCATCGTCCGCACCGCCGGGCCTGAGTTGGCCAAGGAGATCCAGGAACATGGATATGAGTGGCTGAAGAGTAGACCCACCCCCGGCCCCTCCCAGTGAGGGAGGGGAGAATATTGTTTATTCCTCTTAAATAAATAAGGTATGGAAAAACAAGAGAAGAATCTAAATACTCCCCTCCCTCACAGGGAGGGGCCGGGGGTGGGTCTGCAGGGGCTCTCTGGGGCGTGTCTCCAATACATAGAATTATTCCGCGAGTGTCGCGAGATGATTAGCCGACATTCATCCGACGTGATGAACGCGGAGCGCGACGCCGCCTTCGAACGGTTCTGCGCTGAAGGGTTCCCCTCGAAGAAGGTGGAGCGCTATAAGTATACGGACATCGCACAGCTCATGGCCCCCAACTACGGACTCAACCTCAACCGGCTAAAGATTCCCGTGAACCCCTACGACGCTTTCAAGTGCGACGTGCCCAACCTCTCGACGGCGCTTTACTTCGTGGTCAACGATGTGTTCTATGGCGGTCGGGAACGCACCGACATCATCGTCGGGTCGCTCGCGGAGCATGCTGACAAGGTGGCCGCCTATTATAATAAACTTGCCGGCAAGGATGCCGATGCCATCACCGACCTCAACACGATGCTGGCACAGGACGGTCTGCTGGTCTACGTGCCCCGCGGCGTGCGCGTTGAGAAGGCCATTCAGATCATCAACATCCTGCGCTCCGACGTCGACCTGATGGTCAACCGCCGCGTCATGGTCGTGGCCGAGGAGGGAGCCGAGGTGACATTGCTGTTCTGCGACCATGCTGCCGACGACCGCCAGTTCCTGACCACGCAAGTCATTGAAGTCTTTGCCCAGGCTAATGCCAAGGTCAACCTCTACTGTCTGGAGGAAACCTATGCCAAGAACGTGCGGCTGAGCAATGTCTATATCGACCAGCAGCGCGACAGCCGCGTCTGCCACAACGTCATCACGCTGCACAACGGCGTGACCCGCAACAAACTTGACCTGGAACTCAACGGCGAGGGAGCCGAGTGCCGGTGCAACGGCTGCGTCATCGCTGACAAGCAGCAGCACGTCGACAACAATACGCTCATCACCCACAACGCCTGCCATTGCACCAGCAATGAGCTTTATAAATATGTGCTCGACAACCAGGCCACAGGCGCCTTTGCCGGCAAGGTCTACGTGGCGCCGGGCGCCCAGAAGACCAACTCTCAGATGACCAACCAGAACATCTGCGCCTCGCCCGAAGCACGTATGTGGACGCAGCCCATGCTCGAGATCTATGCCGACGACGTGAAGTGCGCCCACGGCTCCACCGTCGGCCAGCTCAACGACGCAGCCCTTTTCTACATGCGACAGCGCGGCATTCCCGAGCAGGAAGCCCGCACGCTGCTCGAAGTGGCCTTCGTCAACGAGGTCATCGAAGCCATCGAGCTGGAGCCGCTGCGCGATCGACTGCACCACTTGGTGGACAAGCGTTTCCGCGGCGAACTGAACAAATGTGAGGGATGTAAACTCTGTAAGTGAGCTTTGCAACCGAGTTGCAAAACTTTTGCCGTACCTTTGTACCAGAATTAAATTAGATGCAAAGTTATGGCACACGAACATCATCATCATGAACATCATCATGAGCACGAGCATGAAGGCGGACTCCGCCGGCAGCTCGCGCTCATTCTGCTGACGGCTGTCCTGCTCATCGGGGCCGTCGTCATTGAGAAAAACTGTCAGTTGGCGACGTGGCAACTGCTTCTCGTCTATCTCGTTCCCTATCTGCTTATTGGTCATGAGACGCTCCATGAGGCCGTCGAGGGCTTGGCCCACGGCGAGGCCTTCAACGAGCATTTCCTTATGTCGGTGGCCACGATCGGTGCGCTTTGCATCGGTTTCCTGCCCGGCGCCGAGACGCAGTTTCCAGAGGCCGTCTTCGTCATGCTGTTCTTCCAGGTTGGCGAACTGTTCGAGGGCTATGCTGAGGGCCAGAGCCGCCGCAGTATCGCACACCTGATGGAGATACGGCCGGATGTGGCACATGTGGAAACCTCCCCCGGCCCCTCCGAGGGAGGGGAGCGTATTATAGATTTGAGGCCGGAGGAGGTTGCCGTGGGACAGACGATTGTCGTCAGGCCGGGCGAGCGCGTGCCGCTCGACGGGGTCGTCGTCGAGGGTTCGTCGTCGCTCAACACGGTGGCCCTGACGGGCGAGAGCTTGCCGCGCAGCGTCACCGTTGGCGACGAAGTCATCTCTGGTTGCGTCAACCAGTCGGGTCTGCTCCGCGTGCGTACTACAAAGACATTTGGTGAGAGCACCGTTCAGAAAATTATCCATCTCGTCGAGGAGGCCGGTGAACACAAGTCGCAGAGCGAAGCCTTCATCACCCGTTTCGCCCGCATCTACACGCCCGTAGTCGTCTTCCTCGCCGTGGCCATCGCCGTCGTGCCGATTCTATTAGATAGTTTTGGTATACTACCCCCCTCCTTTGGAGGGATTGTGGGAGGTCTCTACCGTGCTCTGATGTTCCTCGTCGTGTCGTGCCCCTGTGCACTGGTCATCAGCGTGCCCCTGACGTTCTTTGGCGGCATAGGCGGTGCCTCGCGCCGCGGCATCCTCATCAAGGGCGCCAACTATATGGACGTGCTGGCAAAAGTCTCAGCGGTCGTGTTCGACAAGACCGGCACGCTCACTGAGGGCCGCTTCGCCGTTGAGGCCGTTCATCCGGACCAGTGCGACGCGCATCGGCTGCTGCATCTGGCCGCCCATGTGGAGCATTTCTCCACGCACCCCATCGGGGCAGCCTTGCGAGATGCATTCCCGCAGGAGGCTACTGACGGCTGCGAGGTCAGCAACGTCGAGGAAGTGGCAGGTCAGGGAGTCCGTGCCCAGGTGGGCGACGATATGGTCAGCGTGGGCAATACGAAGCTGATGGAGACCGTGGGTGCCGAATGTCATGAGTGCGACCATGATGCCGGCACCATCGTCCACGTGGCCATCAACGGCAGCTATGCCGGTCATATTGTCATCAACGACACCGTGAAGTCCGGTGCCCGTGAGGCCATCGAGCGTCTGCGTCAGCTTGGCGTGGAGCGCACCGTCATGCTCACCGGCGACCGAGAGGACGTGGCCCGTCGTGTGGCTGCTGAGCTCGGCATCAGCGAGTATCATGCAGGGCTTCTGCCTGCCGACAAGGTGGAGCGCTTCGAGACCATCAAATCAGAAGGCAAGACAGTTTTCGTCGGCGATGGCATCAACGACGCTCCCGTGCTGGCTCGCGCAGATGTGGGCATCGCCATGGGCGGACTGGGCAGTGACGCCGCCATCGAGGCGGCTGACGTGGTGCTGATGGACGACCAGCCGCAGAAGGTGGCCTTGGCCATCAGCATTGCCCGTCGCACGCAGGCCATCGCCCGCCAGAACGTCTGGTTTGCCATCGGCGTGAAGGTGCTCGTCCTGCTGCTTGCAGCCATCGGAGCCGCCACGATGTGGATGGCCGTCTTTGCCGACGTCGGCGTCACCGTACTGGCCGTTCTCAACGCCATGCGGACGTTGCACGTCAGGGAATAAAGATTCTTATTGAAAATAAATAGTGAGGCACTCTGTCCGCGACGGGCAGAGTGCCTCACTATTTACAAACTTTTTCAATAGGACTAATATTTAGTCCTGCGCGGCTTTGTTATCCTTAACAGATGGAAAACGGAAAAACATTGCACGATGGGACGTCTAATTTGAAAAATATTTGTAACTTTGCAGCCAACTATTGGTACGCAGGTGTCTCACCTGCGGTTGGGTCGCGGGTGAGACACCCGCGTACCAATGCGAACCATTGAAATAACTTTAGTTATATTGAAGCCACAAAAACAGAAGAAGTATGAGTTACGACGTGAATAAGGTCCGCGATGACTTCCCGATATTGAAGCGCGAGGTGTACGGCCGTCCGCTGGTCTACCTGGACAATGCAGCGACGACGCAGAAGCCGCTGTGCGTGCTCGACGCCATGCGTGATGAATACCTGAACGTGAACGCTAACGTGCACCGTGGTGTGCACTATCTCTCGCAGCAGGCCACCGACCTGCACGAGGCGGCCCGCGAGCGGGTGCGCAGTTTCGTCAATGCGCGGAGCACCAGCGAGATTGTTTTCACCCGGGGCACGACGGAGGCCATTAACCTGGTGGCCCAGACGTTCTGCGAGTCGCAGATGAAGGCTGGCGACGAGGTGCTCTTGACCGACATGGAGCACCATTCGAACATCGTGCCGTGGCAGTTGCAGGCTGTGAAGCGTGGCATCGTTGTGCGGCATTTGCCAATTAGTGACGAGGGGGGGCTTTATTGCGATGGCATCGCAACATACATGACGGAGCGGACACGGTTGGTGAGCATTTGCCACGTGAGTAATGTCCTGGGGACGGTGAATCCCGTCGGGGAGATTATTCGGATGGCCCATGAGCGGGGCATTCCCGTGCTGGTGGACGGGGCGCAGAGCGCACCTCACATGCGAATCGATGTGCAGGCCATGGACTGCGATTTCTTCTGCTTCAGTGGACATAAGATGTACGGTCCGACGGGCATCGGCGTGCTCTATGGCAAGGAGGAATGGCTGGAGAAGCTGCCGCCGTATCAGGGCGGGGGTGAGATGATTGACCAGGTGAGCTGGGAGCGGACGACCTTCGAGCACGCACCGTTGAAGTTCGAGGCCGGCACCCCCGACTATGTGGCGACTCACGGGCTGGCTACTGCCATTGACTTCATGGAGCGGCTGGGCCTCGAAAACATCGAAGCGCATGAGCACGAACTGACGCGCTATGCGATGGAGCGGCTGCGCGAGATTCCCGGCATGCGGTTCTTCGGTGAGACGCCAGGGAAGGACGCCGTTGTGTCGTTCCTTGTGGGTGACATCCACCATCTCGACATGGGCACGCTGCTCGACCGCCTCGGCATCGCTGTGCGCACCGGTCACCACTGCGCCCATCCTCTGATGACACGCCTCGGAGTGACAGGCACCGTTCGCGCCTCGTTTGCCCTCTATAATACCAAGGAGGAAATCGACGTCCTCGTCGAGGGCATCCGCCGCGTCAGCCGTATGTTTTAACGCAGCGATTCGCGGCAGCGGAGGACGGCACCGACGAGCCAGGCAAGGCAGAGGATGCGGAGCACGACCGACATGCTGGGGAATACCGTGGCGAGGAAAGCCAGTTGGGCGTTCAGCAGGTGGAGGGTCTGGCGTGTGCTCAGCCGACGTTCCAGTACATCGCTGTAGTAGTGGGTCAACTCTGTCAGGGGGCGCTCGGTTATCTGCATCATCACTTCAATTACGGTGTCCGACTTGCGGGTCGTGAAAATTGTTTCGTTTGCCATAATTTCTATTCTTTTTGTTATTTATATTTGTTTCTGGGCGCAAAATAACGAGTTTAGAGTGCACAAAAGGTTCACGGTCGAAACTTTCTTTGTTAAAAACGCGGGAATTTAAGTTTTTTTAGTAACTTTGGCTCCTTCGAACTTAACTTGGCACTCGGAAATAAAAAGAAAAGCGGGCTTTTCCTTTGTATTTCTCTCGTTTTTTCGTAACTTTGCACCCATCAACAACAGATTAGACAATGCTTGAGAGTCATTACTACACGGGATTGGTCGAAGCTGGCTGCGACGAGGCAGGCCGCGGTTGTCTGGCAGGGGCCGTCTATGCAGCTGCCGTTATCCTGCCGCCCGACTATCAGAACGAGCTGCTCAACGACTCGAAACAGCTTACCGAGCGTCGCCGCTACGAACTGCGCAATCAGATTGAGCGCGACGCCGTGGCATGGGCCGTCGGTATCGTCGGTCCCGATGAGATTGACCGCATCAATATCCTGCGGGCCTCCATTCTGGCCATGCATCGCGCCCTCGACCAGCTGAAGCCGCGGCCCGAGGCCGTCATCGTCGACGGCAACCGTTTTTCGCGATGGCAGGATGTTCCCTACACCACTATTATTAAAGGCGACGGCAAGTATCTCTCCATAGCTGCTGCCTCTATTCTGGCTAAGACCTATCGCGATGACTACATGCTGGAGCAGGCCCGTCTGTATCCTGGCTATGGCTGGGAGCAGAACAAAGGTTATCCCACCCGCCAACACCGCGAGGCCATCCGGCAATATGGCACGACACCACTGCACCGCATGTCGTACAACCTGCTGGGCACCCAAGAGCTGAGCCTCGACTTCGGGGAGTAAAATTAGACAAAGTTAGCATCATGCGACACGACAAACTGGAGCGCGAACTGCAACTGCTGCTCCTGCTGATTGAAAACCACCGCTACACGGTGCCCGAGTTGTGCGACAAAATCGGCATCTCGAGGCGCAACCTGTACTACTATCTCGACTTCTTCCGCTTCGCAGGCTTCAAGGTCGAGAACCGGCGGCCCTACTATAGCATCAGCAAGGACTCGCCCTTCTTCCGCAAGCTCGACGCCTCCATCCACCTGACCGAGGACGAGGCCATCATGATACGTCGCATTCTGGAACGCATCGACGACAGCTCGCCCCAGATGCAGCGCTTGATGCAGAAGCTCAACAAACTCTACGACCTCGAAATCATCGACTCCGCCGAGTTGCGCGAGCAGGTGGCCCAGAACGTGTCTGCCCTCTACGACGCTATCAAGCAACACCGTACCGTTGTCCTGAAAGGCTACTCATCACCCCATAGCAACAGTGTGCGCGACCGCATCGTGGAGCCCTTCCTCTTCATGAACGGTAATCAGGAAATCCGCTGCTACGAGTTGTCATCGAAGATGAACAAGACGTTTAAACTGTCGCGCATCCAGGAGGTCCAACTTTTAGATATCATATGGTCACATGAGGCACACCATCGGCGAATGTTCACCGACCCGTTCATGTTCAGCGACGAGCACCAGACCCCAGTTCGCCTGCACATGGGTCGACTGGCCACGTCGATCTTGCGCGAGGAATATCCGCAAACCGAGCGCTACATTGAGCCCGTCGAGGGCGACGCCGACCACTGGCTGTGTGACATGCCCGTCTGTTCGTATGCCGGTGTGGGCCGCTTCGTGATGGGGCTCTACGAGGACATCGAGGTGCTGGGCGACGAAGGATTCAAGGATTATCTCAACAAAAAAATAAACCATTTAAAACTATTAGCAGTATGAAAAAGATTTCTATTCTCGCAATTGCAGCTGCCGGCACAATGATGCTCACCAGCTGTGGATCAGCTGCCCTGGGCGCATTAGGGCAGGTTGTGGCCGCTTCGGCCGGACAGCAGACAACAGGCACGACGACCCAGTCGTCGACAGGCAGCATCCTTGGCGACATCCTTGGCGCTGCCACCAACGGCCAGACCATCGGCAACGTGCTGGGCTCCGTCCTGGGCACTAATACCATGACCCAGCAGCAGCTCATCGGCACATGGACCTACCTGCAGCCCGGCGTGGCCTTCACCAGCGACAACTTGTTGGCACAGGCTGGTGGCGAGGTGGCCGCTACGACAATCAAGGAGAAAGTGCAGCCCATCTATCAGAAAGTCGGCATCAAGTCGTCGAACACGCAGATGCAGTTCAAGGAGGACGGCACCTTCGTGGCTGTCATCGCCGGCAAGCAGATCAGCGGTAACTACACGTTCGATGAGAAATCGTCGCAGGTGGTGCTGCAGACCCTGCTGTTCAACATGAATTGCTATGCCAAGCGCAACAGCAACGGCATCGCCATCCTCTTCGAGTCGACCAAGCTGCTCACCTTGCTGCAGACCATGTCGGCCCTCAGCGGAAACTCGTCGCTACAAACCATCGGTGACCTGTCGAAGAACTACGACGGCCTACGCCTCGGCTTCGATATGAAGTAACTTTACTGGCAGAGAAAGGTCGCTTTGAGCAAAAAGCGGTGCTTTTCGGAGGCAATATACCCCTATATTGGTTCCGAGAAGCACCGCTTTTTTGATTGAGAAGGACCGCTTCTCCGACAAAGAATGACCGTTTCGTTTCAATCGGTTATCCGGATTGGGCCATAATTTGGAACAGTCCGAAAAGCCGGTGTAGCAGTGACTATATAACTCTCCTCCTTAGAAAGGAGGGGCAGGGGTGGTTGATGCTTTAGGCAAGCGTCCTTCGGCCGAGCGGATAAGCTACTGATATAAAGTAACTTCTGTTCGCTGAGGAATCAACCACCCCTGCCCCTCCTTTCTAAGGAGGAGAGTTATATAGTCACTGCTACACCGGCTTTTCGGACAGATCTCATAATTTCTTTCAGAAAAGAAAAAAGGATAATTTATTTGGCTGTGTGGCGCAAAATGTGTAACTTTGCAAGCTAAATAGGATTATACATTATTTATTAGAAGGAAACAATGGCAAAGAAAGCTCTATTGATGATTCTCGACGGATGGGGAATCGGACAGCACGGACGGGGCGACGTGATTTTTAACACCCCGACACCTTATCTGGATTATCTCACGGCCACAAGCGCCCACTCGCAGCTGCAGGCCAGCGGCGAGGATGTCGGACTGCCCGACGGACAGATGGGCAACTCAGAGGTGGGCCACCTCAACATCGGCGCCGGCCGCATCGTCTATCAGGACCTGGTGAAGATCAATCGTGCCTGCCGCGACAACTCCATTGTGGAGAACCCGCAGGTGAAGGCCGCCTATACCTATGCTAAGGATAACGGCAAGAAGCTCCACCTGATGGGCCTCTGCTCCGACGGCGGTGTGCACTCAAGCCTCGAGCACCTCTTTAAGCTCATCGAGGTGGGCAGCCACTATGGACTGAAGAACCAGACGTTCGTCCACTGCTTCATGGACGGTCGCGACACCGACCCCCACTCGGGCAAGGGATTCATTGAGCAGGTGACCAAGGTCTGTGCCGATAACGACGCCGCCATCGCCAGCATCGTGGGCCGCTTCTACGCCATGGACCGCGACAAGCGCTGGGAGCGCGTGAAGGAAGGTTATGACCTGCTGGTCAACGGCACCGGCAAGCAGGCTACCGACATGGTCGTGGCCATGCAGGAGTCATACGACGAGGGCGTGACGGATGAATTCATCAAGCCCATCCACAACGCCTCTGTCAATGGCACAATCGAGGAGGGCGATGTCGTCATCTTCATCAACTTCCGCAACGACCGCGCCAAGGAACTCACCATCGCCCTGACCCAGGAGGACATGCCGGAGCAGGGCATGAAGACCATCCCCGGCCTGCAATACTACTGCATGACACCGTATGATGCCAAGTTCACGGGTGTGCATATCCTCTTCCCAAAGGAGAATGTCGAGGATACGCTTGGCGAATACCTCTCGCGTCAGGGTAAGAAGCAGCTCCACACGGCTGAGACAGAGAAGTATGCCCACGTGACATTCTTCTTCAACGGCGGCCGCGAAAAGCCCTTCGAGGGCGAGGATCGCATCCTCGTCGCCTCACCGAAGGTGCCCACCTACGACCTCAAGCCCGAGATGTCGGCTTACGAGGTGAAGGATAAGCTCGTCGGTGCCATCCAGACACAGCAGTACGACTTCATCGTCGTCAACTTCGCCAACGGCGACATGGTCGGCCATACGGGTGTCTACAACGCCATCGCCAAGGCTGTCTGGGCCGTCGACCAGTGTGTCCACGACGTCATCGAGGCCGCCAAGGCCAACGACTACGAGGCCATCATCATTGCCGACCATGGCAATGCTGACAATGCCATCAACCCCGACGGCACGCCCAACACGGCCCACTCGCTGAACCCCGTGCCCTTCATCTACGTGACCAACAACAACTCGGCCACGGTGAAGGACGGTCGTCTGGCCGACGTGGCTCCCTCGATTCTCCACATCATGGGTCTCGAGCAGCCGAAGGACATGACTGGCGAATGCCTTATCAGCGACTGACCTGGCATGAACGTCCGTATTGAACCCAGCTGGCAACAGCAACTCAGTGGTGAGTTCGACAAACCTTACTTTGTCGGGCTCACCACTGCTGTTCGCAACGAGTATACACGATATGCCTGCTATCCCCCGGGGCGCCTGATTTTCAATGCCTTCGACCTCTGTCCGTTCGATCAGGTGAAGGTGGTCATCATCGGGCAGGACCCCTATCATGAGCCGGGCCAGGCACATGGGCTGAGTTTCTCGGTGCAGCCGGGCGTGCCCTTTCCGCCGTCGCTGCAGAACATCTTCAAGGAGATTGAACAGGACCTCGGCACACCGGTGCCGCAGAACGGCGACCTCAGCCGCTGGGCCCGTCAGGGTGTGCTGCTGCTCAACGCCACGCTCACCGTCCGTGCCCACCAGGCCAACAGCCATGCGCAACTGGGCTGGCAGACGTTTACGGACGCCGCCATTCAGGCCCTGGCAGCCCGTCGGCAGCATCTGGTCTATATGCTCTGGGGCGGTTTTGCCCGCTCGAAGGCTTACATGATTGACAAGACGAAAAACCTCATGCTCGAGTCGGTCCACCCATCGCCCCTGTCAGCCAATCGTGGCGGCTGGTTCGGTCAGCACCAGTTCTCGCGCTGCAATGAGTATCTCCGTCAGAACGAGATAGAGCCCATCGTATGGTAAAAGACCTGCCCCCAATCCTGCAGGTCGGCGAGGTGCTCATCTCGTCGGACCTGCTGACCGAGGAGTTCTGCTGTGACCTCGAAGTGTGCCACGGTGCCTGCTGCATTGAGGGCGATGCCGGTGCCCCTGTCACTATGGATGAGATTATGGAGATTGAGAACCGTCTCGACGATGTGTGGGGCGACCTCTCTGCCTCCGCCCAGAGCGTCATCGATCACCAAGGCGTCGCCTACACCGACCAGGAGGGCGACCTCGTCACCAGCATCGTCGGCGGCAAGGACTGTGTCTTCACCAGCTATGGCGACATCGACGTCAATGGCAAGACCATCCGCAACTGCTGCCTCTGCACCCTCGAACGCGCAGCCAACTCTCAACGCTCAATTCTCAGTTCTCAATTCATAAAGCCCATCAGTTGCGCCCTCTATCCTATTCGTGAAAAGACGTTCAGCGATGGCACCACGGCCCTGAACTATCACCAGTGGGACATCTGCCGCTGCGGTCGCGAGCTGGGCCGGCGCCTCCACCTGCCTGTCTATCGTTTCCTTGAGCGTCCCCTGCGCCGCCGCTTTGGCGACGATTGGTACGACGAACTCTGCGCCGTAGCCGATGAACTACGCCGCCAAGGCTATATTGAGCAGATGCAATAATTATTAAGATTAGTCCACTTTCGCATGTTACGCTGGCAAAGCGTTTCCAGCTAATAAGCGATTATGGTTTAGCAACCTGATTGATCCACTCTGCAATGTCTTCCAGTACCTCGGGCGAGATGGTCTCCTCTATCTCGCCATACTCATCGACAAGGCCTTTGGTGCAGTGTTGGAAGAGATGGTTGAGCTCCGGGTATTCCTTAATACGATTCTTCTTCGACTTTCGCAGCAACTGACGGATGGCTTCGAGGTTCAGCGTGGAGGTGACCTGACAGTCGTGGTCGCCGTTGAGGGCGAAGACGGGACAGCGTATCTGGCGGATGTCAGCCGAGGGATCGTGGTCGACGAACCAGCGTAGCCACGGTTGTTGCACGGCGGGGTTTTGGCGATACGTCTCCACGGTCATCGTGGCGGGCTGTCCAGACAGTTCCATGATGCGGTTTAACTGTGCAGCCAACAGCGTGTCGCCCTTCACGCCGGGGCCTGCCAGCGAGACGATGAAGTCGGTCTTGCGTTGAGCGGCGAGCATGAAGGCGATGAGGCCGCCCTCGCTATGGCCCAGGCAGCCGATCCGGCCGAATGCTTTTTTGTTGCGCAGAAATGCGAGGCCGACAGCGGCATCGCGCATAAAGTCTTCGCTGGTCGCATCCTTCACATTTCCTCCGACGGATTCCCCCGTGGCGCGGTCGTCGTAGCGCAGCGTGGCGATGCCATGCCTGGCCAGGTAGTCGGCTATGACAAGAAACGGCTTATGGCCGAATAGCTCCTCGTCGCGGTTCTGCTGCCCGCTGCCCGTGACCATCAGTACTACAGCCGGTTTTTGTTTCTTGTCATAGCCCACGGGATAAGTCAGCGTGCCGGTGAGTGTGGCGCTGTCAGTTTCATTGCGGAAGGTGACCTCCTCCGTCGTGTACGGGAAAGGCGGCTGTGGCAGCTGTGGGCGCCTCACCTCGGGCATCCCCTTGGTCAGGACGAGCGGGAACGACATGCCCCTCTGAGTGAAAGTGCCGTCGAGCTGTCCCTCCTTCAGACGAGCGCGGTAGGTGGCCCCAATCGTCGCCACGCTCACAGCCACCGAATCGTCCGACAGGAAATCCTTTTGCCCAGTTATGCCTTTCGCACCTTGGTCAGGGCTGTCGAGCGACGCCTTCACCTGGTCGTCAGTATTCTCCAGATGTAGTACCAGCGTCAGCGACATCAATCCGACCTTGAGCTTTCCCGACCACGCTCCCAGCAAGGCCGTCGGCTCCTTCTGTGCCTGTCCCGCCAATACAGCGAGCGCAAGCAACACCGTTAGTATCGATTTCTTCATTCTCCAAATAAGTTGGTGTTGCAAATATACATCCTATTTGGCCATAAGCTTCCAGCCTAATTTTGATTATCGTATAAACGTTTTAGTTCTTTAATTGTAGGGCTTGGCCTCGCGCTTGCCGCTCAGTACATCGAAGGCGTTGAGGGCCAGGGCCTCGAGCTCGTCCTCGCCGGGATAGACGTAGAAGGGGGCCAGGAAGCCGACGCGGTTGCGCAGACGCTTGATGATATACTCCGAGCGGGCCATGCCGCCGGTGATGAGGATGGCGTCGATCTTACCGTAGAGCACGGCGGCCTCAGAGGCGATGGCCTTGGCCGTGTGGTAGATCATGGCGTTGAAGATGAGCTCGGCGTGGCGGTCGCGCTCCTCGAGGATGCGGCGCTCCACCTCGCGGGCGTCGTTGGTGCCGAGGTGAGCATTGAGTCCGGCCTGACCGGCGATGCGCTTCAGGAGATCGGCCTCAGTGTACTTGCCGCTGAAACAGAGGCGGATGAGGTCGCTGGCGGGCAGACTGCCGGCGCGCTCGGGCGAGAACGGCCCTTCGCCGTCGAGGGCGTTGTTGGCGTCGACGGCACGGCCGTGGTCGTGAGCGGCGACGGAGATGCCTCCGCCGAGGTGACAGATGATGAGGTTCAGCTCCTCGTACTCGCGGCCCTGCTCGGCAGCAAAGCGGCGGGCGATGGCCTTCTGGTTGAGGGCGTGCCAGATGCAGATGCGGTTCATCAGGGGCGATCCCGAGATGCGGGCATAGTCGTTGAGCTCGTCGACGACGCCGGGGTCGGCAATGAACGAGCGGCAGCCGGGAACCTTCTTGGCTATGATGTCTGAGATGATGCAGCCCAGATCGCAGGCATGCATGTGGATGCAGTTGCGGGCGTCGTCGATCATCTGCTGATTGATCTCATAGACACCGCCCTGCACGGGCTTGGCCAGTCCGCCGCGACCAATGACGGCCTGGAAGTCGAGTGGAATATTGTTCTGCTTCAGCGTGTCGAGCACCAGCTGGGTGCGGAAGTCAATCTGGTCGACCACCTCCTCGAAACGGGCCAGGTCCTCGGCCGAGTGCGGGATGTTGGTGCGCAGAATCTGCTTGTCAGCCTCGTAGACAGCCATCTTGGTCGATGTGGAGCCCGGGTTAATGACTAATATCTTCATAGTTCTTTCGATTTAAGGTCAAAATTTATCTCTTATCTTTTATCTCTTATCTAAATATCTAAACCGATGCCAGTGCCAGCGAATAGAACTTCGACTCGACCGAGTCGGCTCGCGAGGTGAGCACCACGGGCACCTGAGGACCTTGCAGGATGGCGGCCGTCTCGGCCTTGCAGAACAGCGTGATGGTCTTATAGAAGACGTTGCCGGCCTGAATGTCGGGGAAGATGAGTCCGTCGGCCAGACCCTCCAACGGCGATTCGATGCCTTTCTTGTGCAGGGCGTGAGCCGAGAGCGACGTCTTCAGGTCGAGCGGTCCGTCGACGATGCAGGGTCCGAACTCGCCTGCCCGCGTCTGGGCAATCAGCTCCTGATACTCCACGGTGAAGGGGAAATGCTTGGCGTTGACCTTCTCAGAGCAATTGATGAGCGACACGCGCGGCTCCTCGATGCCCATGGCGCGACAAAGGTTGATCAGATAGCGCAACTGCTCGGCACGCTGTTCCTTCGTGGGATAGGGTATGACGGCCACGTCGGTGACAAACAGCAGACGGTCCATCTGCGGCAGCTGGCAGCATGTGAGGTGGGTGAGCACGCGGCCCTTGGGCAGGATGCCTGTATCCTTGTTCAAGACGGCTTTCAGCAGGTTGTCGGTGTTCAGCAGGCCCTTCATCAGCACGTCGGCCTTGCCCTCACGCACCATCGCTACGGCACGGGCTGCGGCCACGTCGACATCATCGTCGTCGACCATAATGGGTTCCACAAAGCCGGCGGCCTCGGCACGGGCTACTGCTTCGCGGGTCGACTCGTCGCGTCCACATACTACGGCCACCCTGCGGCGCTCGGTGCGCTCGGCCAGATGGGCCACCAACTCATCAAAGTTCTTAATTGTTTTCATAGAAGGATTTGTTAGATTTTGCCGCAAAGTTACAAAAAAGAATCGATACTGTTGCACATTTGATGCAAAAAAGTGCAAAAGCGGACGTTATTTCTGAAATAATCACTATCTTTGCACCGAAACAGATAATAAAAAACATTCTGACTGATGAAAAAACTACTTACGACACTGACACTCCTCGTGCTCATGACCATGACTGCCACGACGGTCAACGCCGGCTCGTTCACCGTGGGCGACAAGACTTTCCTGCTGAACGGCCAGCCCTTCGTGGTGAAGGCGGCCGAGGTGCATTACCCCCGCATCCCCCGTCCTTACTGGGAGCACCGCATCCGCATGTGTAAGGCCTTGGGCATGAACACGCTCTGCCTCTATGTTTTCTGGAATATCCACGAACAACAGGAGGGCCAGTTCGACTTCACGGGCAATAACGACGTGGCCGAGTTCTGCCGTCTGGCGCAGAAGAACGGCATGTATGTCATCGTCCGCCCCGGTCCCTACGTCTGCGCCGAGTGGGAGATGGGCGGTCTGCCCTGGTGGCTATTAAAAAAGAAAGATATTAAGCTGCGCGAGCGCGACCCTTATTTCATGGAGCGCGTGAAGATCTTCGAGGAGAAGGTGGGCGAACAGCTGAAGCCGCTGACCATCCAGAACGGCGGCCCCATCATCATGGTTCAGGTGGAGAACGAGTATGGCTCGTATGGCGAGGATAAGCCATACGTCAGCGAGATTCGCGACTGCCTGCGCGGCATCTACGGCAAGGAGCTGGCACTGTTCCAGTGCGACTGGTCCAGCAACTTCGAGAAGAACGGCCTCGATGACCTGACATGGACGATGAACTTCGGCACGGGTGCCAACATCGACGACCAGTTCCGCCGCCTTGGCGAGCTGCGCCCCAACGCCCCGAAGATGTGCTCGGAGTTCTGGAGCGGCTGGTTCGACAAGTGGGGCGCCCGCCACGAGACGCGTCCGGCGAAGGACATGGTCGACGGTATGGACGAAATGCTGCAGAAGGGCATCTCGTTCTCGCTCTACATGACCCACGGCGGCACCTCGTTCGGTCATTGGGCCGGTGCCAACAGCCCCGGCTTCGCCCCCGATGTCACCTCGTATGACTACGATG
>FLNY01002472.1_pt1 | contig 19031 bp, 17 predicted proteins | sample 1140381 | NCBI WGS metagenome assembly FLNY01 (sample SAMEA3878172, study PRJEB12797) | bioreactor metagenome | biome: Moose rumen | place: Sweden | collected 2011-10
TTTTTTAATGCTTTATTAATTTTTGGTCAGGCATCGGTTGATTTTTTCTTACGATAGTTTTTGTGGAGGTTAATTCATTGTCTATGAGCTAATTAATAGGTAGTCCCGTGTATGAAAAGATGCACAGGGACAGGGTGTTAGGCGCTGATAATGAGGGAGATAGGCTCCACAAAGAAGTGTTGGCAGTCTGACGGGAAAAGATTAACTTTGTAGCATGGCGGAAATCATGGGCATCATCAACTTTACGGCGGACTCGTTTTACGGGCCCAGCCGGACCGTTGCGGCCGAGGCGGCGGAGCGGGCGGGGAGCATGCTGGCCGAGGGGGCCGATATCCTGGACCTCGGGGCCTGCAGCACGCGTCCCGGTTCGGCGCAGCCATCGGCCGAGGAGGAATGGAGCCGGCTGGAACCGGGCCTCAAGGCCATCCGGAAGGCTTTCCCCGAAGCGCAGATTTCGGTGGACACCTACCGTGCCGATGTGGTGCAGAAGGCATACGATGCCATAGGCCCCTTCCTTGTGAACGACATCAGTGCCGGAAAGCTTGATGCTCAGATGCTTCCCTTGGTGGGGCGTCTGGGGCTTCCATACGTGGCCACGCACATGAGAGGAACGCCGGAAGACATGCAGAACAGGACCGGCTACCAAGACATTACGGCCGAAGTCACAGCTTATTTTGAAGACTTTGCCGAAAAGGCGGCGCAGTACGGTATCCGGGACTGGATCCTGGACCCCGGATTCGGCTTTGCCAAAACCCTGGAGCAGAATTACGAACTGCTGGCCCACCTGGACCAGATCCGGATCCCCGGCCGGCGGATGCTGGTGGGGCTATCCCGGAAAAGCATGATTTACAGGCTGTTGGGTATAACGCCGGAAGAGTCGCTGGCCCCCACGCAGGTGCTGCATTTTGTGGCTTTGGAAAAAGGTGCCGACCTGCTCCGGGTGCACGACGTGGCCGAAACGGCCCGCACCCTAAAGCTTTACTCTACAATATACACGTCTTCTCCCGGTGCGGCGAACTTATAGGTTTCCCGGGCGTATGCCTCTATGGAATCCCGGTTGTGGGAGAGGTCTTCTATCTCTGCGTCCATGGCCTCTATTTCCCGGCCCAGCCGGTCCATTTCCGCCTCCTGGTTCTTCACTTCCACCGAGGCGCGGATCCAATTGAGGACACTGGCATGGGAGAAAAACAGCAGCCACAGGGCCACCACCGTTGTGACGATGATGACGTATGGGATGAAGTAGTTGTGGTCGCTGCGCCGCAGCAGGTTCCATTTGCCGTCCATGGTGGGCAGATTTATTTTTTTATTGCTGCGAATTTACTAAATTTGTATGATTTACGAAACTTAAAATGATAAGATAAATATGAAACCTACTCTTTTGGTGCTGGCTGCCGGCATGGGCAGCCGTTACGGCGGTCTCAAACAGATGGACGGCCTGGGCCCCCACGGGGAAACCATCATCGATTATTCCATCCACGATGCAGTGGAGGCCGGTTTCGGCCAGGTGGTGTATATCGTGCGGGAGTCCTTCAAGGCCCAGATGGAAGAAACGGTGAAAGCCAAGTACGAAGGCGTGAAAACCGTAGACGGAGAACCGCTGCGGTTCATCTTCGTAACCCAGGAACTGGACAAGATCCCCGCCCGCTTCACCCTGAATCCGGAACGGGTGAAACCCTGGGGCACCGCCCATGCCCTCCTCATGGCCAGGGATGTCATCCGGGAGCCCTTCGCCGTCATCAACGGCGACGACTTCTACGGCAAGGAGAGTTTCCGCATCCTGGCCGAGTGGTGCCGCGCCCATGAGAAGACGGAAGGCCAGTACTGCATTGTGGGCTTCCAGCTGGAGAACACCCTCAGCGAGAACGGCAGCGTGTCCCGCGGCATCTGCTCATACGACGCCCAGGGCCACCTGACCGACATTGCCGAGCACCTGGAAATTGCCCGGGAGGCCGACGGCAAAGTGTATGGCAACAATTCCGCCAGCGGGGAAAACCATGTGGAACTGGACCCCAAGGCCCTCTGCTCCATGAATATGTGGGGCTTCACCCCGGACTATTTCGGCAAGAGCGGGGCCGTGTTCGAGTCTTTCCTGGAAGAGAACATCGGCCAGCTGAAGAAAGAATTTTACATTCCCTATGCCGTGGACTGCCTGGTGAAGGCGGGCAAGGGCGCCTGCGAGGTGCTTTCCACCCCGTCCCATTGGTTTGGCGTCACCTTCAAGGAAGACCGTCCCGGGGTGGTGGCCAAGTTTGCCCAACTGGTAGAGCAAGGCATCTACCCCAGCCCCCTGTATTGATATGCCTCCGGTCTTTCTGAAAAAAGGGCGGAAGGTCAACAGCTATAACCTTTACGCCAACCATTCCTGGTATGTCCCGGGCATCGGCGGCATGTTCGGCCTGCTGGGCTGGTTCCTTGTGGGCGCCCTGCTGGGCGGCCTGCTCACAGCCCTCCTCATGGCCTTCCTTCCGGCCGGGGCGGTAGAAAAATATGCCATGGTGGTGGTGTACCCGCTGCAGTTCCTGCCGGCCATGGTCTATGCCGCCAACAAGAGCCAGCAGAACAGCCTCTTCGAGGTGGGCTACAAGCTGAACAGCAGCAACTTCGGTCCGTACAAGGGCTGGGCCGTCGCCCTTCTTACGGTGCTCCTTTCCTACAGCACCATGGCTGCCATGGACCTGCCCAACTACTGGAACTACAAGCTTACCACGTCCGTTCCCGCCCTCAAGACGTTCTACGACCAATTCCTGAACATGATGCAGCAGATGACCGAAGGCCCCTTCTGGAGTTCTTTCCTGGTCACGGCCATCTTCGCACCCATCTTTGAGGAATGGCTGTGCCGGGGTATGGTGCTCCGCGGCCTGCTCACCCGGATGAAGCCCGGCTGGGCCATCGTCATAAGCGCCCTGTTCTTCGCCCTCATCCACATGAATCCCTGGCAGGCGCTCAACGCCTTTGCCATCGGCCTGGTCATGGGGTATGTGTACTACAAGACCGGTTCGCTGCTCCTGACGATGCTCATCCATTTCGTGAACAACGGCACGGCCGTGGTCCTGAGCCAGTTCCCCTCCCTGGAGAATACGGATTACTGGATTGAAACCATGCCCCCCGGCCTGTATGCCGCCGTGGTGGTGGTGGGCGTGGCCGCCCTGGCCGCCTGCCTGTGGGCCTTCTCCCGCATTCCGCTGCAGCAGCGCCGCGGCAATGTGGACGAGATTCCCGTGGAAGGGGTCATGCCCGAAAGTGAATAGGGAAGGATATGCTAATTGTTCTTGAAGGCCTGGACGGGGCGGGGAAGTCCACCCAGGTGCAGCTGCTCAAAGCATACCTCACGGAGCGTTGCGGGGAGTTGGAATACATCCATTTCCCCCGCTACGACGCCCCGGTGTACGGAGACCTCATCAGCCGTTTCCTGCGGGGGGAATTCGGGGACAACAGCCAGGTTCACCCCCAGCTGGTGGCCCTGCTTTTCGCCGAAGACCGCCATGGCGCCGTTCCCCGCATGCAGGCGGCGCTGGACGCGGGGAAGCCCGTGCTGCTGGACCGCTACGTCTATTCCAACATTGCCTATCAGTGCGCCAAGCTCGGCAGCCTGGAGGAGCGCCGGAACCTGCGGAACTGGATCTTCCACACGGAATACGGCAGTTTCTGCCTCCCGGAACCGGACCTGAACCTGTTTCTGGACGTCCCCATCGGCTTTGTGGAGCATAGCCTCTCGTCGGGCCGGAGCGGCAGCGACCGCAGCTACCTGGAAGGATCCCGGGACATCCACGAGGCCGACATGGCCTTCCAGCGCGCCGTCCGGGACGCCTATCTGCAGGAAGCCGCCAGGGACCCGCATTTCCTGCGCATAGACTGCAGCAACCCCGCCGGAGAGATGCTGCCGCCGGAAGCCATTTTCGCCCTGGTCCGCCAAACCGTAGATCCCCTGCTCCCATGAAATACCGGAATCTTCCCGTCCGCCGATTCGTGGCCGTGCTCATCGGCATTTTCCTCCTCTGCACCGGGCTCCTGAAGCTCATGGACCCGGAGGGCACCCGGCTCATCGTCACGGAGTACTGCAAGTTCTTCCACCTGCGTTTCCTCATCCCTGCCGCCAAGGTGCTGGGGATGGTGCTGTCGCTGCTGGAAAGCGCCCTGGGCGTGGCCCTCATTACCGGCATCGCCCGCCGGGTGAGCGCCTGGGCCACCTATATTCTGCTGGGCTTTTTCACGCTGATAACCTTCATCCTGTGGCGGGCGAATCCGGAGATGGACTGCGGCTGTTTTGGGGAGGCCTATCACCTGACGCACCTCCAGAGCCTCCTGAAGAACGTGGTCCTGCTGCTGCTGGCCGTGTTCGCCTTTACGCCGATGAGTTCCCTGGATACGCCCCGTACCCGCCGCCAGGTGGCGGCCTGGGTGGCTTGGGTGTCGCTGGTGGTGGCCCTGGTCTATTGCAACCGCCACATCCCGCTGGTAGATTTTACGGACTACAAGCCCGGCACGGTGCTGTTTGCCTCGGATAATGCCGCCTCCTCCCCGGTCCGGGACAGTTATCGGCCCTCCTACGTGTATGAGAAGGACGGTCGGCAGGAAACCTTCACCCTGGAAAACCTGCCGGACTCCAGCTGGACCTTCGTGAAAGTGGATACCCTGCGCCGAAGAAGCCTGGGACACCGGGCCGAAAACCCCGTCCTCTCTTTCCGCGACGCCCAGGGGGATTACCAGGACGCGCTGGCGGCCCGGGACCAGGCGGTGGTTTTCTCTGTCTATGAACCGGACCGGGCGCCCTGGGACAAGATCCGGGAACGCTTTGACGCCGTGCAGCGCTCGGGTGCACGGCCGCTGCTGCTGCTCACCGCCCTTCCCTCGGAAGAGGCGGCGCTGGAGGGGCTTCCGGCCTATTTTGCCGACTACAGGACACTCATTTCCCTGAACCGGGACAACGGCGGCGCCACCTACTTTTACGAAGGCGAACTGGTGGCCAAATGGGGCGTCCGGGACTTTCCCAAACACCTGTCGGATGTGCTGGCCGACGACCCGGTAGACCTGTCCACCCATGTCGCCGCCAGGAAGCGCATCCTGGCACAGGGCTTCTGCGTGTACCTGGGCGCCGTCCTTATTTTGCTGTAGCTGCTACAGGCTCCGCTTGATTTCCGTAATCTGGAACGCCTCGATGATGTCGCCGGGGTGGATGTCGTTGTACCGGTCCAGTCCGCAGCCGCATTCCATGCCGGCGGGTACTTCCTTGGCGTTGTCCTTGCCCCGCTGCAGGGAGGAGAGGATGCCGGTATAGACCACGATGCCGTCGCGGATCAGGCGTACGTCGGCCTTGTTCACCAGCTTGCCTTCCTTCACCAGGCAGCCTGCAATGGTGCCCACCTTGGAAATCTTGAAGGTCTGTTTCACCTCGGCCGTGGCGGTCACCTCTTCCTTCTTCTCCGGCTCCAGCATGCCCTCGATACCTTCCTTGACTTCGTTGATGCAGTCGTAGATGACGGAGTAGAGGCGGATTTCGATGCCCTCCTTCTCGGCGCTGCGGCGGGCTTCGGCGCTGGGACGCACCTGGAAGCCGATGATGACGGCGTCGGAGGCTTCGGCCAGCAGGACGTCGCTCTCGCTGATGGCGCCCACGGCCTTGTGGATCACGTTCACCCGCACTTCCTCCGTGGAAAGCTTGATGAGCGAATCTGACAGGGCTTCCACCGAGCCGTCCACGTCGCCTTTCACAATCACGTTCAGCTCCTTGAAGTTGCCGATGGCAATCCGGCGGCCAATCTCTTCCAGGGTAAGGTGCTTCTGCGTCTTGATGCCCTGGATGCGGATGAGCTGCTCACGCCGCTGCGCGATGGATTTGGCCTCCTTCTCGTCGGCCATGATGTTGAATTTCTCACCGGCGGCGGGGGCGCCGTTCAGGCCCAGCAGGCTCACCGGCGTGGAAGGGCCGGCGCTCTGGACCTTCTGGCCGCGCTCGTTGTACATGGCCTTCACACGGCCGTAGTAGCTGCCGGAGATAATTACGTCGCCCACGTTCACCGTGCCGTCCTGCACCAGGACGGTGGCCAGGTAGCCGCGTCCCTTGTCCAGGGAGCTCTCGATGACGGCGCCGCTGCCCATCTTGTTGGGATTGGCCTTCAGTTCCAGGAGGTCTGTCTCGAAGAGCACCTTCTCCAGGAGCTTGTCCACGTTGATGCCTTTCTTGGCCGATATTTCCTGGCACTGGTACTTGCCGCCCCAGTCTTCCACCAGGATGTTCATTTCGCTCAGCTGGCGGCGGATGGTGTCGGCGTTGGCGCCGGGCTTGTCTATCTTGTTGATGGCGAATACCATGGGAACGCCGGCGGCCTGGGCATGGGCTATAGCTTCCTTGGTCTGGGGCATCACCGCGTCGTCGGCCGCCACGATGATGATGGCCAGGTCCGTCATCTGGGCGCCGCGGGCGCGCATGGCGGTGAAGGCCTCGTGGCCCGGGGTGTCCAGGAAGGTGATGTGCCGGCCGCTGTCCAGGGTGACGCTGTAGGCGCCGATATGCTGGGTAATGCCGCCGGCCTCACCGGCAATCACGTTGGTGTTGCGGATGTTGTCCAGCAGGGAGGTCTTGCCGTGGTCCACGTGGCCCATGACGGTAATCACCGGAGGACGCTCCACCAGGTCTTCTTCCCGGTCGGGTTCCTGCTGCTGTATCTCCTCGGAGAGTTCGGCCGTCACGAATTCCACCTTGTAGCCGAATTCCTCGGCCACCAGCACAAGGGTTTCGGCATCCAGCCGCTGGTTGATGGACACCATCATGCCCAGGGACATGCAGGCGCCGATGACCTTTACCACGGGGGTGTTGTTCATGAGGGTAGCCAGGTCGTTCACCGTCACGAACTCGGTCACCTTCAGGACCTTGTTCTCCGCGGCGGCCGCCTCCATCTCTTCCTGGCTGCGGATGGCGGCAATCTCCCGCTTTTCCTTGCGGTGCTTGGCGCCGAAGTTGCTCTTGGTGCTTTCGTTCATCCGGGCGTAGGTTTCCTTCACCTGCTTCTGGATTTCCTTCTGCATCTCTTCCTGTTCGGCCTCGGTCATGGCGGGCTTGAAGCGCTCGCCTTTCTTGCGTCCCTTGCCGGGGGCGGCGTCCGGCTTCTTTTTGTCGGCGTTCTTCTTGGGCGCCTTTTCGGCCTGCACCTTGGTCACGTCCACCTTCTGGGAGCCGCCGCCTTTGATGCGCTCGCGTTTCTTGCTCTTCTTGGGGTCGAACTGGGACAGGTCTATCTTGCCCAGCACCTTGAACGGGGCTCCGGCGCCGGCTTCGGCAGGCTGTTCCGCTGGGGTCGGGGCGGAAGTTTGCTCTGCCACAGGCTGGGGCTGTTCGGCGGGGGCGGTTTCGGCGGGGGCAGCCTCGGCAGGGGTCGGTTCCGGCTCCTGGACGGGCTCCGGGATAGGTTCCGGTTCGGGTTCGGGTTCCGGGATGGGCTCCGGGACGGGTTCCGGTTCGGGTTCGGGTTCCGGGACGGGCTCCGGTTCCGGTTCCGGCACGCTTATGGGGGCCGGTTCGGGCTTGCGGGAGAGGTTGTTGCTCTTGATGACGGTCATCCTCTCCGGCTCGTACTCGTCCTCGTCGGCCTCCGGCCTCCTGGAAGCCTTGTCCAGGATTTCCGTGAGCTTCACGTCCACCTTCTCGGCGGCTTCCTTGAGCTCCAGGTCCTTCCCGAACTTCTTGTGCAGTTCCGGGATGAATTCGTCCGAAACCTTCATGTTGGGATTGGCGTCTTCAATGCCGGCGCCTTTGGAATTCAGGAAGTCCACCAGGGTGTCCAGCCCGATGTTGAATTGTTTGATTAGCTTCGATAATCTGATTTCTGCCATATAAAACCCCTTTTATGCTAGTTTAATCTTCGAATTCCTCTCTCAGGATGCGCAGCACCTCTTCCACGGTCTCGTCTTCCAGGTCGGCGCGGGAGGCGATGTCTCCGGGGGCCAGGGCCATGACGCTGCGGGCCGTGTCGCAGCCGATGGACTGCAGGCGATCGATCACCCAGGGATCTATCACGTCGGCGAACTCGCTCAGCAGCACATCGTCTTCCTCTTCCTCGTTCTGCGGAAGTTCCCGCCAGACTTCAATCTCGCGGCCCACCAGCATGCCGGCCAGCTTGATGTTCACGCCGCCCTTGCCGATGCCTTTCTTCACTTCCTCGGCCTGCATGAAGACCTTGATCTTGTCTTCCGGGCCCTCGCCCAGGTCGATGCGGGAAATGTGGGCCGGGTTCAGCGCACGGGTAATCATGAGCTGCGGGTTGGAAGTCCACTGGATGACGTCGATGTTCTCGTTGCGCAGCTCCCGCACGATGCCCATGATACGGGAACCCTTGACGCCGATGCAGGCGCCGATGGGGTCGATGCGGTCGTCGTAGGACTCCACGGCCACTTTGGCGCGTTCGCCCGGGATGCGCACCACCTTTTTCACGGTGATGAGCCCGTCGTAGATTTCCGGCACCTCCATCTCGAAGAGCTTCTCCAGGAAGGAGTCCGAGGTGCGGGACAGGACGATGTACGGGGTGGTGTTGTTCTTCATTTCCACGCTCTTGATGATGGCCCGCACGGAGTCGCTCTTCTTGAAGCGTTCGCCGGGAATTTGCTCGCTCTTGGGCATGCGGAGCTCGTTTCCGTCCTCGTCCAGGATCAGGACCTCGTTCTTCCAGGTCTGGTACACCTCGCCGGTGAAGATTTCTCCCACCCGTTCCGAGTACTTCTTGTACACGTTGGCCTTCTCGATATCCATGATGCGGCCCTGCAGGTTCTGGCGGATGTTCAGGATCCCGCGGCGGCCGAAGGAGGAGAGGGAGAGCTTCCGGGCAAAGGTGTCGCCAATCTCGTAGTCGTCATCGCCGGTTTCGGCCTTGATCTCCTCCAGGGTAATCTGGGTAACGGGATCTTCCACCTCTTCCACCACCTCGAAGTTCTGGTAGATTTCGCAGTCTCCCTTGTCCACATTGATGATGACGTCGAAGTTGTCGGCGCTGCCGTAGGTCTTGGCCAGCTGGGTAAGGAACACGTCCTTCAGCACACCCAGCATCACCGGGCGGTCGATGCTCTTTTCTTCCTTGAAGTCCTTGAAGGCATCAATCAAGGTTACTTCTTTCTCTTTTTCTTTTGCCATTTTTATATTGTTTACTTTGTCATTCTGAACGAAGTTTTGTCATTCTGAACGAAGTTTTGTCATTCTGAACGGAGTTTTGTCATTCTGAACGAAGTTTTGTCATTCTGAACGAAGTTTTGTCATTCTGAACGAAGTTTTGTCATTCTGACCTTTTTGTCATTCTGAACGAAGTGAAGAATCTAAAATTCTATATACGGCCTCACGGAATTGATATCGGCAAGGGCATACACATCGTTGTGCTCCACCTTCTCCTTTTTCTTTTTCCCCTCCACGGCTTCCAGGGCCGTATACTGCAGGGTGATGTCCTGCTCCGTGGCGGCCGTAAGGGTGGCCACCAGGCGTTTTCCGCCCTTGAACTTCACATCCACCTTGGAACCCAGGGCCTTCCGGTACTGCTGCGGCACCTTGAACGGGCGGTCCAGTCCGGCCGACGACACCGTGAGGGCGTAGTCTTCCACATCCTGGTCGAAGGCCTCGTGCACCACCTTGTCAATGGCGGCGCAGTCGTCCCAGTCCACCTCACCCTCCGCTTTCTCCAGGACAATCTCAATGTCATTGTCCTTGGAAACGGTCACTTCCACCAGGAAGCAGCCCCGCTCTGTTACGGCCGGTTCCACGGCCTTTATGATGGCTTCTTTGTTCATAATCTTGTCATTCTGAGCCTTTCAGTCTTCTTGTCATTCTGAGCCTTTCAGTCTTCTTGTCATTCTGAGCCTTTCAGTCTTCTTGTCATTCTGAGCCTTTCAGTCTTCTTGTCATTCTGAGCCTTTCAGTCTTCTTGTCATTCTGAGCCTTTCAGTCTTCTTGTCATTCTGAGCCTTTCAGGCGAAGAATCTATATAAAAAAGATAGGGGACCGCCGTCCTCTATCTCATTCACGGGCGCAAAGGTACTAATAATATTCGAAAATGCCAAATTTTATTGCCTGTCCCTGCCCTTGCTTGTCAACGCGGCCGGGACGGCCTTACTTCAGCCACAGAATGCTGTCGGGACCTTCGTTGAAAAGGAGGTCCAGGATACTGAGGCGGGGCGTGAAGCCGCCCAGCCGGTCCCGGAAGACTTGATAGTAGGGACGTTCCAGGCCCATATCGGCCAGAACGGTGTCCGGGCGCTTGGGATGGATCACGTACCGGTAGTCATCGGTCACGGTGTCCGGCGCGGCGAACTCCGTGGTGGGGACCAGCGCGCAGGCAATGCCGCAGCGCTCCAGGCACCATTCCAGCAGGGACAGGTTCAGCTCCCAGAGGGTTTCCCTCCGTGCCTCCAGCAGCGGGAACAGCGAGTCCCGGTAATGTTCGTAGTAGGCGGCGGTCTCGTAGGCGGTATCCAGCGCCCTTTCCGTGCGCACCATCCAGGGGGTGGAGTAGTCTACCCGCACCCGGGTGATGCCCATGTCGGGGGCGTGCACCACCGGCACCTGCAGCATCTGGGGGCCGTCGCCCGAGAGGATGTAGCAGCGGTTGCGGTAGCTTTGCTTCTGGTAGTTCTCGCATGCTTCCAGCTGCACCCGGGACGGCAAAACCCTGTCGCCGGACAGGGTCATATCGCGTGCCGCCAGGGCCAGCCAGCCCACAGGCGGAAAATATGCGGTGGAGAGCAGCACTAGCGGTTGGTGCGCGGCTTGGGGATGATTCCGCGCGGGGAATTCCGGATGAACGACACGATGGTGTTCCGGATTTCCGTGGCCGGGAAGGTGGCTTCTATATGGTCCAGGGCCTGCGTGGTGTTTCGGCCGGAGAAATAGATGACGTCGTAGATGTCCTTGATTTCGTTCACCTGCTCTTCCGTGAAACCGCGCCGGAGCAGGCCCACCCGGTTCACGCCCTCGAAGGAAACCGGGTCCCGCCCCGCCAGGCAGTACGGCGGAATGTCCTTGGAGATTTTGGAATAGGCGCCCACGAAGGCATGGGTGCCGATGCGGCAGAACTGGTGTGCCCCGGCATTGCCGGCCAGCACCCCCCAGTCTTCCACGTCCACCTCCCCGGCCAGGCCGGAATAGCTTACCAGGATGCAGCGCTTGCCGATGTTGCAGTCGTGGGCAATGTGCACGTAGGACATCACCAGGGTGTCGTCCCCCACGCGGGTGACGCCCTTTCCGCTGGCCTTGGTGCCCCGGTTGATGGTGACACACTCCCGGATGTTCACCCGGTCGCCAATCTCCACCCAGGATTCTTCCCCTTCAAACTTGAGGTCCTGCGGGATGGCTCCAATGACGGCGCCCGGAAAAACCGTGCAGTTCCTGCCCAGTTTGACATGGTTCAGGATGGTGGCTCCGTTCAGGATGTGGCAGCCGTCGCCGATGACCACGTCAGCGTCAATGAAGGCGAACGGTCCCACCTCTACATTGTCGCCCAGGCGGGCGTCGGGGTTCACACAGGCCAGAGGATGAATCTTGTTCATAGCAGTACTGTTAAAGCAGGGCCCTGAGGGCTTTGGCTGCCTTGGTGTTAATGGAATGTCCCGGCTTGTAGGCCGTAATGCGGGCATTCAGGTAACCGCCGCTCAGGCGGAGGTCTCCCAGCAGGTCCAGCATTTTGTGCCGGCCGCACTCGTCCGGGAAATGCAGTTCCAGGTTGTTCAGGTAGCCTTCGTCCGTAATCTTCACCCCGGGCAGGTTGAACAGGTAGGACAGCGAGCTCAGCTGCTCTTCCGTGACGGGGTGCTCCACAATCACGATGGCGTTGTCCATGTCCCCGCCCTTGATGAGGTTGTTCCGGAACAGGTATTCAATTTCGTGGAAGAACACAAAGGTGCGGCAGACCCCAATTTCCCGGGCATAGTCCGTATGCAGGTCCCAGTGGACGTGCTGGACGCCCAGGATCTTGGAATTGAAGTCCACGGTTACGTCGGCCGAAGGGGTGTCGGCGGGCTCTACGCGAATCCAGGAACCGCTCTTTTCGTCCCGGATTTCCAGCGACTGGGGGAGGCTGATGAACCTGCGGGGTTCGCCCTGGTCGGCCAGGCCGTCCTTCAGGATGGCTTCCGTATAGGGCCTGGCGCTGCCGTCCAGGATGGGAACCTCTATGTTGTCCAGTTCCACCAGGGCATTGTCCACGCCCAGGCCGGTAAGGGCCGACATCAGATGCTCGATGGTAACCGCCACGGCCTCGTTCTGGGAGATGGTGGTGCTGCGGGCGGTGTTGCTCACGTTGTCGGCCAGGGCGGGAATCACCGGTTTGGAACGCAGGTCCGTCCGGCGGAAATTGATGCCGGACCCCGCGGGGGCAGGCAGCAGCTTCATGTGGGCATAGGTGCCGGTATGGAGCCCTTTCCCCTGAAAATAGTATGTCTTCTTAAGGGTATGCTGATTGCTTTGCATCCTTTCCTTCCAAATTTAAGCCCGCAAAGTTAAGCAAAATATGTGGGATTCCCAAACAGATTATTCCTGCCCGGATTCCTTGAACTTTGCGTAGGCCCGCAGATAGGTGCTTCTGGCTATGGCGGGGGTGCCGAACAGGAATTCCCCTTCCTTGCGCACGTTGCCGATGACCCCGCTCTTGGCCAGGACGGTGGTGTGGTCGGCAATCTTGAGGTGCCCCACAATGCCCACCTGCCCCGCCAGGAGGCAGTATTTCCCAATTTGGGTGGAGCCGGCGATGCCGCACTGGGCCGCCAGGGCGGTGTGGTCCCCGATAACCACGTTGTGCGCAATCTGGCACAGGTTGTCGATGCGTACGCCGTTGCCGATGATGGTGGATTCCATCTGGGCGCGGTCCACGGTGGTGTTGGCGCCAATTTCCACGTCGTTGCCGATGATCACGTTCCCCAGGTGCTCGATTTTCTCCCAGCTTCCGTCCGGGCGCGGGGCGTTGCCGAAACCGTCCGACCCGATGATGCAGCCGGCGTGCAGGATTACGTTGTCGCCGATGACCATGCCCGGGTAAATGTGGACGCCGGGATAAATGATGCAGTTTTTGCCGATGACGGTGTCCTCGCCGATGCTCACGTGAGAGTGGATGACGGTGTTGTCGCCGATGCGGACACGCCGGCCCACATAGCAGAAGGGGCCCAGGAACACCTTCTTGCCGAAACGGGTGGACAGATGCCAGTGGGACAGCAGGCTCCGGTGACGGCGGGCCTTCCGCTTCTGGGCCGACACGTAATGGAGCAGGTCGGCGATGGCCGCGTACGCGTCCTCTACCCGCACCAGGGTGGGAACCACGGCCTGCTTTGGCTGGAAGTCCTTGTTTACCAGCATGATGGAGGCCTTGCTGGTGTAAACGTACTGTTCGTATTTGGGGTTGGCGTAAAAACTCAGTGTTCCGGGCTTGCCATGCTCAATCTTGGCAAACTTGGTTATTACGGCGTTTTCGTCGCCATCTACGGTTCCCTTGAGGATTTCGGCCAGTTTTTTAGCGCTTAATTCCATTCCGCAATAATTAACTCAAGTTTCGCAAGTCAAATTCTGTTAATATTCGAGGGCCTGTGCATCTTGCGAAACTTTTCCTCACGCACAAATCCTTTTAATAATTAAATTGGACTGCAAAGTTACAATAATTGTGCAAAAATGCGTATTTTTGCGGAAGGAAATTAATAATTCACACCATACCATCATGAAAAGAATCGTACTTGTAAGACATGGCGAAAGCGCCTGGAACCTGGAAAACCGTTTCACCGGCTGGACGGACGTAGACCTCACCCCCAAGGGCAATCAGGAAGCCATCGATGCCGGCAAGCTGCTCAAGGCCGAAGGATTCACCTTCTCCAAGGCCTACACCTCCTACCTCAAACGGGCTGTCAAAACCCTGAACAACATTCTGGACAACATGGACCTGGACTGGATTCCGGTTCAGAAGAGCTGGCGCCTGAACGAGAAGCATTACGGCAACCTGCAGGGGCTGAACAAGGCCGAAACCGCCGAAAAGTACGGCGACGCCCAGGTGAAGATCTGGCGCCGCAGCTACGACGTGGCGCCGCTTCCGCTGGGTGAGGAAGATCCCCGGAATCCCAAATTCGATCCCCGTTACGCCGGCGTTGCCGACAGCGACCTGCCCCGGACCGAATCCCTGAAGGACGCCATCGCCCGTGCCGTCCCGTACTGGAAGGAAGTGATTTTCCCGAACCTCCAGACCGAGGACAACCTCATTGTGGTGGCCCACGGCAACTCCCTCCGCGGTATCATCAAATACCTGAAGAACATCTCCGACGAAGACATCATCTCCCTGAACCTGCCCACGGCGGTACCCTATGTCTTCGAGTTCGACGACAATTACAACCTGGTTAAAGATTATTTCCTGGGCGACCAGGAGGCCATCGCCGCCAAGATGAACGCCGTGGCCAACCAGGGCAAGGCTAAGAAATGACAATCCTCAGAATCCGCCGCGTCTGAGGGGTCACCCTCACGCTGTGGTCTATGCAGTGGCCGACGACTGCCAGTACATGGTGGCCGTCGGCTTCGCTTTTCAGAAGGGGGACGAAGGGCTTTTCGTCGGAGGGGATGTGGTGGTCCGTGAACCAGTCCTGCATTTTCTTCCGGCCCGGTGCGCCCAGCGGCCGGATCCAGTCGCCGCTTTCCCATCGGCCCAGCCGGTATGCGCCGGCTTTGTCGGCATCCAGGATCAGTGTCCCCTTGGGCTGCTTCACCGGCTCGCTGCCGTCCCAGGGCTCTTCGCCGATGCGGACCCCGTCCCAATCCCGGTGTGGACCAGGTCCAGAGGGTGGAATTGGACCAGGTCCACTTTCAGGTCCTGGACCAGGTCCACAACTTCTGCCTTCTACGCTGCTCAGGACCACATTCGCTGGACCAGGTCCAGAGGGTGGAATTGGACCAGGTCCACTTTCATGTCCCGGACCAGGTCCACCCGCTGCCCCCGCTGCTCCCGCTGCCCCCGCTGCCCCCAGCGCGCCCAGTTCGGCCGCAAAGCGCTCCATGTCGCGGTTCAGGGTTTGGACAAAGGATGGGTTGATTTCGGCAAAGACGGGGAAGACCAGGTTGCGGATTTTGTTACGTTTGTAGGCGCAGGAGGCGTTGGAGGCGTCTTCCCGCCAGGGAAGGCCCTGCTTGTGGGCGAAGGAGAGAATCTCTTCCCGCGTCATGCCCAGCAGGGGCCGCAGCAGGGGAAGGTCGGCAAAGTCCGGGTCCGGGAGGAAGCCGGAGGCCCGCATGCCGGTGATGCCGCGCAGGCCCGTCCCCCGGAGCAGGTTCAGCAGCAGCGTCTCGGCGTTGTCGTTGGCATTGTGTGCCACGGCCACGGCCGAATAGCCGTATTCCCGGCACAGCTCCCCGAACCAGTGGTAGCGCAGCCGCCGGGCCGCCATCTCCACGGATATTCCTTCCGCCGATGCGAACGCCTCTGTCTGGAAACGCTTGACGTGGCAGACGATACCATGGGAGGCCGCCCAGCCGCGCACCAGGGCCTCGTCGCCGTCGCTCTCGGAGCCCCGGAGGCCGAAGTTGCAGTGTGCAACGGCAAAAGCTTCGCCCTGGAGACGAAGCTTTTCCGCGAGGCTCATGGAATCGACCCCGCCGCTGACGGCCACCAGCAGGAGCATTAGCGTTGGTGGCTGATGGTGTAGGTGAAGCCGAACTCCATGAACTCTTTGAACTGCACGCCCTTCGTGTCGGCCACGCCGTCTTTGTCGGAGTCGCGCACAATCACCATCGGGTCGTAGATGAGGTTGGTGCTGACGGTGAGCGCAAAGAACTTGGCCAGCTTCCAGAACACCTTGTTGTCCCAGGTGATACGCGGTTCCACCTTGGGCGTGAGGTAATTGTAGAAAGCCGTGAACTGGGTGGTGTAGGAGAAGGCGTCGTTGATGACCCAGGCCATGTCGGCCTTGATCTGGGCGCCGAATTCCAGACGCCAGCTCTTGTACTGGTCCGTGGTGCCGTCCACCAGCTCCATGCCGTAGGTTTTCCTTAGTTCGGGGATGGAGACAATTACACCGCCGCCGGACAGGGGGGCGAAGTTAAGGGAGAACCACGGGGCCGGCGTCCACAGGGCACCTACACCCAGGTTGATGTAGGCGGGGGCAAAGAAGCCGGACTTGAGCGTACGGGCATCCAGCCAGTCCTGCACGGTGGGCTCGTCGCCGGTGAAGCCGGACGGGGTGCCGTAGGCGTAGTTGTTGTCGAACTGGGTCTTGAAGTCGAAGCTGCCGGAGTAGGCCACGTTCTTGACGGGCGTCTCGTAGCCCCACTTGGACTCCAGGTAAATGCGGTCCTTGTGCTTCTGGAGGATGGGTTTGTCGGCGCTGTACATGAATCCGTAGTCCAGCTGCAGACGGTTGGTCCCCTTCACCTTTTCCCGGGCATAGTTGGCGCTGGCGTCCACGTTGCCGGCCAGCGAGTAGTTGTTGTAACCGCCGGCGGCCCACTGGCTAAGGTAGGTCTGGCCGAAGTTGATGTTGGTAAGGAGGGTGTTGGTCCAGTATTTGGGCTTTTCCACCTTCTCCGGGACGTCATCCGCTGCGCTGAGGGCCGCGGCGGCCGCCGCAGCGGCGTCCTGCGTATTCTGGGCCTGGACGGTAAGGGCTGCCGCCATGAGGCCGATGAACAAAAACACTTTTTTCATTTTCTGCTTCTTTTCCTAATACTATACTTTTCAGATTCTTCGCTTCGCTCAGAATGACAATGACAGTGTCATCTTGACAGTGTCATCCTGAGGAACGCAGTGACGAAGGATCTAATAACTGCGGGCAAACAAAACTCTTTGGTGGGAAGGCTTGCCGGTATAGATGCACTGGCCTTCTTCCAGGCACACGGCGGTATCTACCGGGATGCAGCGGATGGTGGCCTTGGTCTCTTCCTGGATGCGGGCTTCGGTTTCGGCCGTACCGTCCCAGTGGCACAGCAGGAAGCCGCCCTTCTCGATTTCCACCTTGAAGTCTTCCCAGCTGTCCACCTTGCGGATGGAGGCGTCGCGGAAAGCGAGGGCTTTGTTGTAAATGCCCTGCTGGATGTCTTCCAGCAGGCCGATGATGCGGTCTTCCAGGCCTTCCAGGGGTTCGGAAATCTTTTCCAGCGTATCCCGGCGGCACACTTCCACCGTGCCGTTCTGCAGGTCCCGGGGACCCATGGCCAGGCGCACCGGCACCCCCTTGAGTTCCCATTCGGCAAACTTGAAGCCCGGACGCAGGGTGTCGCGGTCGTCCACCTCTACGCTGTGGCCTTTGGCTTCCAGCGCTTTCTTGAGCTGGTACATCTTGTCCAGGACGGCGCCATGCTCTTCCTCGGTCTTGTAGATGGGAACCATAACCACCTGGATGGGGGCCAGGGCGGGCGGCAGCACCAGGCCGTTGTCGTCGCCGTGGGCCATGATAAGGGCGCCCATCAGGCGGGTGCTCACGCCCCAGGACGTGGCCCAGACATAGTCCTGCCTGCCTTCCTTGTTGGTGAAGGTTACGTCGAAACTTTTGGCGAAGTTCTGGCCCAGGAAGTGGGAGGTGCCGGCCTGGAGGGCCTTGCCGTCCTGCATGAGCGCCTCGATGGTCATGGTGTCCAGCGCGCCGGCGAAGCGTTCCCCGGGGCTCTTGTGGCCCACCACCACGGGCAGGGCCATCACCTCGCGGGCGAACCTGGCATAGACGTTCACCATCCGCTCTTTCTCCTGCTCGGCCTCCTGGGCGGTGGCGTGGGCGGTATGGCCTTCCTGCCACAGGAATTCGGCCGTGCGCAGGAACAGGCGCGTGCGCATCTCCCAGCGCACCACGTTGCACCACTGGTTGCACAGCACGGGGAGGTCCCGCCAGCTGTGGATCCAGTTCTTGTAGGTGTTCCAGATGATGGTTTCCGACGTGGGACGCACGATGAGCTCCTCTTCCAGCCGGGCCTCCGGATCTACCACGATGCCGTTGCCGCCGGGGTCGTTCATCAGGCGGTGGTGGGTGACCACGGCGCACTCCTTGGCGAATCCTGCCACATGCTCTGCCTCGCGGCTGAAGAAGCTCTTGGGGATGAACAGGGGGAAGTAGGCGTTCTTGTGGCCCGTCTCCTTGAACATCTTGTCCAGCACGCCCTGCATCTTTTCCCAGATGGCGTATCCGTAGGGTTTGATGACCATGCACCCGCGCACGGCGGACTGCTCGGCCAGGTCGGCCTTCACCACCAGGTCGTTATACCACTGGGAGTAGTTCTCTTCCCGTTTTGTTACCTCTTTTGCCATAATTTTATTGTTTTTTTTCTTTTTTGTGCTTATTATTGCTTCCTGAACACGGATGTCGGGTATAAAATTTGATACAGGTTCCGTGAGCCGGAGACTCCGGCGCAAAGATACTTATTTTTATTGGATAAAAGGAGGTACTGACGATGAAAAAGAGATTGATGGCATACGCACTAGGTGCCTTTGCCACCCTGTCCTGCGCAACCGTGGGCGGGCTTCAGACCCAGACCTACGATGACGGCATCTATGCCCGCCCCCTGGCGGACGCGGCGCCCACCGTTTCCCAGGACCAGCTGGATAATCTTCTTGCCGACAGCCGGTCGTCCGAGGCTTATATCCTGAGCGGAGGCGACACCCTGGTTGTCCCCGCAGGCAAGAGCATCCGTTTTGACAAGGAAAACACCCTCATTACCGTGGAGGATACGCCGGCCTGGGCCTGGAATTACTCCTTCGCCTACAGTCCCTGGTACTTCCGGGACTACGGTTTCTACCATCCCTGGCGCTTCGGCCCCTGGGGGTACAGCCCCTGGTACTACAGCTCCTGGTATTACGACCCCTGGTATTACGACTATTGGTACAGCCCCTGGTATTACGACAGCTGGTACGGGTACTACAGCCCCTGGTATTACAGCTCCTGGTATTATCCTTATGGCTATTACGGCATGTACTGGGACTACCCGTTCCACTACTACGGCCATGGTCCCATGTGGGGCGGCGGCCACCGGCGGGAGCCTTCCCGGGCAGCCGGCCTGGGACACCGTGAGGGCAACTTTGCCCTCCGCGGCGGCGCTTTCGCACCCCGCAGCAGCGTAG
>FLNY01002597.1_pt1 | contig 18968 bp, 16 predicted proteins | sample 1140381 | NCBI WGS metagenome assembly FLNY01 (sample SAMEA3878172, study PRJEB12797) | bioreactor metagenome | biome: Moose rumen | place: Sweden | collected 2011-10
TCTTTCGGTGGCACACTGAAGATTTTTGGAAAATCCACTGTTGCGACATCCATTACGAATTCCAACAATTCTGCCAGTGGTGTAGTAAAGATGCAGGTTGGTTCTAATGCAAACGAAACAGTAGACATTACATTCAAATCTATGTCTACCCTGCTGAATAAAACTACTGCAGGCTTAACAAGTGGAACATGTATCCAGTTGAGCGGAAGAACCAAGGCACAGGATGCAATTGTCACACTTGATGCGTTGATTAAAAATGTTGATTCTTACCGTTCAACATTGGGAGCAGGGCAGAATCGTTTGGAATCTACAATTTCCAACCAGGAAAACGTAATTGAAAACGTAAGTGATGCTCGTTCAAGAATTAAAGATGTTGATTATGCATCCGAAACAGCTAAGATGGCTCAGCAGCAGATTCTGCAGCAAGCTTCAACTGCAATGTTAAGTCAGGCTAACCAGAAGAACTCTATTGCGCTGAACTTACTCGGCTAATGAAGTTAACAAATCAAGCTTTAAGTGTTGGTCCGGTTCTATACCGGACTTTTTTGTTTTGCACTTAATCACAGTAAAAAACTCACCGATTTCTTATAATCACATAATGTAAGGTTCTAGTATGAATGAGATATTATATGGATACAAACATAAACGCATACATCACTCAATTTGAACAGGCTGAACACAATTTAAAACAAACAGTTGAAGCCCAAAAAGCTCTCAAAAGTAATATTCCCTTTTTTTTAAAAAAGAATTTGGTTTGTCTTAAAGAAAATTTTCCAAATCTGTACGATAAATTCAAAGACTATACCTTGCAGGAAGATTATAAATTAACATGCAACGCAAACGGAGAACCAAATATTTTATATCCTGACGGTCATTATCTTTATTCCGCAACTCCTTTTTCAGACTGTCGAAAACAAGTAGAAGAATTTATTAACAATTTTTATAACTTCACACTCATATCCAAGTGTCAGCAAGAAAAAAACCCTTTCAACCAGCTTCATTTTAATTATAAAAATAAACTATTTTCTCAAATATCGAATTTTACAAACGTTCTAAAGGAACATAACAAATTCAAAACAATCCAAAATAATAAAAAAATAGAATCTACACCAAACTTATTCATGTTTGGTCTTGGCCTTGGTTTTCATCTTGGTTGTCTCTACGAACTGTTTACACCTATTAATTTATATATTATTGAGCCACGCAGTGATTTTTTCTATCTTTCTCTATGCGTTTTTGATTACACTTCATTAATAGGCTATATAAAATCTCGAAATTTAGGTCTTAAATTTTTTATCGATGACAACCCTGATCGACTGTTCAAAGATATAGATAATTATACGGCTCGTTATCAAATGAATTTTACTGTAAATTCATTCTACTGTTGCCACTATCAATCGGACATATTCGATACATTGGCATCTAGATTAAGAAGAGACTTCAACTCAATCCAGCCTAAAGATGGTTTTTTTGATGATATCCTAATAGGAATGTACCACAGTTTTAAAAATATAACAGACGGTACGCATTTTTTAACTAAGAACAACAATCTTCCTAAAGATTATACCTCTGCACCACTACTTATTGTCGGAAACGGTCCGTCTCTTGATTCAGAATTGGAAATAATCAAACAAAACAACAACAAAGTATTCATAATAGCATGCGGTACTGCACTTACAGCGCTGGTAAATTATGGAATAAAAGTTGATATGTATGTTGCTGTAGAAAGAACTCCAGATGTTTATACAACTCTTCTTACAATAAAGGATCAGAATGTTTTTAACAACGTTCTATGTGTAGCACCAGATACAACATATCCTGACACACTGAAATTATTCAAACACAAAGCGTTGGGTTTTAAATGTACCGAAGCAATGTTTTACTCGCTCGTTCTAAACAAAAAATTAAAAAGATACGATGATTACTGTACGCTTGAACACATAAACCCCCTTGTTTCAAATATGGGGCTTGTTTTAGCAACTCTACTGAAATTTAAAGAAATTTACTTAGTGGGGGTAGACTGTGGTACTGCGTATGAGGAAGCGCACTCTCAATACAGTATGTACTACAAAGACAAAAAACTAAAAAACGAATATTCTAATATGATCCTGAATAATAATAATATGTCGTATCCGGGAAATTTTACTACTAATGTAAAAACCAACAATTTATTTAAAATCAGTATTCAGACAATGGAAGGTATTATATCCGAACATCAAAAGCAATTGAAATTTTTCAATGCCAGCAACGGTGCAAAAATTGAAGGATGTATACCTAAACACCTATCAGAGATTAACTTCGAGCAATTAAAAGAACAAAATCACGAAAACTTCCGTAATTTTATTATGGAGAAAATGACAGAAGAAATTGATATTTCCATCCAAGATTTTACAGATATCCTAAGGTTAAAAAGAAGCAATGAGTTGATAGACACACTAATCCAAGATCTGCAAAATCTTCCATCTTCACGAACCGAAATTATACTAAGGCTAGAATCTCACCTTGACTATATTGACAGTTTTATAAAAGAAGGACTTCCTTTATGCAGAAGTGCTCTATACGGTTCACTGTCGCTTATGTATTGTGGCTATGTATCAGTTCTTTATATTCAGGCCGATGAGCAAAAAGCAATAAAAGATGCAAATAAGTTTATTCCACTAGTGATAGAATTTCTTCAGAAAGTCAAAGAACAGCTTCCTCATACATACGAGTATTCATACGACTATATTAAACGAAACATCAAACCTTTTATAGAATAATACGGAATACAGAGTTTAATTCATTGCAGAGTAAGATAAACGATAATGGAAATATTAAATACAGAACAGTTTCTAACACAAACAGCAGAATTACTTGAAAAGCAAAAAAAAGAGCTTGCGGCAAAACTAGAAGCACAGAAAAATCTTACTAAAATAATTCCTGCCAATTTAGAGGAAAACCTGTCAGCATTAAAAAAATTTTTTCCAAAGCTATACGATAAATTCAAAGAGTATAAACTTAATAGTCAGTATGAAATCACATGCAATGAAAATAGGGAACCCAATATTAAATTTCCTGATGGCAGTTATTTTTACGGTAAAAATCCTTTTGACGAATGTCGGCAGCAAGTTGATAACTTCCTTAAAACGATGTCAATTTCCTCCAAATTCAGTGAAAATTTCGATGAAGCAAACCCGTTTTCTCAGTTGCATTTTTACTACAAAAATAAACTTTACAAACAAGTAAGGGAACTGTGTAATCGAAATTCTGAAAACACGAGAATTTATAAAGAAGGTGAAAATAATTCTATTCCTATGCTTATAATGCTAGGATTGGGATTAGGTTATCAACTAGCATTTTTATATGAAAAATTTACACCGGTAAATATATATATCATAGAACCTGATACAGATATATTTTATTTATCACTCTGTGTCTTTAATTATACTGCCCTCTTTGAATATATTTCAGAAAAGCATCTCGGAATTAAATTTAATTTTACAGATGATCCCGAGTTAATAATGATCGATTTGGACAATTACAGTTCAAAATACGGAATGAACATAGCAGTTAAAACATTTTATCAGCACTATTCATCACCTAAGCTTTCTGACATAAGGAAAATATTAGAGCGAGATCTTTCTTCCATTTCGATTAAAAGCGGTTTTTTTGATGATACGCTTATTGGAATATGTCATAGTTTCCAAAATCTGATAAATAAGACGAAGATCCTAACCAATGTCCCGTTGGATGTCAAATTTACTAGCATACCTACATTAATTGTTGGGAGCGGTCCGTCATTAGATCATAATTTGGAATTAATAAAAACAATAAATGACAAAGTTTGCATTATAGCTTGTGGAACAGCTCTTACGGCTCTAATCAAATACGGAATAAAGGTGGATATTTACGTTGCAATCGAACGAACAGAAACAGTTCTAAAGTCACTTTTATCAATAGATGACACGTCTTTATTCAATAATATTCTATGTATTGCACCAGATGTTGTTCACCCAGAAGTGCTCAAATTATTCAAACACAAACTTCTTGGGTTTAAAGCCAACGAAGTAGTTCCTTCAATGCTAATATATTATTTAAGAAACATAGAGCTAGATCATTTCTGCTGTCTCAATTTCTGCAACCCGCTCGTTGCAAATATGGGTGTATTCATTGCTTCATTTCTAGGTTTCAAAGATCTGTATTTTGTTGGGATCGACAACGGAAGTGCAGGAAAGGAATCACACTCCAAGTATTCATTTTACTATGATCAAAACGGTAAATTAAAAACAGAAGCAGAAAATATGGTCCTGAATAAACTTCCTCTTTCATACCCAGGAAATTTTATTCCGGAAATAAAAACTAACGCTCTTTTCAAAATCAGCATTAGAGTATTTGAAGATTTAATCAATCAATATGAAAAAAATATAAACTTCTATAACTCAAGCAATGGGGCAAAAATCAAAGGAGCCACCCCCAAACATCTTAACGAGGTTGATTGGAGTAAATATACTTCATTCGATCATAATGCATTAAGGGAGTTTATAGAATCAAACAAAGCAGAAAATCTGGAAATAACTGAACAAGAATTTAAATCAATGCTCAAATGCGAACGGTACAATGAAGTAGCAGAACAACTAATTCAAGATCTCAAACTTCTGCCAAAGGATAAAACTGATGCTGTACTGCGGCTAGAGGCTCATTTCGATTATCTAAACAATCTTTGTAAAGAAGGTCTTATAGCAGGAAGTAGGGCACTTTACGGTTCTCTTGCGCTGATGTATGCAGGGCTTTTGATGGCAATATATTTTTCTAATAATGACAAAAAAGAAATTGATGATATCGTTAAAACTATTACTGATTTTATTATAGAAACCCAAAAATACTATTCACACACCTTCGAATATGATTACGACTATATAACCCAAAATGTCAAGAGATAGCGAACATGGAAAACATCTTTGTTGAAACAGCTAAAAGAGTTGAAGATATTCAGAAAAGACTGCAAAAAAATTTAAACACTAATAGGCACCTTCTTATCAACTTTAATAGCAACTTTGAAAACAACCTATTATACCTTAAAGCCAAACTTCCCAGTCTCTATAATAAAGTAATAACACAGAAGTTCAATCAAAAACAGGTAGTATGCTTTGACAACGGTGAAGCTAATTTATTGGATGTCAAAACCGGTTCTTTGCTTTATGGGGATTTTCCAATTAAACAAACACGGGAACAAGTAAGCAATTGGATTAATGGGAAAAATGTCTTCATCAAAAGTATAAAAAATGAAAACAATGGAATTTTAAGCGATCGTTATTGTCAATTACACTTTTATACTCAATCAGCCATAGAAAAAGAAATAGAAGAATTCGAATCTACTCATTACAATGATAAGAAAATTAATGCACATGAAGTAATACAGGAACAACCTTTATTAGTCATTAATGGGGGAGGACTTGGATATCCTCTACTCGAGCTCTGCGCAAGAATTGAACCTTCATTTATCTTTTATATAGAACCCGACATTGAAACATTTCTATGTGCATTAGGCGTTATTAATTGGATAGAAATTTTGGAATTTTTTGAAAGCAACGACCAACAGATATTTTTTATCATAGGAGAAAATGCAGAAGATTCTTTTAGGATATACTATGATATTATATGGCGTCAATATCCTTTTCTACAGTCATACCAACTGTTTTTTACCCATTATGATTCAAAAGACACGAACGAATTCCTAGAATTAGCCAAATCAAATATATCCATCGGATTCGACTCAAACGGGATGTTTGATGATGCACTATTCGGAATAAACAACATTATTCATAATTCACAAAAATACAATTATCTGATTAATGCCAAAACCAACAAGTTCCAAGATATTCCTGTTGCAATCATTGCCAACGGGCCTTCTTTGGATAACGATCTGAAATATTTGTCAGAACACAAAGAAAACTTCATAACGGTAGCATGCGGAACTGCTATAACAGCACTAGATAAAATTAATCTTGTTCCTGATTTCTACGTTGCATTGGAACGATTGGATGACGTCTACAAATCTCTTCTCTACGTTAAAAATGAAGAAATTTTCAAAAAAACTATAAACATTTCGGTCGATGTAGTTCATCCTCTTACTATGCAGAAATTTTCAAATGCATTTATTGTACTAAAACCAGGTGAGAATATACTTGAATTCTTAGAAAACGATTCAAAGAATAGTGATTTTCTACACAAAGATTTACTAATTTGTAAGAATACCAATCCTCTAGTAGCCAACTGTGCTATAAGTATATTTTTAAACTTGCATTTCAGTAATTACTATTTGTTCGGAGTAGACAACGGTTCCTGCAATAAAAATAAAAATCATTCAGCCAAAAGTTACTATAACGATTTAAAAGGATATGCTAGCAATAATATATTAAATATACTGGAAGGAGATACAGTAAAAGGGAATTTTGACACGCAAATATACACAAACGCATTATTTAACCAATGCAGAAAAAACATTGAAACAGAAATAAATACACATCATGCAACAGTTTATAATTGCAGTAATGGCGCATACATTAAAGGAACAATTCCTAAACATTCATACGAGATTGATCTGAATATAAATCAAACCGAATCAAAATTAAAATTCAAAGAATGTTTGTTTAAGCATAACAGCCAAAAAATTAATATTGAGCAACCATCTATCGATCATATGCTAGACACCACCCTATTTAATAGAACAATTGATGAAATTAAATCGATATGGGAAGAAAATATTCAAACTAAATCTAGACTTGCCATTATATGTAACATGAAAAAAACAATAAATCTTCTTCAACAACCAAATCTTACTTTTATTCATTCCGTTCTAAAAGGCTCACTTTGCGTTTATTTTTCTCTAATAATCTACAGTTTGTACATTTTCAAATCTGAGACATTATCTCTCCAGATATCTGAAAAATGCATACGACGATTGCTAGAATTTTTAATATTAAGCAAGGAAATATATGCGCATGCTGATTTAATGGTGCAAGGGCAACATTTCAAAATAATGCCGCAAAAAGTTTATGAATATTGGAAAGAGAATGTAAACAATAAAATTACCATTGATACGCCATAAAACAACGGCATATATCAGTATTTTAAGTTATTCATTCTTTCATAAGTAAAAATTTTACTAGCTGTAATTTTTTTATCTCTTTGGTGTTTTTCTATACTGGATTTTAATTCTGTTATCCGATTGATGATTTTGTTATGAACTAACTGAAACTTGTGACAAAATTCCACAAGCTCACGCTTATCAAAATCATCTTTGGTAGAAAAGATCAATTTCACTTTGTCACAAATCAGTTTCTCTTCGTCAGGTATTTCCTCTATCCTATCAAATTCAAGCAAATCGAATATTCTGCTCATACCTGCAAGAACATCATTGAATATACCATAACTGAATACTTCTTCATCTACACTTTCATTCATAGGCATCAATATGTCGAAAATTCAGAATTACCACTAGCAATATCTCTCTGTCTTTGCATAGCATAACCTTCCTGCTTGGCACTTTCCGGGATCTGATCCCAGGCTGCCTTCACCTGTCTGGCATAAACCAAAATTTCATCTAGTGGTTCCGTAGACAGTTTACTTGATGCCAACATCAGCCGATCGGTAAAAATTGCATATAGGTTTTTAAAATTCTTTGCTACGGCAGCTTGATTGGCATCTTTAGGATCGTACATTACACTAGTATCAAGCCCGGCAACTATCCTTAAAGCCTTGTCTATCTGCTTAGCCTTCTGATTAATATCGTTATTCTCGATTGAAGCTTTTGCACGCACAATACAATCTATCAGCCCTTGATACAATAACTGTATCACGCGGTGTCCATCAGCAACTGACAAATCAGTTTCAATGCCGTTCTTCCGGTATGATCTTAAATATGTACTTGCCGGCATTTCCTAAATTTCTCCTTTTTTATAAACACTCTATTGTTGAGATGAACTCAAAATTGAAGATATGTATGACATATTGGTATTCATATTGGCAAGAATAGTATCCAGACTGGTATACTTTTTCCTTAACCTATCTTCATAATTCTTCATGTATTCATCCATTGATGACAGTTTAGATTTCAAATCTTTCCACTCATTGTTAGCCGCTTCGGATCTTTTTGTAAGAATACCTGTACTTGATTTGGTGTATATGTCTATTGCATCTGTCAGTTTATCAGACAAATCCTTCATGACATTGATAACACCATCATAATTTGAACTAAGAGCAGTCTCAAACTTAGTGGAGTCGACTTCAAGATTTCCCGACTTATCTATCGAAATTCCCATCTGATAAAGAGTCTTACCATCTGTTGAAACATAGTTATTAATAACACTTTTTAGCGAATTCTTAACATTCTGACAGATCGGATCTCCTGCTAAATCTCCACCATCGTAATTACATTTTCCATTGGTATAAGTATTCTTTGTATACAATTTATTACATGTTGAGATCAGGCTGTTAAATTTAGATGCAAAAGCATCTGCAACTTTTTTCATTTCAGTCTGATCCTCAGATACACTTATACTGTTAGTGATATAGTTCCCTTCTTCGTCAGTCTGAGATACCTTTTTAGCTGTCAACTCCAATCCGGAAACCTGATCTTTAAATTTATTGGTTGCAGAACTTATCTCAATACCGTCGACAACCATTTTGGCATTCTGCGCACTCTGAATTTCATTATCAGCTCCGTCACCGCTGATACCAAGAAGATTGGTATCACCTGAAAGCCGCAGTTCTTTTCCATCTCCGGTTTTTGAACTCTGAAGCATAAAATTAATACTGCCGTCTGAACCAACAACGTAATTCATACTTACAGAATCATTACCGTCAGCTTCATTTATCTTCTTCATAATAGTCGACAATGAATCATTCTCACTGATATCAATGGAAAAGCTTTCAGCATCATCACCAGAACCGACAGTAAACGAAATCTGTCCAGCATTTCTGGAACGGTAAACAGTATTTCCATCAGCATCCTGCTCTGAGAAGAAATTTTCACTGGAGGCGGAGCCCTTGATTTTAGTTCCGCAGGCAAGCTGCTTCACCGCTATATCGTGTGAACAGTTGGACACATCACTTTTAAGCTCATACCCGAACTCAGGATTCTCTTCACTGAGGGTGGTCTCCACTGTTCTCTTATTAATCGCACTTCCGTCAGATATTGTTTTCAGATGATCTGCAAGAGATGTCATGCTTGATTTCAGCGAAGAAAGACCGGTAACTTCAAGTTCCTTAAGCGCTTCCTTATTGTTGATAGGAGTAACTTTTGTTGATTTCTTAAGAGAAACCAGAGAGGATACAATGCTCTCCAGATCCAGACCGGATCCAACTCCCAAAGATGTAATACTACCCATAGTAAACCCCTTTCAATAATCCGCATTACTGATAATACTATACACTCTTATCTAAATTATCGGATTATTTACCTGCGACTTTAACAATAAAAAGCAATAAATTCTATCTGAAACAGCTCTTCACTCTCTTCATTTTACTACCAATTACTGAAATATTTCATATTTGCCGCAATCCGGTAATCCGTTTTGTTAATTAAGCCATAGTTCCGAAAATACTGTGAACAACATTTATACAACAGTTATCAATCATGCCGGAGTTCCTTCGGGATATCAAACTCCTTAGGAAGCGGTTTAGGCGGACCAGCTCTTCTGGCCTTGTACATTTTCAACTGAAAAACAAAGGCCAGGACCTGCGCAACCGCAGAAAAGAGGCCTTCCGGGATCTGATTACCGATAGAGGTACTGTAATAAATAGCACGGGCAAGAGGAGGAGCCTCCACAACAGTGACATTATGCTGTCCGGCAATTTCCCTGATTTTCAAGGCAACCGCATCCACACCGCTTGCAACAACCTCCGGAGCTGCATGAGCCCTGGTCTGATCATACCTGAGTGCTACAGCATAGTGGGTAGGATTGGTTACAACCACATCAGCCTTCGGAACCTCGTCCATCATACGGCGGGTGGCCATCTGGTACTGCAGCTGGCGGATCTTGGATTTTACTTCAGGTTTTCCTTCGGTTTCCTTATATTCATCCTTTACCTCCTGCTTGGTCATTTTCAGCTCTTCAATATGACGCCATTTCTGGAACCAGGAATCCATTGCGGCAATCGGGATCAAAGCACAGACGATCCCGATAGCAATTTTTATAAGAATATATAAACAATGAACAATTGCATCAGTAAACTGATAGGTCGGCAGTTTAACAATTGCGGCGAACTGGGATCTTACCAGTATATAGGCGCAGGTAGCGATAAAAACAACCTTAAGAATTGATTTGAGCAGTTCAACCCAACTCTGCACCCCGAACATTCTCTTAATGCCCGACAGCGGGCTGAGACGGTTGAATTTCGGAGTCATTGCCTCCAGACTGACATTGAAACCGCCGATAAACAGATTGCCGATGAGAGCAAAGAAAATTACAAAAAGCCCGAAAAGCACCACCGGAAACAGCACAATAAGAGCAGCATCCATAAAGGCGGTAAGCATAAACTGGGGATCGAATATATTCTCACGTTTCAGCACAAATCCGATATGAAATACCTTATTAAAGGCATCACGGAAAAAAGAGTTGAAAACCCATAGTCCGATAACACCGGACATAAGGACTGCAAAGGTTCCCACCTCCTTGGATCTTGGAACCTGACCTTTCTTCCTGGCATCCTCTATTCGTTTGCCGGTGGGTTGTTCCGTCTTTTCCTGACCGTCGTTTTCCGCCATTATCTGCTTACCTTACGCTGCCTGTACACTGATAATTCATAACCGTACACATCATTTCGGTTACGTGATCAAACAATTTTTCAAAATATCCCATGAATCCGCCGAGTGTCAGCCACAGAACACCGATCCCCAGGATCATAGATACTGCAAAACCCATGCTGAAAATATTCAGCTGAGGAGCTGCCCTGGTCATTACACCCAGCGCAAAGTTAATGATCAGCATGGTACAGATTGAAGCTATGGAAAAATTCACCGCAACCTGAAACATTACAGAAAGGAACAGCGACAGCGTCTCCCAGCTTGACGGCGCAATAAAATTAAGGCCGACAGGCAGAGTGGTAAAACTTTTATGGATCAGATCGATGAAAACCAGGTGACCGTCAATTCCAAAGAATACCAGTGCACACAGCATACTGAAAAACTGACCCACCACCGGTGTGGATGCCCCGTTGACAGGATCCATGATTGACGCAAATCCAAGACCGGTCTGCATGGCCACCACCTGACCTGCCAGAATGAAACACTGGGCAATAAACTCGGTAACAAATCCGAGAGTGGTACCAATGATGATCTGATTGATGGTAACGATTGCACCTTCAAGACTGAACAGTTCAATTCCGGACTCAACCGGAGGTATGAGAGGAATAACAGCCCAGGTTATAACAATGCAGAAGACAAGACGGATCCGGATCGGGAGCATGCGGGAGCCAAGAATAAACATGGCACCGATCATTGATGAGATACGCAGAAACGGCCATATGACAGAGACCATATACTGCATGATGGCGGATCCTAATAATTCCACTAACTGACAACCTCAGGGATCATGGTAATAATATAATTAAAGAAATCCATTACCTGCTGCAGCCCCCAGTTAACACCGAGAGCAATCGCCACAATAGTAATCAGAAGTCTGGGCAGGAAGCTCAGCGTCTGTTCATTGATCGAAGTGGTGGCCTGAAACACAGCAACACACAGACCGACAATCAGACTCGGAATAATAGCGGCGGAAACCAGCAGAGCCACTGTGGAAAAAGTATTTCTCAGTACATCAACATAACCTGACGGATCCATCCTGTTAACCTCCGCCTATTCCAAAACTTGAAATCAGGGTACCGACAATCATGGTCCACCCGTCCGCCATCACAAAAAGCATCAGTTTGAATGGAAGCGCCACCATTACCGGCGACAGCATCATCATACCCATTGCCATGAGGATACTTGCCACCACCAGATCGATTACCAGGAAAGGCAGATAAATCATAAAGCCGATCTGAAAGGCGGTCTTAAGCTCACTGACAATAAAAGCTGGGATCACAACCTTCATCGGGGCATTTTCCGGTTTATCCGCCGTTTCTCCGGCATATTCAAGAAAATTGTTCAAATCCTTGACTCTGGTCTGAGCCAGCATGAAGGTTTTAAGAGGTTGCTGAGCGGCGGCGAATGCCTGCTGGGCGGTTATCTGATCATTGGAATACGGTTCAATGGCACGATCGTAGATCTGATTGAAAACCGGATTCATAATGAAAAATGTCATAAACAGACTAAGTCCGATCAAAATCTGGTTTGACGGGGCAGCCTGAAGTCCGATGGCCTGTCTTAAAATTGAAAGAACAATTATGATTCTGGTAAAGGACGTCATCATGATAATCAGTGACGGAAGCACGGTAAGTGCCGTCATAAATACCAGGATCTGCATAGAAAGGGTATACTGCTGACTGCCGTCCTCCGCGGTGGTAAGGGTTACCGCAGGCATGGAGAAATCAGCCGCACAGGCTGTGGCAGACAGTCCGGCGGCAGCCGCCAGCAAAACAAGCAGACTTTTAAGTATTCTTTTCATCATTATTGCCGTCCGTTTGGTTTTCAGATTGTCCAGCATTTGTGGTCTGATTTTCACTGCTGTTTCTACCTTTGTTCATAAAGGCAAACAGTTTTTCGGCGAAATTTCCCTTCCCGTTTTCTGCTGAATTCTGTCCGTCAATCGGCTCATCCTCAATCTCACCGGGAGCGATTTCAGCCAGTTTGGTAATTTTCTGCGGGGTAATCCCCACCAGGTAATAACTTTTCCCGGCCCTTACTATAGCCATCTTTTCGTGGGAACCGACGGCAATCATGGCAACAACCTTGAGCACACCGTTTCTGAGTCCTGGAATAAACTTCGCCTTTTTCAGAAAATACGCAAGCATGAACATCAGGAAAATTACCCCGATACAGCTCAGCATCCACTGAACGATACTGATACCGGCACCCGGAGCCCCCAGCCCGACCTTCTGGGCGGAGCTTTCGCTGACAGCAGCCGCGATCCCTGGAAACAGAACAACAGCTAAATATATAATCTGTTTCATAGAATTATTTAAGTTTCTTGATCCTTTCTGTCTGGCTGATTACATCAGTAAGACGGATCCCGAATTTATCATTTACCACCACCACTTCACCGTGGGCGATCAGGGTTCCGTTAACCATTACATCAAGAGGTTCACCGGCAACACGTTCAAGTTCCACCACCGATCCCTGGTTAAGCTGCAGCAGATTGCGGATTGAAATCTGAGAACGTCCAACTTCCATCGAAATAATAACCGGGATATCCAGAATCGAGTCAAGTCTTCTCTTTTCCTCCTTGGAGATCGGTGCCGGCTCTCCGAAATTCTCAAGAGGAACCGTCTCTACATCAGCCCCGTCGGCGTTCAGCAGATGACTCCGGTCGTCATGGTCGTCCGGTTCTTCAGCACTCTCCGCCTTTGCTTCTGCAGCTTTCTTCTCAGCTTCTGCCTGTTCATTCAGCGCGGCGCCCCAGGCAGCCATGATGTCATCTTCTTCACTCATCAGTTATTATCCTCCACGTCATCATATTCCAGATCTACCACATTAGACTGGCGTGCTTTAATTAAAGTAAGTTCGCTCTTCATTGATTCCGGACGTTTGAGTTTTTCAGTTATTTTCAACGCCACCTTTTCCTTAACCCGGCCGAGTTTGGCATGAAATGTAGGAAGATCCTCCACCAGAACCAGAAGTGACTCCGGCATATCCACCGGTATAATATCCCCAGGCCGCATGGATTTGAGCTGGCGCAGTGTTATGGTAGTTTCCAGCAGTTTCGCGGTAATACCTACCTTAACACCCATAATTTCATCACGAAGAGCCTTCGACCAGCGCATATCAGTATCACCCTTGTCACTCTGCACACCGGCGTCAAGCAGTTCCCTGATCGGCTCCAGCATGGAGTACGGCATGGCCACATGGAAATCCCCGCCGCCGCCGTCAAGCTCAATGTGAAACGAACTTATAACAATTACTTCAGTAGGACTTACAATATTGGCCATCGCCGGGTTGACTTCTGAATCAAGATATTCAAATTCAACCGACATTACCGGATTCCACGCCTCGGTATAGTCCTCAAAAATAATGCGCAGCAGCATCTGGATGATTCTTCTTTCCGTCGGGGTAAATTCACGGCCTTCAATCTTGGTATGTCTCTTACCTTCTCCGCCGAAAAAGTTCTCCACCAGGATAAATACAAGCTGAGCCTCCAGGGTAATAAGCGCGGTACCCTTCATCGGTTTAAAACGGACCATGTTGAGACTGGTCGGAACAAAAAGCGAATGCACATACTCGCTGAATTTAATCATTTTAACACCGTTGATTGATACTTCAGCGGTACGGCGCATCATATTGAAAAGACTGATCCTGAGGTGACGGGCAAAACGTTCATTGACCAGTTCAAGAGTCGGCATACGGCCGCGGACGATACGGTCCTGCGAGGAGAAATCAAAAGGAGTATAACCCAGGTTACTGTTGGGTTGCTCCTCCTTGGGCAGTTCGTCTTCGTCACTGCCGTGCAGCAGGGCGTCAATTTCGTCTTGGGTTAAAATATCACTCATTTTTTCTCAACCGTTTACTGGACAATAAAACCGTCGTACAGGATCTTTTCCACTACCGGCTTGTTTTCAAGCTGTTTCATTCTTGCCTGAACACTGCGCTGGGCTCTTTCCTTTATATCAATTTTACCCTGTTCGGTCTGCAGCATGGCAAAATCAAGCTCAAACAGTTCGTCGGTTATGGCACCTAAAATAGCAGGAAGATGATGTTCAGCAAGCTGTCTGTTCTCATCACCACGGACCATAAGTACGAGTTTGAGCTGCATAATATGCGGTTTCGGCTTTGACTGAACCTTAAGAACAATCGGAGATGGAATTGTCACATAATAAATCTTGTTGGCCTCCATCAGTTTCTGCTGAGCCTCCAGCAAGGATTCCGAATCTTCTCCGCCACCTGAGCCCATCATAAAGAAGACAACAAGTCCGACAACCAGCAGGAGAGCGACAGCACCGACTACAATAAACAGTTTTTTCTTACCACCACCGGAAATCGATTTTAATTCCGCCTCTTCAGCCATCTTTCACTGTCCTTAAGCAAAGTAATCAACTGCGCGATCAGAAACCTTAACGCTAACGTTAATTGAATCCTCGTGCTCACTCCCGTTTATTCTACCAAATGTTTGATCATTTGCACGGGATGTTTCACCATTTTGTGAATTCTGTGCCCAAGATTCCTGGTGTTCAACTGAACTTTCACCAAGGGTTATTCCGCCCTGCTGCATAACCTCACGCAGCCTGTTCATTGATTCATAAACCAGATCTTTGGTTTCCCCCTGCTGCACGATCATGTTGATCCGGACAACCCCCTCCTCCGACATTTGAAGTGAGATCTTCATCTTTCCGAGACCGGTCGGATCAAGATTCATTTCCGCCTCCTTCAGATTCCTTGCCAGCATTATATTAATCTTCTCGGCAATCTGTCTGGCATTTTCCTCATAATTTCTCGACATATGAACCGGTTTCTGGATTTCTGTCAGTTCCTGAAGTTTCTCACTGAACAGCGATTTGTCCGAAGCAAGACCGACAGAACCTCCGGTGTTCGAACCGCCGGATATTTCCTGTTCAACCGAATCACGTGCAGCGGAGATTTCAGCTGAAGTTCCGGCAGCCACGCTCTGCATCTGCGCCGCGAAATTCATCCCCGGATTAAGAGCGGTCTGAATATTCGGTGAACTGCCGGACATTCCTGACCCCGCTGAAATATTTCCCGGATCACTGCGTACTGTTGCAGCGGCAGCACGGTTAAGCTCCTTTAAGCCGTCAAGAAAAGACATCCGGCCGATGGAATTTTCCATGGTATCCGGCTCAACCAGGGCATCTTCTGACATCACTGCGACTGTTGCGGTATTCATGACATCAGGCTTAGGTTCTGCGTTCAGAAGTTTCATCCGGTTCCGGTTCAAAACTGGATCAGAAAGAGTTTCACCGGCTGATGCTGCAACTGTGGTTGCAGCTGCGGCATAGGCCCGGCCCGACCAGGATGATACATCAGTCTCTGAAGAGGAGGCATCTGAAACCTGATCCCCCTCATTGAGTTGTAGTGTCTGCGCAATAGATTCCTCCAGCTCAGTACTGGATTGCGTTGCTACTGTTGTCTGCGTATTGTCCTGAAGAATTACCGCAGAGCCGTTATTTGCGGTAACCGCTGATGCCGATGTCATTTGATCTACACTTTTAACCAGAGGATTTGCACTCCTCGACGCATCCAGAAACGCCATAAACTCTGATACCGGCTCCGCCTGTTCTGAATCAGCCTCATTTTCTAGCGCTTCCGCAGTGTAGAGCTCAGGGCGAATAACCGGTTCCGCACTGTTGTCTGTTTCTGTTTGAACATCCACCGCAGCAAGAGCTTCCTCTGCAGATCCCGACGCGTCAGATACACCGGCTATCGTAATATCCGCCAGTTGCGATTCAAATACCGAAACAGATTCATTAACACTGATGTCACTGCGCTGCAGCGAGATCTCCGCAATTCTGATTTCAGGATCAGAGTCTGCGCTTCTGCCAACAGTCATACCGGTCCCCTCCTGCACTGCTTCTGTCACCTCATCCACCGAACTTTCACTAACGTCACGGCGATCCTTTTCATCAGATGCATTCTTTTTCTGTTCAGTTCCGGATGTTTTCACGCCTTCGCTCCGGCGTTCATTCCGTGTAACGGATGCTTTTGAATCTTCTGATCGCGGCTGTTCCGTATTTCGCTTTTTTGCGTCAGCGTTTCGGCTTTCCGCTCTGGTACTGTTTTTTTCAGGCGCAGTCCTCCCGTTCGTTGTTCCGGATATAGATGTTTTTTTGACGGACCCCTTTGCCGTTTCGCTTATAGAACTGTTGACAGAATTAAGGATTGCTGAAAAATCAGTCTGTTCACTGTTCCTGGCCCTGTACATTTCTCCAACTTTACCGGCGATCCCGGTCACGGTACTTTCACTGGCAATCTGCATATGTAATCCTTACCATACGGCGAATGGTTAAATAATCTCCATACAAACAAGCAAAATACATACCACAGGTTCAATTCATCCCCGAAATTTGCAAAAACACGTCTTCAGACCATCTTTTTCTTTGATAAACACCACACTCTGCACTCTAAAACTTAATTTTAATAATTTATTCATACAATTAATTAATTTTTTTAAGTTAATTCTATAGATCTGTTAAATAATTAATGCAATAATACAAATCAAGGTATTAACTTTATTTAATAAAGTTTTATAAGCTTTTAGTTAATTTTATTAATGTAAATTTTTATTTTTTTAGCAATAGCTAGATAAGAAGGTTCAAAATGAGAAATCTATTATTACTATCTGCCATACTGCTCGGGTGTTCCGGGACAGCCGCAGCAGCTTCTGCCGAAACCCCGTCGCCGGATCTAGTGGCAAACGGATTCATTATAATGAGCACTGTGCTGGTTATTCTGATGTCAATCCCGGGTATAGGACTTTTCTACGGAGGAATGGTTAGAACCAAAAATATGTGTTCGATCCTGATGCAGGTTATTACATCCTTCGCACTGATCTATCTTCTGTGGGCCTGCTACGGATATTCTCTGGCGTCAAGTAACAACAGCGGCTCATTTCTGAGTCTGTTCTTCGGAGATTTCTCAAACTCATTCCTGGTAAAACTATCACCTGATACAGTTGATGCGGCTCACTCCAATCTGTCTGAACTGGTATATTTTGCCTTCCAGGGGGCTTTTGCAGCTATCACCGCATGTCTGATAATCGGTTCTTTTGCAGAAAGGATCAAATTCTCAGGATTTCTGATAATGCTGGTGATATGGTTCACCTTTGCATACATTCCATCCTGGCATATGGTATGGGGAGGCGGATGGCTGGATTCAGCCTTCGGAGTGCTTGACTTCGCCGGCGGTACAGTAGTTCACATCAACGCATCGGTATGTGCTCTGGTAGGTGCATACTACATTGGAAACAGACTCGGTTACGGCCGTGAGGCAATGAAGCCGCACAGTATGACCATGACCATGATCGGTACCGCTCTGCTCTGGGTGGGCTGGTTCGGATTCAATGCCGGTTCTGAACTTACTTCAGACGGGATCTCCGGTCTTGCGCTGGTAAACACCATCCTTGCACCGGCAGCCTCCCTGGTATCATGGACAATTTGCGAATGGTTCCTCAAGGGTAAGCCTTCTCTGCTCGGCGCATGTTCCGGAGCAATTGCCGGACTGGTTGTGATAACCCCTGCCTGCGGTTTTGTCGGAGTAAACGGAGGAATCATTATGGGTCTGATAGGCGGTGCTGTATGCCTGTGGGGTGTACACGGTCTCAAGAAGGCACTGCGTGTTGATGATACCCTCGATGTGTTCGGCATCCACGGTCTTGGCGGGATCATCGGAGCCATCATGACAGGAATATTCTGCTCCCCTGACCTTGGCGGTGTCGGCTTCGGCGGAGATAACACCTCCATCTTATCCCAGACCACCGGCCAGCTGATTTCCGTGGTTGTAACCATCGTATGGACCGGAATTGTGGCATTCGCAGGCTTCTCTCTGGCCAGACTGATTACCGGGATCAGAGTATCATGCGATGAAGAGCGTCAGGGTCTGGATCTGTCCTCCCACGGAGAGCGCGCTTACAACTACTAATACTAACCAAACAATTTTATATTGTTCCTTATCCAAAATATTTACCTGGCAGCAGGTAAATATTTTTTGACCAGCGCTGTTCTTATTTCTGCACCCGCCCGGTTGAAGGACATTCTGATCGTTGCAACAGTTACCGCTGCGGTGTTTTGCAGATCTCAGCTTTTCTCCATCATGATATTTTGCGTTTTTTGATAAGCATCAAAAGATTGTTTCTATTTTTATATCTGTATCATTGTTTGAAAAT
>FLNY01003807.1_pt1 | contig 18952 bp, 15 predicted proteins | sample 1140381 | NCBI WGS metagenome assembly FLNY01 (sample SAMEA3878172, study PRJEB12797) | bioreactor metagenome | biome: Moose rumen | place: Sweden | collected 2011-10
AAATCAGTGGTATGAGAAGTTTGCAACTGAGTTGCACGAGAAATGCCGTACCTTTGCAGCGCAAAAACAAAAAAACAAGCATAGTTATGGCACATCATCACGAACATTCACTCTGCGACAGTTGCTCGCATGAAGATCATCTCGAGCACGAACATCCTCTCGAGCACGAACATCACCACCACGAGGAAGGTGGGCTGAAGCAGCAACTGCTGCTCATCGTCGCAACCGCCGTACTGCTCATCGCCGCCGTGCTGATAGAGCACCACTTCGCACTCAGCACCTGGCAACTGCTGATCATCTACCTGATACCCTATCTGTTAATTGGGCACGAGACGCTCCACGAGGCTTGGGAGGGCATCACTCACGGCGATGCCTTCAACGAGCATTTCCTCATGTCGGTGGCCACCATCGGTGCGCTCTGCATAGGTTTCCTGCCAGGCGCAGAGACCGAGTTCCCCGAGGCAGTCTTCGTGATGCTCTTCTTCCAGATAGGTGAACTCTTCGAGGGCTACGCCGAGGGCAAGAGCCGCGAGAGCATAGCCCACCTAATGGACATTCGGCCCGATGTGGCGCACTTTGTGTCAGAAGGAGAGCTGAAGGACGTGCATCCTGAAGACGTGGTGCCCGGCGGGTTCATCGTCGTCCGTCCGGGCGAGAAAGTGCCCCTCGACGGTGTGGTCGAGGAAGGTAGTAGTGCCCTGAACACCGTGGCGCTGACGGGCGAGAGCCTGCCGCGAGAGGTTGCTGTAGGCGACGAAGTCATCTCCGGTTGCGTCAACCTCTCGGGAGTGCTGAAGGTGCGTGTGACGAAGCCCTACGGCGAGAGTACGGTGTCGAAGATCATCAACCTTGTGGAACATGCAGGCGAGAACAAGTCGCACAGCGAGACTTTCATCACACGCTTCGCCCGCATCTACACCCCCGTAGTAGTGTTTGCGGCGCTGGCTCTGGCCATCGTGCCTATGCTGCTTGGCGGCCACTTCGCCACTTGGCTCTATCGCGCCCTGATGTTTCTCGTCGTCTCGTGCCCCTGCGCACTGGTCATCAGCGTGCCGCTGACGTTCTTCGGCGGCATCGGCGGAGCCTCGCGCAAGGGAATACTGGTTAAAGGTGCCAGCTATATGGATGTGCTGGCGAAGGTAGGCACCGTGGTCTTTGATAAGACGGGCACACTGACCCGCGGGCAATTTGCCGTGGCAGCCGTACACCCCGAGCAGCAGGACGAGCAGCAACTCCTTCACCTGGCTGCCCACGTGGAGCATTTCTCCACCCACCCCATCGGCGCCGCCCTGCGCGATGCCTTCCCCGACGAGGCCACCGACGGATGCGAGGTGACCGACGTGGAGGAGATAGCGGGCCACGGCATACGCGCCAAGGTGGATGGGCGCGACGTCTGTGTGGGCAACACGAAGATGATGGAGCGGATAGGCGCCTCGTGGCACGACTGCGCACTGTGTCATGACGATCATCTGGCAGGCACCGTCATCCATGTGGCTATCGATGGCGTCTATGCAGGTCATATCGTCATCAACGACCTGATCAAGGAGGACAGCACCGAGGCCATCGCCGCACTGCAGGCTCTGGGCGTAAAGAAGACTGTGATGCTGACAGGCGACCGCAAGGAAGCGGCAGAGCAGGTGGCACAGAAGCTGCACCTCAGCGAATACCATGCCGAACTGCTGCCAGCCGACAAGGTACTGGCGATGGAGCGCCTTTTGGCAGGCGATGACCGCGATGAAAGCAAGAAGTCAGCACTGGCCTTCGTGGGCGACGGCATCAATGATGCCCCTGTGCTGGCTCGCGCCGACGTAGGCATAGCGATGGGCGGACTGGGCAGCGATGCCGCCATCGAGGCTGCCGACGTAGTGCTGATGGACGACAAACCCTCGAAGATAGCCCTCGCCATCCGCATCGCCCGACGCACACTCGCCATCGCCCGCCAGAATGTGTGGTTCGCCATCAGCGTGAAGGTGGCCGTGCTCATTCTTGCTACTTTCGGCCTCGCCACCATGTGGATGGCTGTCTTCGCCGACGTAGGTGTGACGGTTCTGGCAGTTTTGAATGCAATGCGTGCACTGCGTGTTTAAATCCAAAGATAAGACAAACCCAATATGTTTCAACGGATCATCAAGTTCTCTATTGAGAACAAATTGGTGGTCGGGGTGTTTACCTGTGCATTAGTGGCGTGGGGCCTATGGTCCTTGCTTCATCTGCCTTTCGATGCCACACCCGACATCACCAACAATCAGGTGCAGATTATCGTGACGTCCCAATCTACCGGTGCGGAGGAGATGGAGCGGGATGTTACCACACCTATCGAGATGGCGCTGGCCAACATCCCGCGTGTCGTGGAGCGGCGCAGCATCAGCCGTAGCGGTATGGCGGTTATCACGATGGTCTTCGACGACGCAACTGACAATTACTGGGCACGTGAGTTAATAGACCAGCAGTTGGGGGGAGTCAAGGAAGAACTGCCTGATGACGTAGATGTGGAACTGGCACCCATCTCTACCGGTTTGGGCGAAATATACCATTATACCATCCGTGCCGAGAAGGGGTATGAGGATAAATACTCGCTCACCGACCTGCGTACCATTCAAGACTGGATTGTTAGAAAACAGTTGTCAGGTACGCCAGGCATTGCCGAGGTCAGTGGCTGGGGCGGTTATGTGAAGCAATATGAGGTGGACATCAACCTGGAGCGGCTCAATGCTATGGGCGTGACGATTGCCGAGCTCTATACTGCCCTGAACGATAACAATGAAAATACAGGCGGCGGTTACATAGAGCGGCTTTCCAACCAATATTACATCAGGGGCATAGGACTGGTGAAGTCGCTGGAGGACATCGAGCGCATCGTGGTGAAGACGCAAGGAGGCGTGCCTGTGCTGGTGGGCGATGTGGCGCACGTACACTTCGGACACGCCACGCGCTACGGTGCCGTGACCCGCAACGGCGAGGGCGAGGTCGTGGCTGGCATCACGCTGATGTTGAGAGGGGAGAATTTTCAGGAGGTCATCAAAAATGTGAAGTCTCGTATTGCCGATATTCAGAGGAGTATTCCCAAGGGTGTTGTCATTGAGCCATTTATTGACCGCACCTTGTTGGTTGACCGTGTTACTAACACCATTGCCCGCAACCTGATGGAGGGAGGCCTCATTGTCATCTTCATTCTCATCCTTTTCTTGGGAAACTATCGGGCAGGACTGGTGGTTGCTTCGGTCATCCCGCTGTCGATGCTGTTTGCCTTCGGTATGATGCGCATGTTTGGTGTCAGCGGCAATCTGATGAGTCTTGGTGCCATTGACTTTGGTATGATTGTTGACGGTGCCATTATTATCGTAGAAGCAGTCGTAGCGAGGATGACTCCCCATGATGACATTCAAATCCGTAATTTCGACCATCTGGTGTATGAATCGTCGAGTCGGATACGCAAGTCGGCAGCCTTCGGAGAGATGATCATCATGATAGTCTATTTGCCGATGATGACATTAGTGGGCATCGAGGGAAAGATGTTCCGTCCCATGGCTATGACCATTTTCTTTGCCATCCTCGGTGCCTTTATTCTCTCGCTGACATACGTCCCGATGATGTCGGCTGTATTCTTGAAGCGGAAAACCACCAACAAGGTCATGCTACGTTTGGAGCACGCCACGACATCACTCAGTGCGCGTATGATGGCTCGGCTGCAATCATGGTATCTGCCTCTGGTGGATAAATGCATGAATCATGGCAGGGTTGTCATTGTCGGTATGGTGGCACTTTTTGGTGCCTCGCTGCTCCTGATGAGTCGGCTTGGTGCTGAGTTCGTTCCCACACTCGAAGAAGGAGATTTCGCTGTGGAACTGAGTATGGCTCAAGGCACGTCGCTCACCCAAATGGTGGAGACCTGCACCAAGGCTGAGCAGATTCTGAAACAGGAGTTCCCCGAAATCAAACAGGTGGTGACGCGCATCGGTTCTGCGGAAATACCCACAGACCCGATGCCCGTGGAGCGAGCCGATATGCTTGTCGCCCTGAAACCAAAAGCGGAGTGGACTTCTGCCGAGACGAAAAATGACCTGCAGGAAAAAATGGAAGAAGCCCTTGGCGTTATTCCCGGTCTTGATGTGGAGATGTCGCAGCCAATCCAGATGCGTAATAACGAGTTGATTACTGGCATCCGTCAGGATGTGGCGGTGAAAATCTACGGTGGTGATACGGAGGTGTTGGCGGACCTGGCCGATAAGGTAGAGCACCTCATCAAGGATGTCGATGGCGTGGGTAGTCTGTTTTTGGAAAAGGTAAATGGACTGCCGCAACTGCAAGTGGAATACAACCGCCAGATGCTGGCCAAGTACGGTATCTCCATACGTCAGGCCAACGATGTGCTACAGTCGGCTTTCGCTGGAAAAATAGCAGGGAGCGTGACGGAGGAGAATCGCCAGTTTGACATTGTACTCCGCATTCACAATGACGGACGTGATGCCCTTTCCAATTTTGAGAATCTGTTCGTTCCCTCGCCATCTGGCGTTTCCGTTCCCATGCGCCAGTTGGCCACCATCAGTTACAAGGAGGCTCAGGCGCAAATCTCTCACGAGGATGGGGAGCGCAGCATCTTTGTGGGATTCAACGTGAAGGGACGTGATGTCAGTTCCACGGTCAAGGACATCCGGCAGATTCTCGACGACCGTCTGGAGATGCCTGTCGGATACCACTATGCCTTCGGTGGTGAGTTTGAGAATCTGCAGAGCGCCACCGACCGGTTGATGGTTGCCATTCCCGTGGCTCTCGTGTTGATTCTGCTATTGCTTTATGCCACTTTGATGAGCGTGCGTGAGACGCTATTCGTTGCATCGGCTATTCCGCTCTCGGCCATTGGCGGCATTGTTGCCTTGTGGCTTCGCGGCATGCCAATGAGTATCTCGGCAGGAATCGGCTTTATTGCCTTGTTCGGTGTGGCCGTACTCAATGGTATCGTACTCGTCGGCCAGTTCAATGCCCTCGAGCGGCAGGGCATTGCCGACATCCGCCGCCGCATCCTCGAAGGCTGCGAGCACCGTCTACGCCCCGTCATCATGACCGCATTGGTAGCTTCTTTTGGTTTCCTGCCCATGGCCCTCTCCACCAGCGACGGAGCTGAAGTGCAACGCCCATTGGCTACCGTTGTTATTGGCGGTCTGCTCACCGCCACGATCCTTACGCTCTTCGTGATTCCTAGCATTTACAAGACTTTTACGAAAAAAACGGAAGCAAATTCACATCAAACAGAAAATGAAAAGAATATATAGTACCTTATTAGTATTGATATGTTGCCTGTCGTCAGTGGATGCACAGTCGCTGGCGGAGTGCATCGAGATGGCCCGTGCCAACAACATGGGTGTGAAGGTGGCCGACCTGCAGGTGCAGCGGGTCAGACGGATGGAGGGCAGTTACTTCGAGATGGAGAAGACGGAGTTGTCGCTGTCGCAGGACCCCACGTCGGGCGGCAGTCCCGACAATGCACTGACGCTCTCGCAGAAGATAGATTTCCCGACCGTTTACGGCTCGCGGCGAAAATTGCTGAAGGCTGAAACTCAGGTTGAGGAAAGTCGGCACCGACTGACGGAAAGTGAACTGACGAGGGATGTCTCCGTGGCTTATAGCAAACTGCTCTATTGGCAGCATGTCGAAACGCTGCTCTGCGGAAACGACTCGGTGCTGGGCGAGTTTGTCAGGACGGCAGACATCCGATATAAAAACGGAGAGACCAACCGCCTGGAACTGATGAACGCCCAGCAGATGAAGACAGAGAATGGTATCAGACTGCGTGAGGCACAGGATGAGAAAACGGCTGCCGCCATACAGTTGCAGCAGTTGATGAACACCTCGGAAACAGTTGTTGCCACAGACGGTTATCTGTGTGTGCAGCCTGCCGACGATGCCTGGTCGTTTGCTGCCACCCCGCAGGGACAACTATTGGAGAGTGAGCAGGTACGCAGTGAGCGGGAGTTGGGCTATACCCGTCATGGAATGATGCCGTCGTTCAACGTGGGAGTCCGTCATCAGTTGGTCATTTCCGGCATCAACCCCTACAACGTGGACCGTTCACGCTTCGACAAGGGTAACTGGATGGGCTTTGAAGTCGGGGTGGCCTTCCCGCTTTTCTACGGCTCCCAGAAGGCTCGTAAATCTGCTGCAAAACTGGATGTGGATATCGCACGCATAAGAAGGGAGCAGGCAGAGCGCAAGAGCGGTTCCGAACTGCTGATTGCCAAGAATGCCTTGGAGAGTGCCAGACGCTCATACGACTATTATCAGAGCGATGGCTTTCCTGCCGCCAAGGAGATGCGTCGCCTGTCGCGTATTGAATATGGAGCTGGAGAGATTACCTACGTGGAGCACGTGCAGAATCTGTCGGCGGCACTTGCCGTTGAGATGGAACATGCCAAGGCCATCGATGCGCTGAATCAGGCCACCATCAAACTGAATTTTATCAAAGGAAAGTAAACGTTTTAACGATTAAGAAGATGAAGAAAATAATATATTCTATGATTGCCCTGTCGCTGCTGCTCGTTTCTTGCAAGAACGAAGTGAAACAGGCAGGAGAAGAAAAAGAGTCGCACGAAGAGAATGTCGTCGAGTTAACCGAACAGCAGTTGAATACCATCGGTGTCAAGTTCGGGCATGTAGAGCAACGCCAACTTTCGGGCACTATCAATGCCACGGGAACGCTGAGGCTTTCGCCGCAGGATAGGGCAGAGGTTACCTCCTTGGTTGCCGGCATCACCAAGCGCATCCTGGTGAAAGAAGGACAAAAAGTGCGTCAGGGAGAGACCGTGGCCTTGGTGGAGAACACTGAGATTGTGGCTCTGCAGAAGGACTATCTCGTCGCTTCCCGGCAATTATCGCTGGCACAGCAGACCTTGCAGCGTCAGCAGGACATTCATGCGCAAGGGGCTGGTGTGGGTAAGAACCTGCAACAGGCCAAGGCCGAATTTGACATGGCCAGCGTCACTGAGCAAGGCTTGCGCCTTCAGTTGGAACAACTGGGTATCGGCAGTCGTCAGGTGGCGCAAGGACATTTCTCGAATGCTGCTCCCGTGCGTTCGCCCATTACGGGCGTGGTGGGCGAGATACTTGTCAGTACGGGTAGTTTCCTCGACAGCGAGACCGTGCTGATGAAGGTCTATGACAACAAGGCCCTCCATGCCGACCTTCATGTCTTTGAAAGCGACATCGCCAATATCCACATCGGCCAGAAGGTCACCATGCAACTCTCCGACCAGGCGTCAACACTCCTCACGGGTACTGTCTCGTTTATTACCGCCGCCTTGGACAATGAGTCGAAGTCGGGTTCCGTTCACGTCAACCTCGATAACACTGCCGCTTCCAGCCTCCTACCCAATATGTTTGTCTCGGCAGCCATCCACACGGGCGAACAGACCTGTGATGCCGTGCCCGACGAGGCCATCGTGATGAGTGCCAACCGCAAGTTCGTATTTGTCAGTCTCGGATCCAACCGTTTCCGGAAACAGGAGGTTGTCACGGGAATCAGCCAGCAAGGCTACACGCAAATCACATTCTTGGACGAGCCAAGCGGCAGAGCCGGTAACACTGACAGCGCATCTCCTTCCTCCGAAATCGTCACCGCCAAGGCTTTTTATCTGGAGTCCATGCTGGCCGACCACGGAGAGGAAGAATAGAATGGTGTCACACATTAGAAATTATAGATGGTAAGAGTATATACGATAACAGATGCGCTATATGAACTGCCAACAAATTAGATTTCACTTTGTCTCGGTTGAAGACTAAGACGGTAATCGCTGGGTGACTGGCCGAGATGTTTGGTGCAGTAACGGCTGAAGTAAGAGAGCGACGTGAAATTCATCGCATCGGCTATCTGGGAGAGGGACAGGCGCTCATCATTCAGATAGTCTTTTAATATAGGTATAGTATGACGGTCGATGTATGAAGTGACGCTATGCCCCGTAACGCGCTTGATGGTGGCAGAAAGGTATTTAGGTGACACATTCAGGCGCTCAGCATAGTAACTCACATCGCGCTCCGTGCGGCTAATGCCGGTGGAGAGCAAGGTCATCAGCTGTTTAACGATGTAGGCTGTGCGGTCGGTGTGCGAGTCGGTGACTTCACGTTGGGCATGGGCTTCGAAGATGTCGTACATCATCGTAAGGCATAGACTGCCCATCAGTTCACGATAGAACTGCAAATGGCGGTCTTCCATGCGATCACGCAACCGATGGAAGTCATCCTGCAGATGCCGAGCTTGTTCGTCTGAGAGTCTGATGACGGGATCTTGGTTCAGCGAGATACTGCCACCGATGCTGTAGTTGTTCGGCGGCAGCAGGTTCTGCAGGAACTTGTAATCGGCAGCAAACCACTCCACCTGCAAGTCTGCATGTGCAGCAAGGTTCTTTACTCTATCGGGCATCGGTATCACAACCAAGTCGTTTTTGATAATGTGGTAGCAATGCTCATTGAACACTAAACTTGCTTCACCTGCCAGGCAAAGCAGGTGCATGCAGGTGTGGCTCAACTCATAGGAATTCATCCCATAGAAGTCTGTGGAATATTGAAAATCGGCCTTCATGACTGCAAAATTACACATTATTATTAATATGGAAGAACGATTTGTGCAAAAAGTGAAAATCGTGGCACTATTTGTGAAAGCGAAGTATCAGAAGACCATCGTACCTTTGCAATCAGATTACAAAAAGCATTTCACAATGAATATCAAAACTATTATCACAGCCACAGTAGCCTTGCTAATATCGGCAGCATGTAGCGGTGGCGCAAAACAGAAAACAATTATGGCAAAGGACGGAAAAGCATTGGTAGTATTCTTCTCACATGCAGGAGACAACTACGCAGTAGGAAGCATCGAGGTGGGCAACACAAAGATTGTTGCCGACTACATCACGGAACTGACGGGTGCCGAGCAGTTTGAAATTGTTACCCACAAGTACGACGGCATGGCTTATAACCCGCTTATCAAGCTTGCGAAGGAAGAGACCAAGAACGGCGTTCTTCCAGCGTATGAGGGCGACATTGATTTGTTAAAGTACGATACGGTGTTCATCGGTGGGCCCGTATGGTGGGGCACTTATCCGCAAGTAATGTTTACCTTCTTCAAGAAACACGCCAACGACCTGAAGGGCAAGACCGTCATTCCATTCACCACGCATGAAGGCTCGGGATTGGCCAACTGCGTGGAGGACGTGAAGGCGGCATTCCCTGGTGCCAACGTCCAAAAGGGCTTCAGCATCTATGGTCATGAGGTGCGCACGGGGAAAGCGAAGGTCGAGAAGATATTCAGAATGTGCTTGTAAGCAAAGGTTTGATAGTTATGAAAAAACAAGTAGCAGTATTAGTAGGTGCCGGCAGCATCGGACAGGCCATTATCCGCCGCGTGTCGGCTGGTAAGCACATCGTGTTGGCAGATTATAGTGAGGAGAATGCGAAACGGGCTGCAAAGACGCTTGAAGATGCAGGCTATGAGTGCTCAACCATCCAGTGCGACCTTGGCTCGAAAGAGGACATCCTGAAGTTGGTGGAGTTTGCCACCAGCAAGGGAGACGTGACAAACTTGGTGAATGCCGCTGGCGTGTCACCCTCGCAGGCTCCCGTAGCAGAGATCCTTCGCGTTGACCTCTACGGAACAAGCGTTCTGTTGGAAGAGTTCGGCAAGGTGATAGCCGAGGGAGGCTCAGGCGTGATTATCTCTTCGCAGAGCGGCCATCGTCTTCCAGCCTTGTCGCAAGAGCAAAACGAGGCTCTGGCCACGACTCCTGTTGACACGCTGTTGGAATTGCCATTTCTAAAGGAAATCAACGACACACTGAAAGCCTACCAATATTCCAAGCGTTGCAATGTGCTCCGCGTGATGTACGAGGCTACCCGCTGGGGGCGTCGCGGTGCCACCATCAACTCAATCTCGCCAGGTATCATCATCACGCCATTGGCTAACGATGAATTGCACGGTCCACGCAAGGAAGGCTACCTGAAGATGATTGAGGGGATGCCAGCCCGTCGTGCAGGAACGCCTGACGAAGTAGGCGACCTTGCAGAGTTCCTGATGTCCTCCCGTGGCCGTTTCATCAGCGGTACCGACTTTCTGATTGACGGTGGCTGCACAGCTTCCTATTGGTATGGCGACTTACAGTATCTCAAGGCTACACATTAATGAACCGCCTTTTTTACGATACCGCTTCTTGGAACGACTGCAATACTCATGCAAGCAAAGACGGACAAAGAACAGATTGAAGCCCTATACCGAGAGATGTACAAGGCGATGGAGGAGAAAGACACGGCCACACTGAACCGCGTCCATGCCGATGATTTCGTACTGACCCACATGACCGGGATGCAACAGTCGAAGCAGGTGTACATACAATCCATATGACCGATTTAGGATAAATAAACCGCCGCGTCTCACGACGAAGCGGTTTTAAATATAAACATGAAAGAACGAACAAACCATTACGAAACACTATTATTTATTTCCCTAATCAAATTGCGATGTGAATCCACCGCGGCGTGCCGTCAGCCGTCGGCTTTTCGTAGATAAGCTCTGAGCAGGGCAGCCCGAGGCTGTCGATTAGCGCCTTGAGTCGTCCGTTGTCGGCGATGCTTGCGGCTCTTATGTCGGCGGCTCGTCCGCTGAGGTGCAGGCTTCGGCGTGCGCCACCAACCGCGCGGTTGAGCTCGCGACACCGGAATCCTGAGTTGATGATTATCGGATGCCCGAAGGCCTTCCGTATGGGTTCGAGCAAGTAGCTTAAAATAATAATCCTTACCGCTGTTGCAACGATTTTTGCAACATTCGATAAGGATGAACAGATAAAGCAAAATGATGTTCCTGTGGAACTTAGGGCAGATTCGGCTTGGGCGGGTATAATTAATTACACTCCATCCTGACGCTTCTCTGTTATTGCCTTTTTATTTACGTTGCCGCTCCTTTATGATGCCGTGGCGATAGGCGTAGAGCAACTCTTGAAGCTCTGCAATCTGATGCTGGATGTAGTGGCCCCTATCGGTATCACGCACACGAAGGCGTTGCCCGCTCATTTCCACGATGTGTTTGCTCGACTGTATATCAGTTCCACGGCGGATGGCTTCGTCGACATTCTCAAACGGCTCATGCTGTATGAGTTCGAAGCCGCGGCTGTGATAGACAAGCGTGTAGCCCGCGATGCCCGTAGTGCCGTGGTAGGCCTTGCTTAGCCCGCCATCGATGACCATCAGCTTGCCATCGGCCTTGATAGGGCTCTCGCCGCCAGCCACCCGCACAGGCACGTGACCATTGATTATATGTCTGTGCGTTCCTTCTACGCCGAAGGCATCGAGGATACGCTCGCACACGTCGGGATTGTCGCGCAAGAGATAGTAGTTGCCCTTGCGTTCCTCATGCATCGACTTATCCTTCAGGAAATAGCGCTCGAAGGTGGTCATGCGGTCCTTGTCGAAGAGCGGAGAGTCTTGCCCACACCAGAGGTACCAGAAATAGTCTTTGGCAAAGCGCTTCTCGGCAGAAGGAGTGTCGGCATTGAAAGCGGCACGCATGGTCATCCCTATCCTGTGCAAGAGTTCTCGGCCGCTGTAGCTATTCCCGTTGATTTCCACTTCCTTCAATGTTCCGTCTGCGTTGAGGGGGACACTGGCATGGAAGAGCAGGTTGCCGTTGTAGATTGCGTACATACAGCCGTGAGTGAAGAGACACTGAATGTGTTTCTGCAGCTTGTCGCTGACGCAGAACGAGTGGTGGAGCTGACGCACCAGCTCTGCCTCTTCAGCCGTGAGCTCAAAGGGATGAAGCGGGTCGAGCGTGGGCAGGAAGCAGTCGGTCATCTCATACTCGCGGCCGTCAACGACGTAGACGCCGCGCTCTTTGTCGATGTTCTGCAACACCAGCCGGTCTTGCATGTGCCATTCAGGCCGCCGCAGAATCATCTGGGCCTCGAGTTTAAGCTGAATGATGCTGATGGCCTTGTGCATCTGAGCTATGAGTCGGCGTGTCTTCTCGTTGTGGGTCGTATCGTCACGTTCAAGGCGGGGACCGAAGCGGTCGCAAGAATCATCGGCATAGGTCTCCATGGCAAAGGTGGCCAGCGGCACGAGGTTGATGCCATAGCCATCCTCGAGAGTCTGCATATTACCATAGCGCAGTGACAGGCGCAGGACGTTGGCGATGCAGCAGTCGTTGCCGGCGGCAGCTCCCATCCACAGGGCGTCATGATTGCCCCACTGTATGTCGAAATTATGGAGCTGCATCAGGAAATCCATGATTATATGTGCTCCAGGTCCACGGTCGAAAATGTCGCCAAGAATATGAAGCTGATCTACGGCCAGGCGCTGAATGACTCTAGCGATGGCTATGATGAAAGCGTCGGCACTGCCCGTCTGGATGATTGTCTCTACGATGCGGTCGACGTAAGCGTGCTTATCGTTATCGGCCGTGGACTCATGGAGCAGTTCCTCGATGATGTAAGCAAACTCGGGCGGCAGAGCCTTACGGACTTTTGAACGCGTATATTTCGACGAGACAACGCGGCATACGCTGATCATGCGGCTCAGCGTAGTGGCGTAGAAAGTTGCCAGGCTATCGGAAATATCGTCGCCGTTGGCATCGATGGCATCGCGCTCGAGCTCAGTACGGATTATCTCGAGTTTCTGTTCCGGATAATAGATAATTGTACATAGTTCTCGCAGCTCATCGTCGCTCAGGCTTTCGCCAAAAAGCTCCTTAGCCTTACGTTTGATTCGTCCCGATGCATTCTTTATGATGTGAAGAAACGCTTCATACTCGCCGTGGATATCGGCCATGAAGTGTTCGGTGCCTTTAGGCAGGTTGAGGATTGACTCGAGGTTGATTATCTCGGTGCTGGCAGCAGTGATGTTGGGAAAAGTTTGAGCCAGGAGCTCCAGCACACGGCGGTCTGCATCAATGCGTTGTTCGAATTCATTCATAACTTCAAGTTTTTTGAAAATGCAGGGCACGCCAGTCGCCATCGGCTTCACTGCCTACAAACACAAGTCCCAGGCCGACAGCCTTCTCACAGAGCAGAGGAATGTCGGCCTCGTAGAAGCCAGAGAGCAACACGTGACCGCCCTGGCGTGTGTGGTCTGCAAACGTGGTCATGTCAGCCAGCAGGATATTACGATTGATATTTGCCAGCAGCACGTCGGCCGAGTCTGTGGCAGTCAGCACTGAACTGTCGCCCTCACGGATCTCGACGCGGTCAGGTACGATATCATTAAGGAGGAGATTGTCACGAGCGTTATCCACACTCCATTGGTCAACGTCGTAAGCGACGAGGTACGAAGCCCCCATGAGCATGGCCGCGAAACCGAGGATGCCCGTTCCGCAGCCTGCGTCGATGATTGTGGCCGAGGTGAGATCGAGGCTGCAGAGCAGCTTTATCATCATACGTGTTGTGGCATGTTCGCCGCTGCCGAAAGCTTGACGTGGAACCACGGTGAGGCGCTTGCCAGAAGGCAGGTCTATGGGCTCAAAGCGGTGGTCATGCTCCCAAGTAGCATTCCAGTTCTCGTCGGGAGCCGCTACTATGCTGTAGCTGATGGTGGTGTCGGGAATAGGAAAATTCTCGGCAAGTAAAGCCAAGGCAGCCTCGTCGAGGACGCCCGTCTGAACGTAAGCCTTAAGCCCGTCGGCCGTAGCCACAAACGTGTCAAAACCGACATCAGCCAACAAGGCGGCCAGCACATCGCCAGCCGCCTCGCTATAAGGTGAGAGATGGAACGAAGCCTCGGAATACTTCATGCCACTTATTTCTTTACCTCGTCCTTCGTAGCTTTCTTCACCTCGGGCTTTGCCTTGTAGCGTTTGTTCAGGCCGGCAACGACCTCTTTGGTGATGTCAAACTTAGGATTGGCAAAGAGGATGTTGTCGCCCTGGCGAGCAAGAATGTAATCGAACTTCTTCGACTTGTTGTAGGTCTTGAGGAAGGCCTGAATAGAGTCACGAAGTTCCTCGTTAAGCTTGGCATTCTCCATAGCCAGCTCGTTGGTCAGGCGCTGGTCGAGCTCTGCGAGGTCTTGCTGCTCCTTGTTGAGCTGGTTCTGGGCGCGCTCAAGTTCGTCGCGTGTGTTGAAGCCGTTGCTCTCGTACTTCTTCTGCAGGGCTGCGGCGTGCTGCTGCAATGTGCGCTGTCTCTGCTGAAGCGTGTTGGCGGCGTTCTCGCCTTTCTGGTTGAGCAGCAGTGTGTAGTCCTTGCAGAACTGATACTGGCTCATAAGGCTGTCGACCTGTACATATGCCAATTTAAGACCTGACTCTTCCACCTCGGAGGTGGCAGCCGCCTCGGAGGCAGCGTTCGGTTGCTGGTTGCACGCTGTCAGCGTAAAAAGAGCGCTGAGAGCTACGATTGTAAGTTTCTTCATTTATTTGAATTTAATCGATTGTTCGGTTATTTATGTCGTCTCTCTGTTGCATGAGGTTTAGTGGCCTCACGATGCCGCTCGATGGCGTCCATGCTTTCGACGCAGTGGATGCCGCGCTCACGCATAGCTTTCGACGCTCCTATGTGAGTCATCGGACCGCTGGCATCTCCCTTCAAGAGCAGTTTAGCTGCCAAGCCGAGAACCGCCACGGCAACAAAAGCGAGGGTTAGCAGCAATAATTTCACCATCTATTTCGTTTATTTATCAGATTTATTTGGCACGGACTGCAGTTTTTTGTACTTTTGTCTCCGTTAAAGCTGTGCAAAGATATAGCAAAAATTCTTTTGACATAGCATTTGACTGTACTTTTACCTAAAATTAACACTCATTTATATTCTACTTATTACAAAAATGGAAAACTCAACACTTCAACCGGCAAGCGTCTTTGAGATGTTCGCACGCATTAATGCTATTCCACGACCATCAAAGCATGAGGAGCGCATGATAAAATTCTTGGCTGACTTTGGACAGAGCCTGAACTTAGAGACCGTCGTCGACGAGACGGGCAACGTGCTCATCCGTAAGCCTGCGAGTCCTGGCATGGAGGATCGTCCGACTGTGATCCTGCAGAGTCACATGGATATGGTCTGCGAGAAGAATGCAGATGTGGACTTCGACTTCATGCACGACGCCATACAGACTTATGTAGATGGCGAATGGATGCGTGCACGAGGCACTACACTCGGGGCCGACGATGGCATTGGATGTGCCATGGAGATGGCTATCCTGGCCGACAACAGTCTTCGCCACGGGCCACTGGAGTGCGTGTTCACGCGCGACGAGGAGACGGGACTCACAGGAGCAGAAGGCATGAAGCCTGGGTTCATGACGGGGTCCATGCTCATAAACCTCGATTCGGAAGACGAGGGAGAGATGTTCGTCAGCTGTGCCGGAGGCTGCCGCACAACTGCCACCTTCCGCTTCACTCCTGAAGCAACTCCTGAAGGTTTGTTCTTCCTTCAGTTGACTATCATGGGATTAACAGGCGGACATAGCGGCGATGATATCGACAAGAAACGAGCCAATGCCAACAAACTGCTCATACGATTCCTCTACGATGGCATGAAAGCCTGGGGCCTGCGCTTGGCCGACATTCAGGCTGGCGGACTGCATAATGCCATTCCACGTGAAGCTTCATGCCTCGTTGCAATACCTAACAAATATAAGGAACAGGCGCGCGCACAATGGAACATCTTCGCAGCCGACGTGCGTGAAGAGTTTTATGCCACCGAGCCAACGATGGAATTCCTGCTCGAATCGGCAGATGCCACACCTGCCATCCTCCCCGAAGAAGTCAGCCGCAAACTTATCCTCGCCCTGCAAGCTGTGGACAACGGCGTTTATGCGATGAGTCAGGAGATTGCTCTCGTCGAAACAAGCAGCAACCTTGCCAGCATCCGTCAGACGGAACCCGGAACAATCTTCGTAAACTCCAGCCAACGCAGCTCGCTGCTCTCTAATCGCCTCAATATGGCGCACACCGTGGCTGCTGCCTTCGAGTTGGCAGGGGCCGAGGTAGAAATAGGCGAAGGATATCCTGGATGGAAAATGAATCCTAATAGCGAACTGCTTAGAATCACACGTGAGCAATATGTCAAGCTGTTCGGCAAAGAGCCCGTTGTGCGAGGTATTCATGCCGGACTCGAGTGTGGTCTCTTCTCTGAGAAATACCCGAGCCTGGACATGGTGAGTTTCGGACCGACTCTTCGAGGCGTCCACTCGCCAGACGAGCGCCTGCTCATACCCACCGTTGACATGGTCTGGCGCCACCTCATGGCTATTCTCGAGAATGTATAGTTGGAAAAAGCTCCAGAAGAGAAATGGCACGCCTTAGGCCGTAGTTTTTTTGCGGAGCAAAGCGAGCAAGCTCGAGCGGAAAATTGAAAGAGAATAACTAATTGAGTGAAAAGAGAATAAAGCAGAGTAATGAAGGACAACATAAATCACAAGATGAATGTTAGCATCTCTCAGGAAAGATACCTGAGGAACGGTCTCGTAGGCGTCTTGCTTTGCGTTCTTCATCTTTCGCTTTTCACTTTCTGGGCATGCGACGACTATGACTCGTTCACTACCGACCGCTCAACGACACTGACTTTCAGCGCTGACAGCATAGTCTTTGACACTCTTATCGCCACAATTCCGTCGTCGACAAAGACACTGGCCGTCTACAACCGCGCCGACAAAGGTTTGCGAATCAGCGAAGTGTGGCTGGGCAACGGCAGCAAGAGTCACTTCCGGATCAACATCGACGGGCAAGACCTCACAGCCACTGACGCCCGTCGCGCCACGGATTTCGAGGTGCGACGGCGCGACAGTATCATCGTACGGGCCGAGGTAACGCTACCGGAAACACACTCCGATGAGGCAAACACGTTTGAGGACGCGCTGTATTTCCGGCTCGAAAACGGCGTGGAACAGCGGGTGTCACTGATAGCAACTTCGATGGACGCCTTTTTCATGCGCGGACAGACAATAACCTCTGACACCACCTTCACGCCTCAACGGCCAATAGTTATCTACGACAGCCTCGTCGTGGCTCCGGATGTCACGCTGACCCTTGAAGCAGGCACTCAACTGCTTTTCCACCAAGAATCGGGAATATTGGTAAGAGGACGTCTGATTGCTAAAGGCACAATTGAACAGCCTGTAATTTTCCGCACCGACCGCACCGACCACATCTTCGACTATCTGCCCTACGACCGCCTGCCTGCACGTTGGGAAGGACTGCGCTTCACCGCAGAGAGCTTCGGCAACGAGCTCTACGGGACTGATATCCATGGCGGAAACTACGGCATCATCTGCGACAGCACTGGCACCGACGACCTCAAGCTATCGCTCACCGACTGCCGCATCCATAACCTCGGAGGCGATGGGCTCCGCATTACGGATGCTCGCTGCATCGTCAGCAACTGCGAGATATCCAACACCTTAGGCCATTGCGTCTGCTTGCTCGGAGGCGACTATAGGTTCACTCATTGCACGCTGGCTCAGTTCTATGCTCTGAGTGCCAATCGTGGCGATGCCCTCAATATAGCTAACGTCAACATGGGAGCCTATCATCCGCTCAAGGCGGCAACCTTCGAGAGCTGCGTTATCACAGGCTATGCCGAAGATGTTGTTATGGGAACATGGATTGACGTCACCGATATGCCAACCGACGAAGCAGCTGCAATTGGCACACCGCTTGACGCATTCCTCTTCGACCACTGTTTCCTCGCCACCGAAATTCCTACCGAGGGCGACTATGCTGAGCGTTTCGTGAATTGCGTATACGACAACCCCGAAGCAGAGATAAACCGCGAAAAGAACTTCACAGCTATTGACTCTCGGGCACTCCTCTACGACTTCACGCCCCTTGAAGAGTCGCCCATAAGAGGCACAGCAAATACAGTCTCGCGCGACAGCTTGCCCTACGACCTACGTGGACGTAGCCGTTTCACAGACGAGCAACCTGATGCCGGCGCCTATGAATTCGTCAAAAAAGAATAATCATTTGTCCCTGCACCAATCCTCACTTCCCGAGCTCCCTCTCAACCTTCCGCGCGAGCTCGCTCGACACTTCGAGCGCTCGGCGCTTGCGACGCTTCGCTTGCTTAGTACTTTCAACCTTCAAATATCAACTTTCAACTCTCGATGTACTCAGATCTCTTCTTAGACTTCGATGACACGCTCTACGACACCCACGGCAACGCGCAAATAGCCTTGGAAGAGCTCTTCGAACAGCTACATCTCAGCAGTTGGTTTGACGACCCGCAATCGTTCTACGATGAATACTGGAGAACCAACATAGAACTCTGGCAGCGTTACTCTAAAGGCGAAATCACTCGCGACTTCCTCATCATTGAGCGATTCCGCAAGCCGCTCAGCAGCGGCAAAGGGCTTGAACCTTCAGAGCTGTTCTGCCGCGACGTCGGCGACCGCTTTCTTGAGCTTTGCGCTGACAAACCTGGGCTCGTCGACGGCGCGCGCGAACTGATGGACTACCTCAGCCACCGAGGCTACAAAATGCACATGTGCAGCAACGGCTTCCACGAAGTTCAATACCGCAAGCTGCGGGCTTGCGGGCTATACGACTACTTCGACACTATCATACTCAGCGAGGACGTAGGCTACAACAAACCAGCTCCTGAATACTTCAACTACGCGTTAAGAGTCACAGGCGCGAAGCCTGATACGACACTCATGATTGGCGACAACCTGCAGACAGACATCCTCGGGGCAAAGCGAGCGGGACTACACACCGCATTCTTCAACCGATTTCCCGAATTCCCCACAACCGAAGACGTAGACTACGAAGTGACCTCGCTACTTCAACTTAAGACGATACTTTAATTTAAAGTAAGCATTCTTTGAAATACACGTTGTAGCAGTTGTAGTTTCGTTGTACCTTTGCCCCGCAATAGTGCACCAACTACAACTGTTATAGTATTATGACAAAAGAAGAATTTATGACCTTACAACAGGCGTTGCAGGATAGTGGCAAGCCACTGATGCGTTATCTGCAGGATGCAGG
>FLNY01000189.1_pt1 | contig 18893 bp, 2 predicted proteins | sample 1140381 | NCBI WGS metagenome assembly FLNY01 (sample SAMEA3878172, study PRJEB12797) | bioreactor metagenome | biome: Moose rumen | place: Sweden | collected 2011-10
TGAGACTATGCGCAGCCTGCATTTTGACCTATACACCGAAATATTTATCTTACTTCCAATGAAAAGCTCATTTATCTATTCAACCAATTTTTATGCTGTCAACGACCATTCACTCAAAGATTGTTGTATACATTTGTTGTGTACCCATGGAGTTGCCAACTTCGATTTTAACGAAAAAAGTTTTTCCCTTTCACCCGACGATCTTCTCGTAACATCCACCCCTTGTCGAATAAAAAATATTACTCTATCTCAAAACGCCGAGGTAGTGTGGTTCGCTGCCGAAAACAAATTCCTCAACTCTCTTCTGCCAGCCAACAATTATAGTATCGGTGGTAGCATCAGTCTTAATCAAAATCCTGTCATCCATCTTTCAAGTTCCAATGCCACAAAATTTCTTGCCGACATTCAACGCATCAAAGAGCGTATGGACGACACCAATCTCATCTTCTACGACGGACTAATGAGTAGCCTCTGCCTAACTATGATCTACGACATCTTTGAATTTCATGCTATTCAATACGGGTCCATTGGTCATACCGACCGTGCTGGCTATATCGTAAAAAATCTTATGGATATGCTCTCTTCTGGAGTCTGTCGCACCAATCGCAATGTAACCTATTTCGCTTCAAGACTCAATGTCTCACCTCAATACCTTTCCGACATCGTTCGACGTATGACCGGGCATAGTGTAACCAGTTATATCGACAACCATACCATTCCCATCCTCAAACAGTTACTCAACGACCAACGTCTTTCGCTCTCGCAAATCGCCGAATACATGAATTTTAATACGCTTTCATATTTTAGTCGCTATTGCAAAAAACACCTTGGACTTTCGCCCAGCGAATACCGCAAAAGTTTGCAACCATTACAAGATTAGACTGCTTCGTACACACAAAAAGAGACCATCAATCAATTCTCGACGGTCTCTTCATTTATTATCTGTTTAATATCTCTACTTTACAGCGTCTACTGCTGTCTTTATGTCAGCAAAGATTGCGTCAATTGAGCCTACACCCTTGATGTTTACTGCCACACCTTCCTTGCGGTAGAATTCCAACACGGGCTTAGTCTGCTTGTCATACACGTCAAGACGAGCCTTAATTGTCTCCTCATTGTCGTCGCTTCTGCCACTCGTTTTTCCGCGTTCAATCAAGCGTGTCATCAACTCATCATTCGGCACTTCAAGATTCAGTGTTACGTTCACCGATGTCTTATATTCTGCCAGCAAGTCTTTCAGAGCCTTTGCCTGTGCCACCGTACGTGGGAAGCCATCAAATATTACGCCCTTTATCTTGCCCATATTCTTATCAAGATAAGAGTCAATCATGCCTATGATTACATCGTCAGGCACCAATTCGCCCTTGTCCATATGAGACTTAGCAAGTGCTCCAAGTTGTGTGTTCGTGCTTATCTCTTTACGTAGCAAGTCACCTGTCGAAATGTGAGCCAAATCATATTCCTTTATGATATTCTCACTCTGTGTGCCCTTACCCGATCCCGGAGGGCCAAAAATCACTATATTAAGCATTATATCTTAGTTTGATTTGTTTCTTTTCTATTCTTTGACCAAAGTCATTATCTCTGGTATGTTTCGTCCATACCCATCGTAGTCGAGCCCATAGCCCACAATGAAGTCGTTCGGTATCTCGATGCCCACATACTCTGGTGTCCAATTCAGTTTGCAGCTCGCTGGCTTATACAGCAATGTAGCCACGCGCACATCCGTTGCACCCTTTTGGCGGACTTGTTCCATCAAGTTTGCTATTGTAATCCCTGTGTCAACAATATCCTCTATTATCACCACAGTCTTTCCCACCAGACTCTCGTTTAGCCCTATCAACTCCTTCGTTACGCCCGTACTCTGAGTCCCAGAATACGATGCCAACTTTACAAAAGAGATTTGCGATGGAATGTTGACCCTCTTCATCAAGTCTGCTGCAAACATAAACGCTCCGTTTAGTACGCAGACAAACACAGGGTCTTTGTCAGTTAAATCTTTACTTATTTTGTCTGCTACCCGACTAATCGCACTCAGCACATCTGCTTCTGTGTAAGTCGTTTCAAACGTTTTATCAAGAATTTTTATTCTTGCCATTTTCTATCTGTTTAGTCTATCGAGTTTTAACTCTCACAGCAATTTCGTGCAAAGGTATATTTTTTTTATTTGTTATGTCATTTTTATCAGTTTAAACCCACTACTTTTTATTCATCGTTACCGCTACTTGTAACCTATCTTCTGTTTGTTATAACTACTTGTAATAATGCATTTTATGATTGCATAAATATTGATTTTATAGAAACATTTTGAGGTCAAAACACGTAACTTTACCACGGCTAATAGTGTATTCAGTCGATAACTATAACTTTAGATTATGGATAACAACTACATATACAATAGGGGTAATAGACTCTTAAATATGTCAAAATCTTTCATTTTGAAGTTGTCGCTCCTCTCTTTGATTGTCACCTCTTTCTCGCTCTCTGCATTAGCCGAGGGCACGGTTTGGGATGGCTCTTCAGCCACGTCTTTCCAAAGTGGCTCTGGTACTTCTGCCGATCCTTATGTTATATCCACAGCCGAGCAGCTCGCCTACCTATCCGACCAAGCGGCGTTAGGTACTTATAATAGCTCCGACCTTACTTATTTCAAACTCGATACCGACGTCGACCTCAACGATGGGCTTCTCGATTCCGAAGGAAATCTTACAAGCTCTTCGCACAATATTTGGGCGTCTATTGGCACGACTTCCAATCCCGCCAAGATTTCTTTCGATGGCAACGGAAAGACAATTTCTGGACTCTATATAAACGGAGGGTCTAATGTCGGTCTCTTCGGTGTCCTCGCCGAAGGTTCTTCCGTTTCCAATCTCGCCCTTACGTCTTCCTACGTCAGTGGCTCGTCCAACGTCGGTGGTCTACTTGGCACGTCCACTTCTGCCACTCTTACCTCCGTATCCTACGCAGGTGTCGTCAATGGCTCTACCAACGTTGGTGGCATCGTCGGTAGCATGTCTGGCACGCTTACCTCGGTCAACAATACAGCAGTAGTTTCTGCCAATTCTTCCAATGTCGGTGGCATAGCTGGTTCGCTCACTTCTGCCACTCTGACCACCTCTTCCAACACTGGTAGTGTTAGTGCAAGCATATCCACTGCCGTAGGTGGTCTCGTCGGTTCTGCAACCGATGTAACCCTTACCTATTCTGCCAATACTGGTTCAGTCTCTGGTCGTAATAGTGTGGGTGGCATAATCGGTCTCTCCGACTCAGATTCTCTTGGTTCTCTAACCGCAGGCAACGTCAATCTTGGCAACATAACCTCCGATGGCTCAGCCACTGGTGGCATAATCGGCACACTCCAAAACACATCTTCTGCCACCAATGCCGTAGAAGCCAACATAAACTATGGCACCATCGCTGCAAGTTCTTCCGTCGGTGGCATCATTGGTTCTTCAACGGCTACGTCTAACCTCATCATTACTCAAAACCTCAACGCTGGTTCTTTCACTGGTTCCACTTCGTCTGGCGTTATAGGTTCAGCCTCTTCAACTTCAGGCATCACCAACAACTACTACGACATTCAAACCGTATCTGGCGCTACTGGTGCCATTTCTGGTGCTGAGACTTCTAATGTAGCCGAAAGTGCTTATTCTTCCAACCTAACTTCAGGCTCCTATTTCTCTTCTGCCTACCTATCTCAGTCTGCAGGTCTATACCCAGTTCCTGCCACCATCTCCTTGCCCACTACCATTTCCGATAAAATATATGTTAGCTCTGCACCTGTCATATTGTCAACTTCAGGCACCGCAGAGACCCTTACGTCTGTATCTTCCGACTTCTCCATTCCTACCAATTCGTCCTACTCTTGGTCCGACTCCGAGGGCAAAATAACTTTCGATACATCAGCAGGCACTGCCACCATTGCCTCAGGCTATAAGGGTTCCACCGACATAACCGTCGCCTTTGGCTCTGCCAGTCGCACCTTTACTGTCAACGTCAATTCAATAGCTTCTTGTGTCGTTACTCTCGAAGACTACGATGACGCTTTCTATGTCTATCGCGGTTTCGAAATCCGTCCTGCTGTTGCATCCGTAAAAGTGGGTCTGCGTACGCTCGACCCCTCCGAATACACTGTAACATACTCTGGCAACAATGCTGTTAACGCTGCTGCCACACTTACCGTGACCCCAACCTCCGATGCTTTCGATGGTTCCAAGTCTGTCGAATTTGCCATAACTGACCTTCCCACCATCGCCGTAAGCGATCTCATTATCCCCGACGACCAACTCTCGTTTGTCTACAACGCTTGCTCGCAAATCCCATCCTCACTCTCCGTCGTTGTCAACCCATCTTCTGTAGCTTCCGAATGGTCCGAGGCTTCAGCCTACACCGTAACCATTGCACCAAGCTACTCTGTTGTCGTCGGCTCCGAAACAATCGACTACACCGACTGCTACACTCTTACCGAACCAACTGATGCCGTTAATGTAGGCACCAAAACAATTGTTGCCGCCACAACTGCAAATCATTTTGTACAAGCCTACTACACCGACTCCGAAGGTGTAACTCATACCAAAGAGTTTAAAGTCGCTGCAGCTTCTCTCGATGCTGAATATACAATCACTGCCTGCACTCTCGACCTCGACGATGCTGCTTTCTCATCTTCTATATCGCCGAGTTCCTATACCTACAATGGTAGCACTACTTCGCCAACCATAGTTGTTAATTATACCGACTGCGAAGGCAACGCATCCCCTCTTGTTGTTGAGTCCGACTATACTCAGTCCATCTCCAACGCAACTGGTCCTGGCACTGCCGTTGTTACCCTCACAGGTAAAAATAATTTCACTGGCACCTCAACCATCTCCTACGAAATCGCCAAAGCAAGTGTCAAAGACGCAACCTTTACTCTCAACAAGTCTACTTTCACTTTCACTGGCTCGCAAATAAAGCCCACCATTAAGACTGCTAAAATTTCTGGTGTTACCTTAGGCTCTACCAACTATAAAATAGTCGGCTACGAAGATAATGTCAGTGTTACCGACACTGCAAAAGTTATCATAGCAGGTATAAATAACTATCAAGATACTGTTAAGATCTACTTCAAGATTTCAAAAGCAGATCTCTCCGATGATGAAATTGCCGAGCAATGCTCTTTCTCTTTCACTCCTTCAACCATTATCTTTAATGGCACCGAGCAAAGACCAACAGCTCTTACCTTCTCTTTCAATGGAACTGTTGTCGACGAAAGTCAGTATACCATTACTTGGCCTTCAGAGTCAACCAAATATGGCAACAAGATTGTTACCATAACTGCCACCGACAATGGTAACTTCTCTAACTCCACCACAGCCAAATATACAATCTCCAAACTGTCGTGGGATAACCTCACTTTTGAGGACATCGATGACCAAGTCTATCAAGGTGGAGATGCCATTACGCCTGTTCCTGTCATCAAATATGGAGACATTACTCTCGACTCCTCACTTTTCGACTTCGACTACTCCAATAACATCAACGTTTCCACTGGTGCATCTGTGATAATCTTCCCTGCCGAAGCCTATGAAAATTGTTTCTCCAATGTTCCCGAAGATGGTACGACTGTCAACTTCTCCATCGTCCGCGCTTCACTTGCCGATGCTACCATAGTTTCAGTCGATACCGTAACCTATACAGGTTCGCCTATCGACCTCGACTATTCCGTAACTCTCAATGGACACACGCTGACACTAAATACCGACTACTCTTCCAACATCAGCATTCTTGCCCGAACTAATGTTGGCTCTTTCACCTTTACGCTCACTGGTCAAGGTAACTATACTGGCTCAATTCAAAAGACCATAGTCATTGTTGCTGCCAATCTCGCCGATTGTACCATATCCGACATTGCAGCTGTTACCTACTCCGCAAATCCAGAGGGCGATATTCCTTCTGTAGCTCCAGTCCTAACTTACAACTCGACTACATTAAGTTCTTCTTACGATTATACTGTTCAGTACAGTAACAATACATCAGCTGGTACCGCCACTGCAACTTTTACAGCCGTCGATGGTGGCAACTTTGTTGGTTCAACCACTAAGACCTACCTCATCAATAAGGCCGACCTTTCCGATGCCAACGACGAAGTAACTATTTCCAACATCGAGACAAGTTATTCCTACACTGGTGTTGCCATAACTCCAGAGCCTATCGTACAACTCGGTCTCTACGAAATCGCTGCTGCAGGACAATACACCTATTCATATAGCAATAATATTGCCGTCGGCACTAACACAGCTTCCGTCACCATAACGGCAGAAGCCGATGGAAACTTCACAGGTTCTCGCACTATCCTGTTCTCCATCGAAGCCTCCGACATCTCCGAGGCCACAATTTCGCCATCAGACTTCTCCGCCTTTACCTACAACGGCGAAGCGCAGTGTCCCGACTTTACTCTTACCTATAGTCGCAATGGTGAAATCATAACCCTAACCGAAGGCACCGACTACGACTTTGTTTGCTCTAACAACGTTAATGCCAATAGTGACGAATCACTAATTACCATAACAGGTAAAAATACTTTCACTGGTACTCTGATTCGCACATTTAGCATCAATGCTGTCGACTTTGCCGACGTTCCGCAGATAACCATCTCACTTTCTGAAACTTCTTTCGCCTACACGGGTTCTGCCATAACTCCTTCCGTTGAGGTACTCCTTAACGGAGCAACAACACTCACCGAAGGTGTCGACTACGAACTCCTCTATAGTAACAACATCAACTACGGTACTGCAACGGTTACTGTTAACTCGCTTTCGTCCAACACCAATTTCATCGGCTCTCGCGACGTTAACTTCACAATCTCTAAAGTTTCGCTTGCCGATTGCGACATAACTGTTCTTGGCGAACCGTTCTACTACGATGGCACTTTCCAAACTCCATCCATCAGTGTCGAGTATGCAGGCTCTACTGTTGCCTCAACGCTCTACGATGTCGAGTATTCCAACAACCAAAATGCATCCGACGCTGCTCATATAGTCGTTGCACCTTCTGCCAACTCCAACTTTGAGGGGACGCAAACTATTCCTTTCACCATACTTCCTTGCCACCTTACCTCTTCTTCCATCAACGTCGTTACCATTGCCGACCAAACCTACACCGGTTCTGCAATAGAACCCACGCTCACAATTGAGCACACTCTTGGCGATGGCACTGTCATCAACCTCAATGTCGATGATTATAACGTTACTTTCGACAACAATATTACGGCTTCAACTTCTGCCGTCGCTCATCTCGAGGGTCTCGGCAACTACGACGATGTTCTCGATGTTAACTTTACTATCCTTCCTGTCAATCTCAGCTCTTCCACCGTTTCTGCCGACTTCGACCTTGCCGACAAGTCCTACGAATACACTGGTAGCAACATCGAACCCTCTTCCGACGCTGTCTTGCGTCTAAATGGTGTTGCCCTTAATCTCGATACCGACTACACCATTAGCTATTCCAATAACAAGAATATCGGTACTGCCACCATAACATATACTGGCATATCCCCCAATTTCACGGGCACTCGACAGACTTCTTTCTCCATAACCAAAGTGCCTCTCAGCCGTGCCACTGTTACCAATGTTGCTTCCGAATATAGCTTTACGGGTAGTCCCATTTCTGTTTCGCCTGTCCTCTACATTGGTGAGTCTATTGTCGACTCCGACCAATATGACATGACCATATCCGACGACCACACCAACCCAGGTCTCGTAACCCTTACCTTTACTGCCAAGGGTACAAGCGATTGCATCTATTCAGGTACTCTCGAATACAATTTCATGATTACGGGTGTCAGCCTTGCCGATGCTTATCTTGCCTCTGCTATCTCCGATGTCGTCTTTGCCTACGAAGCCATCGAGCCCCGACCAACCGTCATGGTCAACTACTCTGGCACCGCCCATACCCTCACCGAAGGTTCCGACTTCTCTTTCGAATACTACAACAATCTCAACGCCTCCGATTCCGCCACTGTGCGTATCATTCCTCTCAACTCTTCCTACACTGGCTACAAAGACTTCCGTTTCACCATTCTTCCTAAGTCATTCCTCAATACCGACAACTCTGGTAAGGGCGATGTCTCTTTCTTCGATGTCGATGTCGATAAGGTCTATACGGGTGCCGACGTCAAGCAAGATGCCTACTCCATTCTCTACAATGGTAAGACTCTCGCCGAAAATGTCGACTATACCATCACATATAGCAACATTTCCAGTGTTACCGATAATGCCACAGTTACTTTCACGGGTATAGGTAACTTCGCCGACGAAAGATCTTTCACCTACAAAATCAAGGTCGTCAATGTCAACGAACTTGTTGTATCTCTGCCTCAAGAATACACCTTTACCTCCGATTCTATTAAGCCCGAACCAATCGTCTCCTACAATGGCACCAAGCTTACCAATGGCACCGATTATACTCTTTCCAACTACAAGAACAACATAATCGTCGGCTCCAGCGCTTCATTCGTACTCACTGGCAAAGGCTCTTTCACTGGTTCTCGCACCGTCAATTTCTCCATCGGTCGTTCCGATGTCTGGGAGTTTGCTCTCTATAAGCACAACGGCAATTACTATCCTTTCCGTGCCAATAACTATTTCATCGATAAATATCCCCTTGAAGATCCAGAGGCTGCTGCCTCCATGACTTTCTTCTCCAATTTATATTATATCGGTCAGAACGTCTATAATACTACTTCGCTTCGCAACACTAACGTTCTCAATCAATATATCTTCTTCCCCAACGAGCAACTTCTATGGTCGTCTGCTGACCATGTCGACGCTACGGTTCATAGTGGTAACGCCACCAATCCCTATCCTATCGACCACAGCCCCAAACACTATTGGAACTCTTTCCGTTGCGTCTATGGCGAAGATGCCGTTAATGTCGGCAAGGCCACTGTCGTCCTCAATCCCGTCAGTGCCACCTACTACTACAACTCTCTCGTAGTTCCCCTCAACATTATTCCTGTCGACTTTAGTAACTCCTCTCAGGTCGGCGTTACTTTCGAAAATTCTGGCAACTACATCTACACTGGTCTCCCCATTGTTCCAAATGTCTTCCGTCTCACCAACGGTGGCAACAACAATAACGTACTTTTCAAAGATGGCGACTTCTCCATCTCTTGCTCCGACAATGTCAATGTCGGCACTGCTACAGCTGTCATAACTGGTCTCAACGACAACTTCATAAATAGTGGTCCCTACACTTTCAACATCCAAAAGGCTAATATAAAAATTACAGAAGTCGCCAACGCTACTGCTGTCTCTGCTTCTGTCGAGCCAGTACTTACATACAACGGTCGTACTCTTACCAAAGGTACAGACTATACACTTTCCGTGGAAACTCGAAATAGTCGATATAAAATTACTGGTAGTGGCAATTTCAATAGTGATAGGTATGTCTACTTTGCTGCTTCTCGAGACATCTCATTAGCCAACATCTACTTAAATGGTAATCTCTATCGTTCAGGTAGTAGTACTGACAATGTCTACATCACCATTCCCGACCAAGTTTATAGCACACGCACTATCGTTCCATATACTGGTGTTACTGTTAAATTTAACAGCACAAACCTCACGGTTCGTTCTTCCCTCAACAGCAATTGGGGCGATGGTGTACTCATTACCGCTCCCGACCCGTCTCGCAATGTCAATGTTACAGATTCTCCCATTTGCAACATTACTGGCACAGGTAGCTATTCTGGCACCATCGAAAATCTTCCTTTCAAAATTATTCCTTTCGACCTGTCGCGTATTCCTAACGTCGGTACTGGGCTCAAAATCTTACAAACTTCACAAAGTCCTGAAGTAGCTGCTAATGGCACTTTGCCCAAGTTGCCACAAGGCACTCTCCGTGTCTACGATTTGGGCTACGACCGTGCCGACGAAAAAGGTTACCAAACCTACTATAGCAGTCGTAATTGTGTACACAAAAAGTTCCGTCTCAAGATACGTCCGTATACTAACGTTACTAATAATATAGACTATGACTATACACCCCTCTACGGCACGGGTTACTATCACGAGGATAAGTCAGAGTCGAATGGCGAAGTTGGCGACGATTTCATCTACTATTACTCTAATTGCGAACCCACATCATTCAATCTCAACGGTTCAGGCACGTCTGTACGTGTTACCATCGCTGCCAACTCAGCCAACCCCAACTTTACTGGTTCTACCTACTTTACCTATCCACTCAATATTGGTGTACTAAAATATCAAATCTTCGACCTCGACCCTGTCGACTACGAATGGACAGGCTTCCCCATAACGCCAATCGCTCGTCTCGTCGACGACAACTCCCACAACGATGTCGACACCTCTACATATACCATTATCAATTTCTACAACACCTACACCGATGCCAACGGCAAAACTCTTACTTTTGCCAGCAATAGGCCATATTGCCAAAGCCCAACCAATATCGGCACATACTGGCTCGGTGCATATTCCACGGTTACTAACTGTTTCTCCAATGCTAATGTTACTAACTATCCTCTTGTAGATGGCAAACAAGTAAATTTCGGCGGTAACGCAATCTATACTGTCGGCACTGGTGCCATGTCTTGGAACATTGTCCCCATTTCACCAGACAAAGTTAAGGTAGACGACATAAAGCCCGTATTCTTCAATTGGACTCATTTGCAGCCAGAACCAACTATTTCCTACACCAGCAAAAATGCTCTCGGTGAAGACCAGACCTATGTCTTCAAGCCCGATACCGATTTTACATATGTCTCTGCTTCTTCTGGTGTTCAAAATCCTGGCACCGATGAACTTATCATCACTCTTACCAATGGCTGTCCAAATGCCGTACTTCGCAAGTCTTTCAAAATATTGCCCACAGACCTCGACTCGCTATATAATAAGTGCGAAGGTGTCCTCTCCGTTACTGTTGACGACGTCAACTACGATGGGCTCGAAAAGACACCCATACCCACAATCGTCTACACCGACCCCAACGGACAGCAACACGCCCTCATCAATTCCAATGGTGAGTCCGAAAACGTAGTCCTTTCCTATTCCGACAATGTCAATGCAGGAACAGGTTATGTCACCATAACGGGTAACGGTGTTCGTTTCACTGGTGAAATAACCATACCATTCACAATAAACAAAGCTCCTCTCTCACGTTGTACCGCCGCCAATGCCGAAGACCTTAAAGTCGAATGGAACTGCAATGGCTTCTCCGTTCCTTCAGTTTCTCTCAAAGACCCTGTCTCCGAACTCGTACTCGACAATTCTGAGTACGTAACCGTAACCACAGACCTTGGCGACGTCAACACAATCGGCGAAACCACCGATGTCGTCCTTCGTGCCACAGACGATTCCAACTACTATGGCGAGACCACCGTTCAGGTCACCATAACCAAACTCTACATTACCCAGTCCACTCCTAACGTCAAAGTCATCTTCGACTCCGATGCCAACTTCTACTACGATGGTGGCGAACCTCTCGAGCCCGACTTTAAAGTCTATTGGTATTCCGACCCCGACAATCTCGACGAAAGCACTCGTTGCGAACTCGAAAAAGATGTTTGCTACGTCTCTTCCGATGTAACCTACCTCAACAATGCTGTCGCAGGTCCCGATGCTTCTGTTACTATCAACTTCAGCGGTCCTTGCTCAGGCTCGTTCACTCGCTACTTCCAGATATACAGCGAAGACCTCGAAAACCCACACGGCGAAATAACTATCGACCCTATTGATAGCGTTCAATTCACAGGTTCCGAAGTCTACCCACTCACAGTTCCAACAATATACTATAAGAACTCTGCTGATGTTATCACGTCTCTCGTTGTCAACTCAGACTACGTACTTGAGTACTCCAACAACATCAACGTCTCCGACACAGCCAAAGTTACTTTCCGTGGTCTGAGTAAAAACTATTCTGGTGCTCGCTCAGCCTACTATCGCATCTACCCACGCGACATCAACGAAGCCAACCAAACTGTTACGCTTACCTCCGTCAAATATACTGGTACACAGCGTACCCCCGAACTCAACTTCTACTATGGCACCTACCACCTCACAAAAGATAAAGACTATACAGTTACCTATGGCGAGAATATCAACGTCGGTGAGGGAACAATAACTGTCAATGGTATAGGCAACTTTACTGGCTCTCGCACTTTCACCTTCGAAATCGAAGCCAAGAAACTGCTCATATCCTCCATATCTACTATAGAACCTCAAGTATGTACTGGCGATTCTATCAAACCTTCGTTTACAGTCTACTATAAAGACCCAGACACAAGCGAAGAATATGCCCTCACTCCAGGAGTAGACTACACCTACACATATACAGACAACGTCCGTGTCGGCACTGCCTACATCTATCTCGAAGGTGCTGGTGTATATGCAGGCACTGCTATCACTCGTTTCAACATCATTCCAATCAACATCCGTACCGATAGCAAGATTTCTGTCGTTCCTTCCTCTGTCGCAACGCAGCCCTACGCCAATGGCACTGCAATCACTCCTGTCGTTGCTCTCTACTACGATGGTGTAGCTCTTGCCGACTCTGTCTATTCTCTATCATATTCCAACAACTATCAACCAGGCACAGCAACCATCAACATCGTTGCCAATAGTTCTTGGTCTGGTCGTTTCGTTGGCGAACGTTCCGTCACGTTCACAATCTCTAAGCTCAGCCTCGCCGATTCCAATATCGAGCCCATGGGTCCATATCCCTATACTGATCAAATTCAGGCTCCTACACCCATTGTCTTCATCAATGGTAACATAATCGATGCTGCACAATACGACGTCAAGTACACCAAGTCTGTCGTTAAAGATGTCGACACCTATACATGTACCGTAACCGCACGTCAAGGCTCTGGCTACTACTATTCTGGCTTCAACAGTACAACCTTCCAAATTACAGCTGTCGACATTAACGATGCTGTTTGTACCGACATACCCGAACAACCATACACTGGTTCTGCCGTTGTACCAGACTACACGCTCTCTTACGACTTCGGTTCGTTCACCACAAACCTTGTCAAGAATAAGGACTACACCGTAGCTTTTGCCAATAATGTTAATGTCGGAACGGCTACTATTACCTTCACTGGCATAGGAAACTACACAGGTACTAAGGTCGTTACCTTCGAAATCGAGCAAGTTAGCCTTAGCGAATCCAATACCAATATTATCGCAGCTTCAATTCCTGCTCAACGATTCACGGGTTGCGAAATTACGCCCAGTGGATACTGGCTCGAAGATGTTACTAAAATTGACAATCCAAAGACAATACGCGAAACTGAAGGCTTCACACGCTCCTACGCAGACAACATCTTTGTCGGCACCGAGGCTAAAGTCATCTACACTGGTTTTGGCTCATACAAAGACTCCCGTACAGTCAATTTCGAGATTATCAAAGAAAATATTCTCCTTGTTAACTACGAACTCGACAAGGCTTCTTATAGCTACACTGGTTCCCAAATCAAACCAGTTGTAACAGCCACCTATGGTTGCTACACCCTTGTCGAAGGTGTCGACTATACTGTCTCCTATGGCGAAAATATTTCGCGTGGCAATGGCTCTGTCAAGCTAACAGCCCTCAATGGTGGCAACTTCTATGGTGAAAAAGAGTTCACTTTCAACATCGGTCCTATGAACATTGCTGACTGCACATTCTCCGACATTGAAGATGTAGTTTACAATGGGCTCGCTCAAACCGACATTAGCCTAACTATCAATGATGGTGTTCGCGACCTCGAACTCGGCACCGATTACCGTCTCTCTTTCTCTTCAAATGTTAATCGTGGCACTGCTAAGGTAACCGTTACCGGTGCTGGTAACTACACTGGCACCAAACAACTTACCTTCAACATCTTGCCATACAACATTACAACCAACGAAGACCTGCTCGTCTACGTTGGCACAATCTCACCACAAACATTCACAGGTAACTACATTAAGCCCGAACCCATTATCAATTTCGACAATGGTACCATAGCCTACACTCTCACTCTCGGCATCGACTATGTCATCAGTTCCTACGTCGATAACTTCTTCGTAACTCATGCCGATGATGACTATGCTGTGGTTAACATTGCAGCAGTTGATAATTCAACCTGTAATTTCACTGGTGCAACAACTGCAACGTTTAAGATTAATCAGGCAAATATCAATAACACCGTTAAAGATGTGTCTTCTGCCGTTGCTGACAGCTATGTCTTCATTGGCTCTCAAATCACACCCGAAGGTCTCGTCCTCAAGTATGGTAGCTATATCCTCACTGCCGAAGACTACACATATACCTACGGAACCAATACCGAAATCGGTCCTGATAATGGTGAGATATTTGTAACAGCTGTATCTACTGGCAATTTCTACGGCAGCAAGACTGTCAACTTTGCCATTGTCGCCAAAGACATAGCCGATGCCGAAGTTACTGGTGTTCAAGACAAGGTTTATACGGGTCTTCCAGCCACACAATCTGGCATAGTTGTTACCCTCGATGGCACAACTCTTGTCGAAGGTGAAGACTACACCATCACTCTCACTGGCAACCGCACCAACGTCGGTGACGATGCTGCCGTTGTCATCACAGGTATCAACAACTACACTGGCTCTCTCTCTAAGACCTTCAACATAACAGCTCTTGACCTTGCAAGCCCTGAAATTACGGTCGATGAAATTGCTGCCGAAGAGTACACCGCTGCTGCTCATAAGCCTGTTCCAACTCTTCGTTACGGCTCCGACATTGTCCTTACTTCGAGCGACTACACCCTTGCGTGGTCTAATAATGTCGATGCTACAAATGCAGCTGTAATCACTGTAACTGCCAAATCTGGAGGCAATTACACTGGCTCTCGTCAAATTAACTTCACCATTTCGCAGATTGATATATCACGTGCCGATGTTGTTGGCTACAACAATGTAGAGTACTATACTGGCAGCCAAATCACTCCTTCTGTCAGTGTCAAGTACAACGGTGTAACTCAGCCCACGACATCCTACGATGTTACCTATGGTGAAAACATTAATGTAGGTTCTCTCGGTGGTGTCATTACTGTTACCTCTAATGGTACGGGCAACTTTATCGCCAGCACTACCAATACCGTTAATTTCGAAATTCGTGCCCTTTCGCTTATCGACTTCTCCATTGCTGACCAGCCATATACTGGTTCAGAAATCAAGCCAACAGGCTTCTCTGGCAACATCACTCTTGGCTCCAAGACGTATACCGTTAAAGAAGGTGTTGATTTCGTAATCAATAGCTACAATAACAACGTCAACGTTGGTGAAGCCATCATCAACATCTCTGGTATTGGCAACTTCTCTGGCAACGCTGTCGTTCGTTTCAATATTACTAAGTCGCAGCTAACCGCTTCGCTTCCTTGGACATCAATGCCCTACAATGGCAACGTTCAAAAGCCCACACCAATTGTTACCGACAAGAACAATGGTCAAATTCTTGTTGAAGGTACTGACTATGCTCTCGATTATAGCAATGCCTCAAGCACGAACGTCGGTTCTTACACCGTAACAGTCAATGCTATGGGCAACTATACTGGTAGCGTTAAGTTAACCTACAACATAACAGAAGCCCAACTTACTGCTTCGCTTAGCACTTCGTCTTTCCTCTACGACTCCCAGTCGCACACTGTGACTCCTTTGGTATATTTTACTGGCACAGCCAACGTTGTTCCGACATCCGACTACACCATCACTGGTGTAACCTCTGCAACCAACGCTGACGAATATACTCTCGTTGTTACACCAGCCTCCAATTTCTCATCTTCAGCCATAACGCTTACTTGGACTATTACTCCTGCCAACATTAGTGCTGCTGTTGTTGACGCCATCGATGCTCACTACTACACAGGTGAATCCATACAACCTACTGTAACAGGTGTCTTGTACACTCATTACGAGTCTCCTCTTGTTCAAGAGTCTCTCACTCAATCAACAGATTATACCGTATCTTACGGCACTAATACTGCTGTTGGCACTGGTACTGTAACCCTTACAGGTATCGGCAACTACACGGGCACTAAGCAGCTAACGTTTAGTATTTTACCTGCTTCGCTCACGGTTTCGCTCGATCCGAAAACATTCCTCTACAATGGTTCGGAGCAACGTCCTGCCGTATCTGTTAAGTTCCTCGATAACGAGCTAACTTCTGGCACCGACTACGACATCAATCTTCCTACAAGTAGTATCAACGCTGGTGTCTACACTGTTACCGTTGTCGCCAAGGGTAGTTACGCTGGCACCTATACTCCCACCTACGAAATTCAGCCCGTTGAAATCGCTTCTGTCGAAATCGCCCCAACTTCAATGGTCTTCACTGGTTCGCAGCTCAAACCAAGTGTAGTCTCTGTTAAAGATACTGAAGGCAATACACTCACTGGTGGGTACACTGTTTCTTATGGTGAAAACGTCAATTGTGCCGAAGGTTCTGTAACAGTTATTGGTGATGGTGTCAATGTTACAGGCAGTAAGACCGTCTCGTTCGATATTACACCTCTCGACCTTTCTACTGCTGTTGTTGAATCCATTGCAGATAGAATCTATAATGCCGAGCAACAGACTCCCACAGGTTTCTCTGTTATTCTTGGCTCGAAGTTGCTTGTCTATGGCACAGACTATACTCTTTCTTATGAGGATAATGTAAATGCTGGTACTGCTACTGTTACCATAACAGGTATCAACAACTACACTAATACTGCAACTACCACATTTGTCATTAACCCCTACGACATTTCTGGCTCTTATGTCAGTGTTTCAGACATTGCCGATGTCGTCTACACAGGTTCTGCTGTCACGCCTGCTACCGACCCCATACTTACGTTCCGTCAAGGCTCTGCCGTAGCTTATGATATGTCCAATGTAGCCGATAAAGACTACTCAGTCGTCTACACTGACAATATTAATGTAGGCACTGCTACTGCAACATTCACCGGTCATGGCAACTTTACTGGCACTCGTACGACAACCTTCGATATTGTCAGCAAAGAAATCGAAGCTGATATTGAAGTTGACACAGTTATCTATAACCGTGTTCAGCAGAAGCCAGAGCTTCTTGTATCCTACAATGGTTCAACACTTGTAAATGGCGTAGATTACGATGCCGAATACGACTATGCCGTCAATGCTGGTACATACAATGTAGTCCTCACCTACAAAGGCAACTACGCTGGTTCTCAGACGCAGAAGTTTGTCATTGCTCCCAAGCCACTAACCGAAGATATGATCGTCTCTTACTCAGATCGTGTCTACAATGGCTCAGAGCAAGATGCTAATCTGCTTATGCGCTATGCTGGTGCTCTTGTTAACCCGACTCCCGAGCAAACCAACCTTGTACTTACAGCCGACTACACCGAAACGTATACCAATAACGTCAACGCTGGCACAGCCAATGTCGTTGTCGTTGGCCAGGGTAATTTTTCTGGCTCTATATCGCTCGACTTTAATATTGCCAAGCTGCCAATAATAGCTTCCATTAGCACGCCCGTTGCACCTTCCTACGTCTACGATGGCAACGAACATAAACCAACCACATCCGTTGCATTCGTAAAAGTATCAGACAATACGTCCGTTACGCTCGCTTCGACCGACTACGAGGTAAATTATGCCTACGACAATAATGTTAATGTTGGCACCGAGGCTGAGGTTACCACTACTGTCAGTCTGATTAGCAACAACTATGAATTGTATGATGCGACTAAGACACAAAACTTTACTATTACACCTGCAATTCTTACGGCAAGTTACTCCGACGAGACAGCTTCTGTTGTCTACGATGGCAACGACCATTTCAAACAGACGACAGTCTCCATTTCCGGAGCTCCCGAAGTCCTTGTTCCTGATGTTGACTACACTATCTCATACTCCTATTTGCGCGATGGTGCAGTTACCACAGATGGCAAGAATGTTGGCAAAGTATCTGTCGTAACTACAGTTACTCTAATCAATTCCAACTATTCATTTGCTGCCAATAGTTCTGTAGATGTCAACAATCAAGAGTTCTCTATTGTAAATCGAGGTCTCACCGCCATTCTTGCAACTGTCGACGACCAAACATTTACAGGCAACGCTATCACTCCTGAGCCAACCGTAGCGTTTACCTATGGCTCCAACCCTGTTGTTCTTGCAGCATCCGACTATACTGTTACGTACGCCTATGTAAACAACGTAAACGTAGGCACAGCAACCATTACGGCAAGCATTGTCCTTAACAACGACAACTATACCATTGAAAACACGCCTACTCGTACGTTTGAAATTGTTCGTAAGGGCATCGTTGCTCTCTTCGATGATGTAACTGCCGACGTTGTTTACGACAGCAATCTTCACAAGAAAGAATCGTTTGCAGGCTTTGATGGCGCCGTAACAACTCTTGTTGAGGGCACTGACTACAAAGTTGACTATACCTATTCTGTTGAAACTCGCAATGTTGGTACTGTTACTGTAACCGCTACGGTTACTCTGATCAACTCATGCTACGAGTTTACAGATGGTACGCAAGTAGCAACTAACGTTCAGACCTACAACATTATTCCTGCTGTTGTTACAGCACTATATTCTGACGTTATTACGCCTATTACCTACGACGGCATAGATCACGTTCAGACACCTACGGTTTCTATCGAATCCCTATCCCCCTCGACCGACTACACAGTAAGCTATAGCTATAGCCGCAGTGGTGAGTCGACGAGCGACTTCCGCAACGTAGGCACAATCAGCGTACGAACCGAGGTAACGTTGCAAAACAGCAACTACACCTTTGCTGGCGACCAGCTCACCGATGCCGATATAAAGGACTACAGCATAGTAGCTCGCACCCTCACGGCCAGCATAGCCAGCCCCGTAGAGTCCGAGTATACCTACGATGGCACATCTCACGAGCCC
>FLNY01003808.1_pt1 | contig 18864 bp, 19 predicted proteins | sample 1140381 | NCBI WGS metagenome assembly FLNY01 (sample SAMEA3878172, study PRJEB12797) | bioreactor metagenome | biome: Moose rumen | place: Sweden | collected 2011-10
ACTGATTTTTAGGATAGTTTAATTTCTAAGCCAAGGAAGCGCGGAAAACAGGAAAAGCCCCGCCATATCATGTCGATGTGGCGGGGCCTATTATTATGTGTGCAATGGAAACGTAGCTTGATGAGTTGGCCTATCGGCTTCTTCTGATCAAAGTTTTTCTTCTATGTCTTTAGCCAGTCGCTCAGGCTTGGTGATCGGAGAGTAGCGCTTTATCGTCTCTCCATCGCGCGAAACGAGGAATTTGGTGAAATTCCATTTGATGCGGCTGCCCAGGAATCCGCGTGTCCGGCTCTTAAGATATTTAAAGATGGGGTGAGCATCGGGGCCATTGACGTCTACTTTCTTCATGATTTGAAAAGTGACGCCGTAGTTGAGCTGGCAGAAACCTTCTATCTCACTGTCGGTGCCGGGGTCCTGAGCGGCAAACTGGTTGCAGGGGAATCCTATGACGACGAGGCCGCGGTCCTTATATTTTTGGTTAAGTTGTTCGAGCCCAGCAAACTGAGGCGTAAAGCCACACTTGCTGGCTGTGTTGACGATGAGGAGGAGTTTGCCCTCAAACTGCGCGAAGTCGAGCTCCTGTCCTTTACTTGTCAGTGCTTTGAAATCGTATATTTTCTGCATGGTCGGTACTTTTTGTAGGTTATATGCAGACCCACAGCTAAAAATGTTTTTATATTGCGATTAAATGTTTTGCCGCCTTATTTCTTGCCTCGTTTGTTGTAGTAGTCGAGTCCGCGGCGCACATTCTCGATGACGGCTTCGGATGTGTAAGTGGCACCGGTGACGACATCAACTTGCTGCGTGGCAGCTTTCTTAACTAATAGTCCGTTCCACTTCGTCAGAAGATCTCGTTTGATGAGTGAGAAGTATTTGGGCGTCTCAAGGTTCTTGAGGGGCTCTATCTTTTCGATTTTGTTGCCTTTGATAAAGATTTTCAGGGGTGTGGGACCTGCATATCCTTCGATATCTTCCGCCAGAGTGGTTGTGTTGACGACCGTGACCCCGCCCTCTTTGGTGATGACCTCAGCGCTGCTGCCTTGTCCTTCCCTTTGTGGTTGTTGAGCCAATAGCGTCATGAGGGGCATGGCCAAAATGGCGGATAGGATGATTGTTTTTGTTTTCATAATATAATTATGTAGTATGTTTTTTCCTTGTTAATGTATGACAAGCCTTGTGCGGAAAGGTTTATTTGCGCCGTTTGCGTGTCAGTTCAACGATGCGGCTCATCTGGTTTGGGATGCGAATCTGCTGTGGGCATTTGGCCAGGCACTGGCCGCAGTCGACGCACGTGGTGGCACGTTTCTCGGCGGGTATGGCCTCGCGGTAAGCTCGGATGAAGGCGTCTTGCCTCTCGGCGTAGTCGGGTGCTGAGTCTTCGGGCAGGGGCAGCATCTTCTCGGTGACGGCTTTGTTGTAGAAAGCGAAGTTTGAGGGTATGTCGACGCCGTAGGGGCATGGCATGCAGTAGGCACACGTGGTGCAGCCTATGGTGGGGAAGCCAGCCATCTGGTCGGCGATGCGTGCGAGCAGCTGGTTCTCGGACTCGGTGCATGGTTGCAGGGGCGAGAAAGTGCGCACGTTCTCCTCGAGGTGCTGCATCTGGTTCATGCCGCTGAGGGCTACGAGCACGTTTGGGAAAGAGCCGACCCATCTGAAGCCCCACGTGGCTGGGCTGTCGTCGGGCCGCACGGCCTGCATCTGTTCGCGGATCTCGTCGGCGACGTTGGCAAGTCCGCCTCCGCGTATGGGCTCCATGATTACTGCTTGTATGCCCAGTTTCTCGAGCCTCCCGTAGAGGTATTCTGCATCGGCATCACCGCGTCGTCCGCGTCGGGCGTGGCGCCAGTCGAGGTAGTTCATCTGGATCTGCACGAAGTCCCAGTGGTACTGGTCGTTGTGGTCGAGCAGCCAATCGAAGGCAGAGACATCGCCATGGTAGCTGAAGCCGAGGTGGCGTATGCGCCCGCTTTCGCGCTCCTTGAGCAGGAAGTCGAGGATGCCGTTGTCGATGAATCGTCCTCGCAGGTTGTCGACGCCTCCTCCGCCGATGCTGTGGAGGAGGTAATAGTCGATATAATCAACGCGGAGCTTGCGGAACGAGTTCTCGTACATCTCCTTGGATTTCTCGAAAGACCAAAGCGAGGGGTTCTGATTCGACATCTTTGTTGCGATGTAGTATTTGTTGCGGGGATAGCGGCTTAGCGTCTGCCCGACGACGTCCTCGTTGCGGCCGCCTCCATACATTGGTGCAGTGTCGAAATAGTTGATGCCGTGGGCTATAGCGTAGTCGACGAGGCGGTCGACGTCGGACTGTTCGCGCGGCAGACGCATCATGCCGAAGCCGAGCAGCGAGATCTGTTCGCCCGAGCCATTCTGGCGACGATAGGTCATCTTGATGTCGCGCTGGGGGTCTGACTGACGTTGTTCTTCAGTAGCAAAGGTCCTTAGTGGGTTCATGGCCATAAGTGATACAGCCGAAGCTGACCCGAATCCGAGTTTGCGCAGAAACTGGCGGCGGTTAAGGTTAGGGTTAGACATGTTGTGCCGATTTTAGAGTTCGTGGTGAAGGAGTCGGTAGTTGGCCATCTCTTCGTACTTGGTGCCGGGTCGTCCGTAGTTGGCGTATGGGTAGATGCTGATGCCACCGCGTGGCGTGAAGATGCCTGTGACTTCGATGTACTTGGGGTCCATGAGGCGTATAAGGTCTTTCATAATCGTGTTGACGCAGTCCTCGTGGAAGTCGCCATGGTTGCGGAAGCTGAAGAGATATAGTTTCAAGGACTTGGACTCAACCATACGCTCGCCAGGCAGATAGTTGATACGTATCTCGGCAAAGTCAGGCTGGCCTGTTATTGGGCATAGTGAAGTGAATTCAGGGCAGTTGAAGCGTACCCAGTAGTCGTTGTCAGGATGGCGGTTCTCGAAAGTCTCGAGGACGTCGGGAGCGTAGTCAAACGTGTAGTCGGTCTTGCGGCCGAGTTGCTGTAGGTTATCTTGTTGTCGGTTCATGTTTATGATTGAAGTTAAAGTATTTATTATTAAAGCTAATATACAGTTTAGGGGTGCCGGGAGCGGGACATGGTTTGTGCTTTAGAACACTTCTTCCACTATCTGGCATACGTTGTCGGTCTTTGCCATAGTATAATAATGTATGGCGGGAACGCCATGGGTCAGCAGGTCGCGGCTCTGTGCTATGGCCCACTGTATGCCTACGCGGTAGGCGTCGTCGGGTGTCGTGGCTTGTGCCATGAGGCTTACGAGTTGCTGCGGAATGTCGATGTGGAAGGCTCGTGGCAGCAGGTCGATCTGCCGCTGTGCGGAGATGGGCTTGAGTCCAGGGATGATGGGCACCGTGATGCCTGCTTGTTGTGCGCTGTCGACGAAGCGGTAGAAACTGTCATTAGAGAAAAACATCTGCGTGACGATGTACTGTGCGCCGGCATCTACTTTTTGTTTCAGTCTGGCGATGTCAGCATCGAGGTTGGCGGCCTCGTAGTGCTTCTCGGGGTATGCGGCTACTCCGACGCAGAAGTTGGTGGGCAGGGGGCTCTTCACGGTGGGGTCAAGGTAGTGCCCGACGTTGAGCTCCGCTATGGCCGCTACGAGCTGGTCGCTGTGGGCATAGCCGTCGGGCTCGGGAGTGAAGTAGCGCTGACCGGGCAGGGCGTCGCCCCGCAGGGCCATTACGTTATTTACGCCGAGGAAGTGGAGGTCGAGGAGTTCGCTTTCAATCTTCGAGCGCGACGCCCCTCCGCAGATGACGTGCGGCACAATTTCGATTTGCGGGTAGCGCCGCATGATGGCTGCCACGATGGCCACGGTGCCGGGGCGCTTGGCCAGCGTCATCTTGGTGAAGGTGCCATCGGCATTGGGCACGTATTCCACCTCGTCGCGGTGGCAGGTGATGTTGATGAAAGGCGGCTTGAAAGCCATGAGTGGATCCAGGCTTTCGTAGAGGCGTGCTACATCACTGCCCTTGAGCGGCGGCACCAGCTCGAAGCTGGCAAAGGGTTTTGCGGCTGTGCGCAAGATGTCTATTACTTTCATTTTTTTTACTTTTCACTTTTTATTCTTCATTCCGAACGAAGCGAGATTCGTCCCTCGTCATTCGTCCCTCGTCACTCTTCTCCCTCCCCGGCGGCAGTAGTCGGCACGCTGATCATCGTCGATGCGCCCTACGGAGAAGTAGCGGGCTTCGGGATGACATATCATCAGTCCGCAGAGGGCGGTGCTGGGGTCTATTGAGTAATGGTCGGTGAGCGCAATGCCGAGGCGTGCCTCGGCCCCCAGGCGGTCCACGACGATGCGCTTGAGCGAGTGGTCGGGGCAGGTGGCATATCCGAAGGCTACACGTAGCATCTTGAAGGTTGCATGGCCGACGGTGTCGGCAACAGCTGCGCGGCCGTAGTCTGTCAGCTGCGCGCTGAGGGCTTCGCCGCAGGCTTCTACGAGGCGTGCGCATAGGGCATGCAGCATCAGGCGCTGCGGGTCGTCGGGCGCGTTGTGGCGGTGGTGTGCCACAATGGTGAACAGCCCGACCGGCAAGGGCCGAAGTTCATCGAAGTAGTCGGCCAGACACAGGAAATGTCCGCGCCTGCTTTGGCAGCGTAGCATAGGCAGTAGCTGGCCGTCGGGCAGGAGTATGTCATTGCCCCTGCGCGTGGCGGGCTCAAAGCGAATCAGGGCTTGCAGCTCGATGTCGCCGGAGGCCATGGCCTGCTGCAGGAGGGCTTTGCCTTCGGCGAGCGTGCGGCCTGCCTCGGGTGTCACGAGCTGCTGGACGAGCGTCTCTCCCTTGAAGCCCCAGAAAAGGAGGAACATGCGCCAGTCGATAAATGGCACAACCGAGTCCACGGGCACGTCGACGGGTCCTACGGCCTGCTGCAGAATCTCGGCCGTAGGGTAGTTCTCGGGGAAGGTGAAATGCGGAGCTCTGCTGTTGGCTTCGGCGTATGGTTGTAGCTCAATGTGGTTCTCCTCATACGCCTGGCGGATGTGCGTCTGGTCAGCGCGTATCTGGTCGGAAGCGGCGACGGGGTCCATTTGCAGGCGTTTGGCCAGAAGCGATGTCTGCGAGGCATCGCCGCCATAGGCCACGAGGCCGTCGTAGAGCGGAGCCAGACGTACGGCTGTGTGGACGGCAGAGGTCGTAGCGCCGCCCACTATTATGGGTGTGTGGAGCCCCTCACGCTGGAAGAGGCGGCATAGTGTCTCCATTTCCTTTAGCGAAGGCGTGATTAGTCCGCTCAAGCCTACGAAGAGGGGCTGGTGAGCGACGGCAGCCTGGAGAATGACTTCAGGCGCCACCATGACGCCGAGGTCAATGACCTCCATTCCATTGCATGCGAGCACTATAGCCACGATGTTCTTGCCTATGTCGTGTACGTCGCCGGCGACAGTGGCAAGCACTACGCGCGGTCGGGCCGAAGCGGTGGCCGCCTCGGTGGAACTGTCGAGGTAGGGCTGCATGAGCGCCACGGCTTCTTTCATCACTTGTGCCGCCTTCACAATCTGCGGCAAGAACATCTTGCCCTCGGCAAAGCGGGCCCCGATGTCCTCCATAGCCTGCATAAGCGGGCCCTCGATGACATCGATAGGCCGCCCGTATTTGTTTATGGCCTCTGGTATGTCGACGGCCAAATGCTCGGCCGAACCGGTGACCAAGGCTTTCGTCAGGCGCTCCTCAACGCTGAGGCCGGAAGAGTCGCTACTATCCGCCGACGTGTCAGCTGTGGAAGGCGACTTCAGTTCTTGCTCGTCGCGGAGACGTGCGGCCAGGTCGATGAGACGCTCTGTGGCGCCTGCATCGCTGTTGAGCACTACATCCTCTACGGCGCGCAGCAGTTGGGGGTCGATGCTGTCGTAGGGCTTGAGCATCGCAGGATTTACGATGGCCATGTCGAGCCCGGCACGTATGGCATGATAGAGGAACACCGAATGCATAGCCTCGCGCACCGTGTTGTTGCCTCTGAAGCTGAACGAGAGGTTGCTGACGCCGCCGCTTGTCTTGGCCAGCGGCAGGTGTTGCTTTATCCATTCGACGGCGCGTATGAAGTCGAGTCCGTAGGCAGCATGCTCTGGCAGTCCTGTGCCTACCGCCAAGATGTTGACGTCTATAATAATATCCTGAGGAGGGAATCCGATGTCTGTCAGCAGCTGGTAAGCACGGGCGGCAATGGCAGTCTTGCGCTCGAAGGTAGTAGCTTGGCCGTCCTCGTCGAAGGCCATTACAACGGCGGCAGCGCCGAGGCGTCTGAGCTCTCGTGCCTGGCTGAGGAAGGCTTCCTCGCCGTTTTTCAGGCTTATGGAGTTTACGATGCACTTGCCTTGTGCATTCTTCAGTCCGGCCACGATTGTAGACCAGTCAGACGAATCAATCATCAGTGCAGCACGGGCTACGGCCGGGTCCGTGGCCACGTAGCGGCAGAAGGTAGTCATGGTCGCAGCGCTGTCGAGCAGAGCGTCGTCCATGTTTATATCTATCACGGAGGCGCCGCCCTCGATCTGGTGGCGTGCCACGGCCAGCGCCTCGTCGTGCAGTCCCGAAGCTATCAGGCGTGCAAACTTACGCGAGCCGGCCACGTTAGTGCGTTCGCCGATGTTTGTGAAGTTTTGTGTGCGGCGGTCTATGAGCAGAGGTTCCAGGCCAGAGAGCCACAGACGCCCGTCGGCAGTAGGCACCGTGCGGGGCCTAAGGCCCTTCAACGCTTGTGCTATGCTATGGATATGGTGCTCGTCGGTGCCGCAGCAACCTCCTGCAATATTCAGCAGTCCGGCCGCTGCCATCTGCCGCAGGTGCTCGGCGGTGTAGGCCGGCAGCTCGTCGTACTCGCCCATCTCGTTGGGCAGGCCCGCATTCGGGTATAGCGACAGGCGTACTGGAATGTTAGCCGCCAGCTGCTCCACGAAAGGCCGCAGGTCGGCAACGCCGAACGAGCAGTTGAGGCCGAAGGCTAGGAGGTTAGGGTAGTGGGCAATGCTCTGATAGAAAGCAAACAGTGTCTGCCCCGTGAGCAGGCGCCCGCTGCGGTCGTTCACCGTAGCCGACACCAGCAAGGGTATCGGCAGCCCTCGCCGCTCGCCCAGCTGCTCTATGGCATAAATGGCGGCCTTGGCGTTCAGGGCGTCGTAGCAGGTCTCGAGCAGGAGCAGGTCTGCGCCGCCCTCGAGCAGGGCTTCAACCTGCTCGCGGTAGGCCTCGCACATAGTGTCGAAGTCCACTTGGCGTTTTTCCAGATGGCTGATATCGGGGGCCAACGTCAGCGATACGGCCGTAGGGCCTATGGACCCAGCCACCCATACGCGGCGCTCTGCTACGCTGTCGGCCACGTGCCGCGCCAGCCGTGCGCCCTCGAGAGCCATAGCGCGCGCCTCGCCGGAGCAACCGTATTTGCTCTGGCTGATGGCGTTCGACGAGAAGGTGTTTGTCGTTATGATGTCAGCGCCAGCTTCTACGTAAAGCCTGTGGACCTGCTCTACGACCTCGGGGGCGGTGAGGCAAAGCACATCGTTGTCGCCGACGAGCGAGACCGGCCAGTCGCAGAATCGGCCGCGGTGGAAATCCTCAGCCGCTACGCCCATCGTCTGTAACTTGGTTCCGATGGCTCCGTCGAGGATAAGAATCCGATCGTTTAGGGCTTGTTCGAGGCTCGAGTACGTGTTTGTGTCCATGAGTCGCTGCTATTATTCGGGGCAAAGGTAACGTTTTTTTTGCTAACGGGCGTGAAAATAATCGGAAAATAGGTGGCAGGAAGCTCTATTTATGCAAGATGACGATATAAATGCACGATTAGAGTCAAATATCATGATTCATGTTTGGGAATTTATTCTTAAGCCTTTTTGCCGAAACCCTTAAGCCTTTTTGCCGAAACCCTTAAGCCTTTTTGCCAAAACCCTTAAGCCTTTCTGCCGAAACCCTTAAGCCTTTCTCCCCGCCCTCTTGAGGGAGGGGTTGGGGGTAGGTCTCAATCTCTAATCCCTAATCCCTAATCCAGTTACAACCCGTGCACCTTGTCTTTGTTCTTCGTCACAAAGTCCTTCCACGACTTGGCGCCGCCGCTGCTTGTCGGGCGCTGGCTCTCGATGAAGTGGCAGTAGGCCGCTGCGAGGCCGTCTGTGGCATCGAGCCACGGGAGCATGGCTTCGTCGGGTATCTTCATCATCTGGCGCAGCATATAGGCCACCTGCTCCTTGGAGGCCGAGCCGTTGCCCGTGATGGCCATCTTGATTTGCATAGGAGCGTACTCGTGGATGGGCACCTGCCGGCTGATGGCTGCCGCCATGGCTACGCCCTGCGCACGTCCGAGCTTAAGCATCGACTGCACATTCTTGCCGAAGAACGGAGCCTCAATGGCCAGCTCGTCGGGAAGGTAGCTCTCGATAATGCCGGTGATGCGCTCGAAGATGCGTCCGAGTTTCAGATAGTGGTCAGCGTATTTGCGCAGGTCGATGACGCCCATGGTCACCATCTCTGCTTTGCGCCCCACAACCTTGATGACACCGTAGCCCATAATCGTCGTGCCCGGGTCAATACCTAATATTATACGTTCCTTTTCCAATCCTAATCCCTAATCTCTAATCCCTAATCTCTAATCCCTAATCTCTCCGCTCGAGCTTGCTCGCTTCGCTTGCGAAGAACTCCCCCGCCCCCCTAAGGTTGAGTTCATCGCGGTTCGTCCGCGATGCCTTGCGGAAAAGCCTCATTTACCCTCCACAACCACTTCCATCATCGTGAAGAACCCGAGCACTCTGTTGTCGAACGTTTTCAGCAACTCCTTGCCGAGGGCCTGGCCCTGCTTGACAAACCAATAGTGCAGGCGTGCCGTGCTCTCAATCTCGAATTGAAGGGCAAAGCACTCGCTGTCGTCGTCCTTGTGAGAAAGGATGCGCGAGAGCCGCACGCCGCTGATATATCCCGTTTGCTTGAGCCGGGGCACCATGACTTCGCTCATCCATACGACAAAGTCGCGGGCGTCAGCTTCAGGCATCTGATAGGTCGTGTTGTAGATAATCATGATGCAAAAGTAAACAATAATTTTCTTTTTTCACGTATCCCTAATCACTTTTCACTTTTTTAATACTTCTTTTGCAGTTTAATTCGATAAAACGTATTACTTTTGCACGCAGAATATGCTCTTCGACCGTAATAGACAAAGATATACGACAATGAATAAGACAATCCTCACCGCACTCTTAGTGCTCGCCGGCGCCCTCGGCGCTCAGGCCCAGACGGCCAAGACGACCGTAGCAGAATCCAAGCCCCAGACGGCCTCTGCCGCCAAGGTTGCAGAGATTAAATTCGACACGCTTACCCACGACTTCGGCACGTTCTCCGAGAAAGACCCGATAGTCAAATGTACGTTCGCCTTCACCAACGTAGGCACTGCCCCCCTGATCATACATCAGGCCATAGCCAGCTGCGGCTGCACCGTGCCAACGTACACCAAAGACCCCATCAAGCCCGGTGAGCGCGGAACAATAGAGGTGACCTACAACGGACAGGGCAAGTTCCCAGGAAAGTTCCGCAAGACCATCACCGTACGCTCCAACGCCAAGGACACGGCCGTGACGCGCCTGAGCATCGAAGGCACGATGACTGAAGCAAAGTGAGCTTCACGGATTAGAAAATTGCTATTAAAAGCCTCTCACTACCCCCAAGAAGGGGTGGGTGATAGGCGTGAGGCCTGAATATGGCTTAGATCTTTCAACCTTTCATCCTTTTTACTTTTCATGAAAAGACGTCTCATACTGATTGCCTTGGTGGCTGTTGCAGCCTTTGCTACCGCCAAGACTAAGAAGCAGCCTGCCAACCCGCTGGGCGACGGACAGAGCGACCGCGCCTACTGGACCGAGCTGGCATATACGATGGCCGCTCCCGTTCTCGAGAACATGGCCAACGGCACGCTGCAGAAGAATATGAAGCTGGAACTCTCGCCCACGTGGGACAACCGCGACAAGAAGGTGGCCTACATGGAGTGCTTCGGGCGCCTAATGGCGGGCATAGCACCCTGGCTGGCGCTGCCCGACGACGAAACACCCGAGGGGCAGAAGCGCCGGCAGCTGCGCGAGTGGGCCATCAAGGCTTACACCAACGCCGTTGACCCCGAGAGCCCCGACTATCTCGGGTGGGGCAGTGGCGGCCAGACACTCGTCGACGCTGCCTACGTCGTAGAGAGCCTGTTCCGCGGGTATAAAGCCCTTTGGGAACCGCTCTCTGACGAGACTAAGCAGCGCTACTTCAAGGAACTGCAAGGCCTGCGCCGCTACGACCCGCCTTATACCAACTGGCTCCTCTTCGTAGGCATGGAAGAGGCCTTCCTGATGTATGCCGGAGGGCAGTATGACGCCTTCCGCATCAAGATGGCCATGAGTAAAGCTGAGGAATGGTATATTGGAGACGGCCTCTACAGCGACGGCCCCTCCTTCGCCTTCGACTACTACAACGCCTTCGTCATCCAGCCAATGTACGTCGAGTGCCTCCAGATGGTGGCTGCCAAACAGCCCAACAACACTTATCTCATTCGTTCGCATGGCGATAACCGCAACGGCGCGCAGAACCGCCTGAAGGTCGTCACCGAACGCATGCAGAAGTACGGCGTCATACTCGAGCGATTCATCTCGCCCGAAGGCACATTCCCCGTTGTAGGGCGCTCCATACCTTACCGCCTGGCCGTGCTGCAGCCACTGGCCATGCTGGCATGGCAGAAAAAGCTGCCAAAGGAACTGACCAACGGACAGGTGCGTGCCGGCATAACGGCCGTAATGAAACGTATGTTCGAGGGCAAGGGCAAGTCGAACTTCACCGAGGACGGCTACCTCACCATCGGTTTCGTAGGCTCACATCCCAACGTGGCTGACTGGTACACCAACAACGGCTCGCTCTACATGACCTCGCTGGCGTTTATGCCCCTCGGCCTCCCAGCCGACGACCCATTCTGGACTGATGCTCCCGAGAAGTGGACCTCGAAGAAAGCGTGGGAAGGCGACGACTTCCCCAAAGACCACAAATGGAACATCAACCGTCAGGAACTCTATTGGGAATAACTTATACCTCTTTATCCCGCTCATTTCCCCTCAACAAAATGACCCGCCAGGTTCGACAGAACCGTGGCGGGTCATTGTTCTTTCTACTGACTTATTCCTTCTGCCAGTATTATATACATTAATTATATATATCGTACGATTATCAGGCGGAGCCAAACGAGTATGGCTCCACACGCTGGCTTATCTGCGCCGTCATGCCTGTGCCTGCTTATTTGCGGCGGCGCTTGCGCCGCCCAAGGCCGAAGACAGTCTGGAAAGCCGTCAGTGCGCTGATGCCTATCTGCAGGGCACGGTAGATGCTCATTCCATTGGCCACGAGGCGCGAGGCGCGCTCGAATCTGTCCTTCGACGCGGGCTGGGGGGTGAACAAGGCGTTGGCCGACTGCCGCATCTGCGCCTCGCTCTGTCCGATACTCTCCTTGACGTGAGCTCGTTCCAGCGCTACGGCCTCGCTCGTCTGAGCCGTCATCTGCGAAGCGAAGATGCCGACGATGAACTTTCCTATCGGCACAACAATCCAAGCCCTGCGGTTGGCATAGATGAGCACCACCAGCAGCAACAGCACGGCAGCTATGATGGCGAAGCCCCATACGTGGCTGCCCAGCAGGTTACCCAGCAAGTAAGCCAAGGCGAAACTGCCGAAGAGCAGCACGAGTGCTCCGATCAGAATAATCAGAGCCCACAGCGCCATGGCCGAGAGCAGCTTGCCGAGCACCTCGCTGGTTTCGAGCGAGAGGTTCTTGCGTTGCAGTTGCCAATAGTTGCGGGCCTCGCTCAAGAGGCTCGTTATCTGCTCCGTAGTTTGTCCGTTGTCGAAAAACATCAGATGCGTGCTAGTGTGAGGAAAAAAGCGTTGGCGCGGAGGAAACCGTTACTCGTCAATCTTGGTGGCGTTGGCGAGCTCCTCGGTGATGTCATCGACGAGGTCGTCCATTTCCTTGCGGTCGAGGCGGATGCCACGTTTGCGCAGGGCCTCTGCTATGCGCTCGCGAGTGTCGGAGCCTTTTTCAGGAGCCAGCAGCAGTCCGGCTGCTGAACCGATAACTATTCCGCTGAGGAAAGCCATGAAATAATTTACTGCTTTCATAGTGTGAATCTGTAGTTGCGAACTGCGCCGTGGAGCGGCAGTTCTGATTATACGTGTTAAGTTCGCTTTTCTGAGTGCAAATATACGTCTTTTCTCTTCTCGCACACTTTTTTTCGGGCCTTTTTTGTAAAATAAAGGATAAAATGCGCATTTTTAACGTTTTTTACAAGAAAAGTCTTTTGTGGAAAAGAAACTCTTTGTATATTTGCAGCGGATTTAGTATTCACAAACAATAAAGGAGTAAAAAAACAATGAAAAACTATCTTCTCTTGGGTGCTGCCGTTTGCGTGGCAATGTCTATGGTATCCTGCAAAAGCAGCGAAAGTGCTTACAAGAAAGCTTACGAAAAAGCTAAGGCTCAGCAGACCACTGTTGCCCAGACTCAGCCTGCTGTAGTGGCTCAGCCCACCACCGTAACCCCCGTACAGACCGTCACGACGGCTCCCGTTGCTACTAACGAGAACACTCGCACCGAGAATCTCACTCTCGTCAGCGGTGCCGGTCTGAAATCATACAGCGTCGTCGTCGGCAGCTTCAGCATCCGTGCTAACGCCGACAACCTGCAGCGCACCCTCGCCAACAATGGCTATACAGCTCAGATCGCAACGAATCCTCAGGGCATGTTCCGAGTAATTGCCTCGACGTTCGACGACCTTGGCAGCGCCGTACAGAGCCGCAACAACCTGCGCTCTCAGTACCCCGATGCATGGCTGCTTCGCAAGTAAGCGCAGGCATCACCCCGCCAACTAAGGCATTTCTTTTTGGTAAAGTGAATATATGTAAGATTTTTGTAGACAGGGGTAGGCTGTGAAGCTAACCCCTGTTCCTTTTTAAGTTAATTCATAATTCATCACTTATATAATTCATAATCCATAATTTTTCACTTCTCATTTTTCACTTTTCACTCTTCAACATGCGCATTCTCGCTATAGACTACGGAAAGAAACGAACGGGCTTGGCCGTGACCGATCCGCTCCAAATCATAGCCAACGGCCTGACCACCGTCGAGACGAAAGGCCTCGAAACCTTCATCCTCGACTACGTCAGTCGAGAGCCCGTGGAGCGTATCATCGTCGGACAGCCGCGCCAGATGAACGGTCAGGACAGCGAGAACATGTGTCGCATCACGCCCTTCGTCAACCGCATCCGTAAATTGCTGCCCAACACCACAGTGGAGCTCTTCGATGAGCGCTTCACCAGTGTCCTCGCCCACAAGGCAATGCTTGAAAGCGGCATCAGTCGCAAGGCGCGCCAAAATAAAGCCCTCGTCGATGAAATCTCCGCCACCATCATCCTGCAAGGATGGATGGAAGCAAGACTGGGGAAAGACAATGGACAATGAAAATGAACAACGGAAAACGAACAATGGAAAACGAACAATGGAAAATGGATGATTGATAATTGAAAATTGAAAACGGAAAATTGAATAATCCCTGTAATGGGTTCAGTTGCCTGCGGTCCGTCCGCTGGCCCCTCAAAACCCACAACCTTCAACCCTCAACTAAATATGATTCTCCCCATCTATACCCTCGGTCAGCCCGTGCTGCGCAAAGTAGCCGAAGATATTGACCCACAAGACCCAGAAATCAAGAACTTCGTACAAGACATGTTCGACACGCTCGACCGTTCCGGCGGCATCGGCCTTGCGGCACCCCAGGTGGGCCGCTCTGTGCGCGTAGTAGTAATAGACCTCAACCCCATCAAGGACGATTACCCTGAGTACGAGGGCTATCGCCACGTCTTTTTCAACCCCTATATCGAGGAGTACGACAAGACCAATCAAGAGACCATGAGCGAAGGCTGTCTCTCACTACCAGGCATGAGCGAGAAGGTGAAGCGCCCCACTCGCATACGTGTCAGCTATGAGGATGAAACAGGGCAGGAGCATGACGAATGGGTCGATGGCTATCTCGCCCGCGTCATGCAGCATGAGTTCGACCACCTCGACGGCAAGGTCTATACCGACCATATCGTGGGACTTCGCAAGCAGATGATCAAGGGCCAAATTAACGACATCATCAAGGGCCGCTTCTCCTGCGACTACAAGGTAAAGGTGAAGAGGTAAAGACCCACCCAGGCAGACCCACCCCGACCCCTCACTGTGAGGGAGGGGAGTATATACTTTAGAATGATGAAAGTACCAGCCATTCTTAAAAACATTCTGCTCCCCTCCCTCACAGGAAAGGGCCGGGGGTGGGTCTTTCTTTTTCTTTTCCTCCCAACATTCCTTTTTGCCCAGATCAACACCGACCGCGTCATGCTCATGGGGCGCAATGCCCTCTACTACGAGGACTACGTCCTGGCCATCCAGCGTTTTAACATGGTCATCAACGCCAAGCCCTACCTCCACGAGCCCTATTTCTTCCGCGGTCTGGCAAAATTCTATCTTGAAGACTTCGCCGGGGCCGAGCAAGACTGCAGCGAGAGCATCGACCGCAACCCTTACGTTGCCGACAGCTACCAACTCCGAGGTCTCTGTCGCGTCAACAGCAAGGACTACGAAGGCGCTATCGCCGACTACGGCCGCGTGATAGCCATGGAGCCCAAAAACCGCCCCTCGTGGCACAACCTCGTCCTCTGCCATTTCGAGCTCAAGCAATACGCTGCGGCGGATTCCGCCCTCGACCAGATGATACGCTACTGGCCGCACGATGCCGAGAACCTCACGATGAAGGCACAGGTGGCGGTGCAGCAAGCCGACACCGTGCGAGCCCTCGCCTTCGTTGACTCGGCCCTCGTCGTAGATGCCTACGATGCCCAAGCCTGGACGATGCGGTCTATGATAAGTCTCAACCGCGGAGAGTATGCCCAGGCCGAGAGCGAGATAGACAAAGCCATCATCCAGCGGCCGCGCATCGCCGGCAACTACATCAACCGAGCCCTCGCACGCTACCAGCAGAACAACCTGCGAGGAGCCATGGCCGACTACGACCAGGCCCTCGAGATAGATCCCCGCAACTACCTCGGCCACTTCAACCGAGGACTGCTCCGCGCCCAAGTGGGCGACGACAACCGAGCCATCGAAGACTTCGACTACGTCCTCTCCGTGGAGCCCGACAACATGATAGCCCTTTACAACCGGGCTCTCCTGCTCGACCAGACGGGCGACTACCGGGCTGCCCTCCGCGATATCTCGAGCGTGCTCGAGCAGTACCCCGACTTCCTCGCTGGCTACCAGCAGCGAGCGGCCATACGCCGGAAGATAGGCGACAGCTACGGAGCCGAGCGCGACGAGTTCCGTGTGCTGAAAGCACGCCTCGACTCGCGAGCAGGCATACGCCATAAGTCTACCAAGACCCGTAAGAAGAGCGCCCACAATATAGAGGACTACGCCAGCATCGTAGAAGACGACACCGACGAGCCCGAGCGCGAATACGCCAGCGACTACCGCGGACGTGTGCAGGACCGCCGCATTGAGCAGCAGCCACAGCCCATAGTAGTCCTTGCACGCCACAGCCAGCCTTCGGCCACCGTGCGCTATATCCCCTTCCACACAGCCGTAGATGCCCTCAACAGCCAGCTCACAGCTGCTGCTAACCTGCGACTGACGGATGCTGAGCCGCAGCTCGACGCCAGCCAACTGCAAATCCACTTCGCCAGCATCGAAACCACGTCCCACCTCATCGACCTGGCTGCAAACCCCGTAGCAGCGCTATATATCAGCCGCGCAATAGACTACTACCACGTGCGTGACTTCGAGAGCGCTCTCGCCGACCTCGACCGCGCGGCAGCGCTCGACAGCCGTTCGCCACTCATTCCATTTGTCATGGCACAGGTCCGCTGCCGCCAGATGGAAGTGCAGGGAGCGGCACCCGACGCCACGCTCACTTCCGTGCGCCTCGGCTACCAACGTGCACTCGACGAGCTGCGACAGGCTCTCACTCTCGCCCCCGACATGGCTTATGCAGCCTACAACATAGGATGCATACAGATGGCGCTCCACGACTACGCTGCTGCCCGACGCGCTTTCTCCGACGCACTCAACATCGACCCCAGATTCCCCGAAGCATACTACAACCGCGGCCTCGCATGCATCCTCGACGGGAACGTGCAGCTCGGGCTCTCCGACCTCTCGCAGGCCGGCGAGTACGGCCTCTACGGAGCCTACAACCTCATCAAGCGATACTCCAAGACGAAGTGACCTCGGGGCGCTAAGTCTCTCTGGGGGTAAGACGCTCATTACCTATGAAGAAGAACGAACCCCTCCTGCGCGCGGCTGCTGCCATTCTGCTGGCAGTACCCATCGTTGTGCCAACGGCTCTCCTCACAGCCGCGTTCATCAGGAAAGTAAAGAAAACCAGCGACAAATAAGTAGGTGAACGAAACTATTTATATGTATTTTATGTTCTATTTGGATGCAGATTTCACATCTTACCGAAGGAGCGTAGCGGGCTACGTCACTGAGGTTAGTGGGGAAAGATGCGCCAAAGAGACATAAAAGACATAACGTTACCTACCATGATAGATATAGTTAAATATTTTTGTTTACCTACTTAGTATGCAACAGTTAATATGTGATGTAAGGACTTTCGTCAGTGACCGTTGGACACTCGGCCCGCTCCACGGCGTAAGGCATTGGGATAGGGTCTATGCCAACGGCCTTCGGCTGCTGACACCTGACGTCGACCCGCTGGTTGTGGCACTCTTCGCTTATCTGCATGATTCCTGTCGGCAGTCTGACGGCTATGACGTCGAACACGGCAGGAGGGCTGCAGAATGGATTCAGGCAGAACTCAGAGAAACCCTGCTGAAGGACGTGCCTGACGGTCAAGTGGAGCTGCTCAAGGAAGCCTGCCGGCTCCACACTGTCGTCCATAAGACCGGTAATCCAACAATCGACGCCTGCTTCGATGCCGACCGCCTGGACCTCTGGCGAGTGGGCGTTACTCCTGACCCGGCTAAACTGGCCACGGCGTCCGGACAGGCGATAGCCCGTGCGACAGATTATTCCGAACTGATCTGAAGCACATATCTTTAGGAGTTGACACAGAAGATGCTATATAAGACAACTAATTATACGAATTAAACGAATTCTTTCTTGTCCTATAGCCCTGTCTTTGCATATCAACGACGCAAACGTAAATTCGTTACATTCGTATAATTAGTTGTCTTAAAAAAAGAAATCTGCCAAGAACTATATTGTAGCCTATCTTAAACTCAAATTAAGATGAAGAAACAAATGTCCTTCGTGACCAGACATCTTATGAGCCTTGCAGTGGCCGTTGCTGCCGCAGGCCTGTGCCTCGGATGCCGCAGCGTAGAATATACAAAGGAAAACGTTCGCCAGTTCGCACCGCTCCAGGGCGTTGCACGCCAAGGCTACCAAGGCATGACCATCCACGGCGACTATCTCGTCAGCCTCCAGAACACAGGCATCGCCACCATCTATCGTCTCCGTGACGACGGCATGGAGCGCCTGCGGCAGTTCCCCCTCGCCAGCAACCATAAAGCGAACCACGCCAACGTCGCCAGCTTCGGACTCGAGCGCTACGCCAAGGGCGACACCTTCCCGCTCCTCTACGTCTCCCAATGCTCGCGCGAGCGCTACCGCGGACTCAAAGACGTATGCTTTGTCGAGCGCATCAGCCTCGATGCCGAGCCGCAGCTCGTGCAGACCATCATCCTCGATGACACCGAGGGCCTCTTCGGCTACGCCCTCCAGTGGGTCATCGACCATCGTCGACGCCTCCTCATCGGTTACGGCAACACCATCGAGAACCTCGCCGAAGGCAACCGCTGGCGCATCATCACCTTCCCCCTTCCCGCCCTCAGCCAAGGCGCTGAAGTGCACCTCAGTCCCTCCGACGCCCTCGACAACTACTGCATTCAGGACCTCGACGCCCGCTTCGCCTCGCAGCAGATAGGGCAGGGCGCCTGCGTCGTGCGAGGACGCATGTACATACCCGTGGGCGTAGGCACACACCAGCAGCCCAGCATCCTCTACGTCTGGAACCTACGTCGCAAGCGCCTCGAGAAAGTCCTCAACTTCCAGGACCTCGTTCCCCACGAATTCGAGGACTGCGAGCCCTATCGCAGCGACCTCATCATGCACACCAACGGAGCCGGCATCGTCCGCTTCCATCCCATGCCTTAACAATACAAATCACAACCTCAAAGGCATTGCCCATTCCCGTAAGCCTCATCCTGCGCATCAGGTCGAGCGTGACCTGATTCTGGTCTTTTTCCTGCACGATTGGTGCTGTTGGTAAGGTTTGGCGGTTTTGCTCCTTCTCAATAGCAGTATTAGGTACGACAAGGTAGAGCTTCAGATATTCTTTCACTCGCTTGCCGTTAGAGTAGATGTCAAGATAGAGACTGGAACTTCCATCTGCCAGTTTCTTTTCACGAAGCTTGACTTGTCCTCGTTGAGTTGTTGATGTTTGTTTCTTTGCCATTGCCTTTATAGTTTTAACGAGTTACTACCAAATGTCGCCACGGGGGACAAAAAACCATCTTTCGGGGGACAAAAAATGGGGGTGCGTCACTCTTCGGGGGACAACTGGGGGACAAAGTTAAAGAAAAATCTGCAAATAAACGTAAGCATTCTTTGAAATACACGTTGTAGCAGTTGTAGTTTCGTTGTACCTTTGCCCCGCAATAGTGCACCAACTACAACTGTTATAGTATTATGACAAAAGAAGAATTTATGACCTTACAACAGGCGTTGCAGGATAGTGGCAAGCCACTGATGCGTTATCTGCAGGATGCAGGTGTCAATTATTCCACGTACA
>FLNY01004681.1_pt1 | contig 18840 bp, 11 predicted proteins | sample 1140381 | NCBI WGS metagenome assembly FLNY01 (sample SAMEA3878172, study PRJEB12797) | bioreactor metagenome | biome: Moose rumen | place: Sweden | collected 2011-10
GTGGCATTTTCGGCCGAATCATGGCAAAAACCCGAGGTGAAGTGAGAAAATACCCCTGAAATCTCACTTCAGGTGGCATTTCTGGCTGAATCCGGTCAATAACCCATTGTGAAATGAGAAAGCGAGGTGCAATTCTCATTTCACGTGCCGTTTTCGAGCTCTCCGTGTCATCCCCGGCCCCGAGCCCCTCATGCCGGAGGAATTCAAGGGAAGGGGTTTGGATAAGTTGTTTGTTTTGTGTAGATTTGCTGCCATGACAATAGACCAACAGACAGAATACCTTGCTGAGCTCAAGGCCCGTCTCGACAAGGCCAGCCAGCTCCAGACCGCGACAAATAACGGAATTGAAATCGGAGAAGCCAAAGGAGAAGCCAGAGGCGAGGCAAAGGCCAGACTTGAGGCTGCCAGAAACCTCAAGCGTCTCGGCGTATCCGACGACATCATCCAACAGGCGACAGGCTTGCCGGCAGAAACAGTTGCAGCCCTGTAGCGCGCCTGTATCCCACTTCATGAGAGTCGCCTCGGATGCCAGCCGGGTTTGAAATTACCGGCAAATAAGTTATCTTTGTAGGTTATGGAGAACAAAACTGTACTTGTATCCGGCGGAGCCGGATTTATCGGAAGCCACGTAACCGTGGAGCTGTCGCAGGCCGGTTACGACGTAGTGATCGCCGACAACATGTCCAACTGCGACGAAACCAACTACAAAGGCGTCTGCGCCATACTCGGCAAGACCCTCCCGTTCGAGAAGATGGACTTCTGCGACGAGACGGCCGTGAGGGCCCTGTTCGCCCGGTACAAGATTGACGCGGCCATCCATTTCGCCGCCTACAAGGCCGTGGGAGAATCCGTCGACGAGCCCATCAAGTACTACAAGAACAACCTCATGTCCTTCCTCAACCTCCTCGAGGCGGCAAGGGAGCACGGCACCCACGTGCTGTTCTCTTCGTCGGCCACCGTCTACGGCGAGCCCGACCGCACCCCCGTCACCGAGCAGTCCCCCCGCAAGCCCGCCACCTCCCCCTATGGCAACACCAAGCAGATGTGCGAGGACTTCCTTCGCGACTGCGTGCAGGCCTACGGCATGAAGGGCATAGCCCTGAGGTACTTCAACCCCATCGGCGCACACCCTTCCGCCCTCATAGGCGAGCTGCCCCGCGGCGTCCCCAACAACCTCGTCCCCTTCATCACCCAGACCGCCATCGGCAAGCGCGAGTGCCTGAGCATCTTCGGCAACGACTACCCCACCCCCGACGGCACCTGCCTGCGCGACTACATCGACATAGTCGACCTCGCCAAGGCACACGTCTGCGCCGTCACCCGCATGATGGACGGGAAGATGGAAGAGCCCTACGAAATCTTCAACATAGGCACCGGACGCCCCGTATCCGTGCTCGAGCTGGTCAAGGCCTTCGAAAAGGTCAACGGAGTGAGCCTCAACTACAGGTTCGCACCCCGCCGCGCCGGCGACGTGACCGAAGTCTGGGCCGACCCCGGCAAGGCAGGCGAGAAGCTCGGATGGAAGGCCACCCGCACCGTCGAAGAGACCCTCGCCGCCGCCTGGGCCTGGGAAAAGAGGCTCGCCGGAAAATAAATTGGAATCATCTTTGCAACTCCGCACCCCCGAGATGAAAAAAACACTGTCACTTATTGCAGCCGCCCTGCTGATTGCAGCCCTCCCCTCCCATGCCCAGAAGTACCAGGGCGTCGTGGACAAGTCGGTCGCCGTCGTGGGCGGCGAGCTCATCACCCTTTCGGACATAGAACAGGAAGTCCAGATGATGCGTGCGCGCGGCTACACCTCAGACCGCAACGTCCGCTGCGAACTGCTCGAGAACATGATGAAGAGCAAGCTCTTCCTCATGCAGTCGCGCCTCGACTCCCTCACCGTCAACACCGAAATGGTCGAGGCCCAGCTCAGCCAGCAGATGGACCAGGTGCGCACCGCTCTCGGCGGCGACGACGGAGTTGCGGAATACTTCGGCAAGCCCGTCTACAAGCTCCGCCAGGAATGGCGCAAGCAGATAGAGGAAAACACCCTCACCCAGCAGGAGCAGCAGCAGATAGCCGAATCCATCCCTGAAATCACCCCCTACGACGTACGGCAGTTCCTCGACACCTCGGCCGTCGACCGCCTGCCCGTGGTGCCCATCAAGTACAAGATGAGCCAGATATGCGTCTACCCCGACCGCGAGGCCGCGGCGCTTGCCGTCAAGGAGCGCCTCCTGGGCCTGCGCGAGCGCATCATCAACGGCGAAAAATTCGCCACCCTCGCCCGCCTGTACTCCGAAGACCCCGGCAGCGCCCGCAAGGGAGGCGAGCTCGGCATGGCCTCGAAGTCGATTTTCTGGCCCGCCTTCTCGGATGCGGCCATGTCGCTCAAGGAAGGCGCCATCTCCCAGATAGTCGAGACCCCCGACGGCTTCCACATCATCGAAGTCCTCGAGAAGAAGGGCGACATGTTCAACGCCCGCCACATCCTACTCAAGCCCCAGTACACCGCCGAGGACCGCGAAAAGGCCTTCCACAAGCTCGACAGCCTCAAGACCGCCGTCACCGACAGCCTCATCTCCTTCGAACTCGCCGCGCGCTTCTACTCCCAGGACCCCGCCACCCGCACCAACGGCGGCCAGATGGCCGACCCCTACACCGGCAGCGCCTACTTCGAGATCGACCAGCTCAAGCCCCAGGACTACGCCGCCGTCAAGGGCCTCGAGCCCGGACAGATTTCCGACCCGGTGGAGTCCCTCGACAACGAAGGCCGCGACGGCAACCTCGTCTACAAGATCCTGCGCCTCGACAGCATAGTCCCCGCCCACACGGCCAGCTTCGAGCACGACTACACCGAGCTCCTGGACCAGGTGCGCTACGGCAAGCAGACCCAGGCCATCGACAACTTCATCAAGGACAAGATAAAAATCACCTACATCAAGATAGATCCCCTGTTCGGGGACTGCGAATTCGAGCTTGACGGATGGAAGGCAAAAATCGCCAAAGACTGATCCTCCTTTGCGCGCTGGCTGTTTTCTTTGCGCCGGCCGTGTCATCCCACCCCAAACAGGAGCGGGATGACGATCTGGTGCGCCTGATGAAAGCCGAGTCCATCGAACAGCTCGAAATGCACGGCCAGCAGTACCGCAAGGCCATCGCCTCCACCTTCCTCCACAACGGCACCTATCTCATCTCCGACACCGCCCTCTGGAACGTCTCGACCAAGAAAATCCAATGCTGGGGCCACGTCAAGGTAATCCAGGACGAAACAATCCTCACCAGCGAGAAGCTCGACTACGACATCGACGCCAACCTCGCCCGCTTCGAGGGCTCCCTGGTCCAGCTCCAGAACAAGAAGCGCAACCTCCTGCGCACAAGGCACCTCACCTACAACACCAAGGACAGCCTGGCCGAATTCAGCCGCGGCGCCGCCATGCGCGACGTGGACGGCCAGCTCATCGAGAGCAACATTGGCACCTACGACTCCCACGCCAAGGTCTTCACCTTCCGCGAGAACGTGAACATGTTCACCGACTCAGTCTTCATGCGCACGAGCCTGCTCACCTACGACTCCGAACGCGAAGTCGCCACCTTCCCCGCATACATCGACTTCTGGAAGGATGCCGACATGCTCTCGGCCGAGGAAGGCTGGTACAACCGTGCAGGCGAGGTATTCTTCTTCCGCAGAAGGGTCCACGGCATGACCGAGGCCCAGGAATTCTGGTCCGATACACTCTACTTCTACCGCATCCCCTCCGACTTCCTGCTGCTCGGCAACGCCCAGGTCCAGGACACCTCCCGCGACGTCACCGCCATGGCCGACCGCATCCACTACCGCGACTCCATCCGTGAAGTCACCCTCACCAGCAACGCCGCGGTGGTGCTGTATTCGCAGAACGGCAACCAGAGGGACACCATCCACATCGGCGGCGACAGGATGGTCTACCGCCACACCCCCTACTGCGACATTCCCGAGGGCACGATTAGTTCCTGCAAAGCACGCCTCTCCGACGTCCTCACCGACGCCGTAGCCCAGATACGCCTCAAGGCCGCACAGGAGGCGGCCAAGCAGGCGGAAGACCTCCAGAAGAAGCGCGATGCCGCAGCCCGACGCCAGGGCAAGACCGCCGACGCCACCCCTGGCGAGGAAGCCGCGGGCAAACCGGGCGAGGAGGCCGCGGGCAAACCGGGCGAGGAAACCCCGGGCAAACCGGGCGAGGAAGCCACGGGCAAACCGACTCCCGGCGAAGAGGCTCCTCCCGGTGAAGAAGATCCAGGCAGGTCCGCCGCTCCCCCGGACGTTCCCGCAGTGCAGGACACCGTCGCCGCATTGGATACCGTCGCAGTGCGGGATACCGTTGCCATACGCGACACCCTCGCCGTGCGGGATACCGCCGCCGGGCTTGTCGTTCCGGCGCTTGATTCCCTCGCGCTGCGCGATACCCTGGCCGCACGTGATACCGTCGCCGTGCGGGATTCCCTCGCAACCCCCAGGGACACCACCCGCTACGGCTTCGCCACCGCCGCAGGCAACGTCAAGATATTCCGCCGCGACATCCAGGTCCGCTGCGACTCCATGGTCTACTGCGACCTCGACTCCATCGCCCGCTTCTACCACGACCCCGTGGTCTGGAACGAGGGCAACCGCCAGTACACCGCCGACAGCCTGTTCGTGCTCATCGGCGGAGGCGGCGCACGCAAGGCCAGCCTGCAGGGCAACGCCTTCGTCATCACCCAGGACGACGAAGTCTGCTTCGACCAGATCAAGGGCGCCGAAATCATGGCCTACTTCGACTCCCTGACCAACACCCTCAAGCGCTTCGACGCCCTGGGCGGCGCATCGGCCCTCTTCTACCTCGAGGAGAACGATGCCCTCGCCACCGTCAACAAGGTCGAGTCCAAAGTCCTGTCCGCCAACCTTATAAACAGCGTCATCGACAGGGTCTACTACTTCGAATCCCCCAAGAACAACGCCTATCCCGTAGTCCAGCTCCCCAAGGACGAAAGCCGGATGAAGGGCTTCAACTGGCGTCCCGAAGAAAGGCCCGCCGGCCCCGAGGACATCACGACCATAGCCATACGGAACTCCAACCGCCTGGCCTTCTCAAAGAAGAAGCAACCCGACTTCCCCCAGGCCGAGATATACTTCCCCGGATACATCAAAGGCATACGCAAGGAAATCGCCGAGCGCAAGCTGCGTGCAAGCATGGCCCCCAAGCCCAAAAAGGAGCCCGAAGCGGCAACAGACACCCTCGCGGCCGCAGCCGACACCCTCGCAGCAGCCGACACCCTGCTGGCCGCAGCGGACACTCTGGCTCTGGTCGACACTCCCAAGCCCGCAGCGGATACCGTCAGGGCACAGGCCGACACCCTCCGTGCCGAGGTGCTTGCAGCGGCGGATTCCGCTGCCGCGGAGGCCATCGGCCTGCTCGATCAAGCCGCCGCCCGCGACAGCAGCGCCACCCCCGAAAAGGGCTCCGGCAAGGGCTCAGTCGACAAGCCTGTCGATCCCCTGTCCGTCCCTACGACCGACAAGAAGCAGCAGCGCAAGGAGGAGCGCGAGACCCGCAGGGCCCTGCGCGAAGCCGCAAGGGCGGCAAAGACAGCCGAGCGCGAGCGGCGCTGGGCCCAGCTCGACTCGCTCGACGCCGTCAAGGCAGCCGAAAAGGCCCAGAAGGCCCTCGACAAGCAGAGGGCCAAGAAACTCCGCCAGCTCAAGGCTCTCCAGAAGCAGGAAGAGCGCAACCAGGCCAAGCTCGAGAAATACATAGCGAAATACCGCAAAAAATATGAAAGAGAACAAAAAAAATCTCTCGCTTCCCGAAAACGCGCATCGTCCGCTCAAGCAGGGGGAGAAATACCACCCCCTCCTGAGTCCGGAGAGCAAACCCCTCGAAGTGACGCCGTACTCGGTGACGATGGGTCTGCTGATGACGATCCTGTTCTCGGCGGCGGCGGCCTACCTGGGACTTAAGGTCGGACAGGTCTTCGAAGCCGCCATCCCCATCGCAATCATTGCCGTAGGTGTCACCGGCATCCTCGGCAAGAAAGATTCCCTGGCCCAGAACGTCATAATCCAGAGCATAGGAGCATGCTCCGGGGTCGTAGTGGCCGGGGCTATTTTCACCCTGCCCGCCATCTACATACTCGGGCTCGACGTGAACTTCTGGCAGATGTTCCTGAGCTCCCTTCTGGGCGGATTCCTGGGCATCCTGTTCCTCATCCCCTTCCGCAAGTACTTCGTGCAGGAAATGCACGGGCAGTATCCCTTCCCCGAGGCCACGGCCACTACACAGGTCCTTGTGAGCGGCGAGAGCGGCGGCAACAGCGCCAGGACCCTCGTCACCGCCGGCCTCATCGGCGGGCTGTACGACTTCGTGGTCGCCACTTTCGGCACCTGGGCCGAGACTCTCAGCACCACCGTGACGCACTGGGGGCAGGTAGTCGCCGACAAGGCCAAGCTCGTGCTCAAGCTCAACACCGGCGCCGCCGTCCTCGGCCTCGGCTACATCATCGGCCTCAAGTATGCGTTCGTGATATGCTGCGGCTCGTTCCTGGTGTGGCTTGTAATAATTCCCCTGATGAACCTCATCTGGGGCGGGCAGGTCATCGACCTCATGGGCACGGGCATCGCCCAGACCATCGGGGAAATGGCTCCCGACCAGATTTTCAAGGAATACGCCCGCCACATAGGCATCGGCGGCATAGCTACGGCAGGCATCATCGGCATCATCAAGAGCGCCGGCGTGATAAAGAGCGCCGTGGGCCTTGCAGTCGGCGAGTTCAAGCGCAAGCCGGGCGCAGGGGCACAGAGCACCGAGCGCACCCAGGAAGACCTTCCCATGCGCACCGTCATCCTGGGCATCACGCTGGTCCTGCTCGCAGTGTTCGCATTCTTCGCCTTCGGAGGCGTGGTCAACAACGTCTGGCAGGCGCTCATCGGCCTGCTCATCGTGGCGGTCATCGCGTTCCTCTTCACTACGGTCGCCGCCAACGCCATCGCCATCGTGGGCACCAATCCCGTGAGCGGCATGACCATCATGACGCTCATCATCACCGCCCTGGTCCTCGTGGCCGTGGGCCTCAAAGGCAACGCCGGCATGGTGGCCGCGATGGTCATCGGAGGCGTGGTCTGTACGGCACTCAGCACCGCGGGAGGCCTTATCACCGACTTCAAGATCGGTTACTGGACAGGCACCACGCCCCGCAAGCAGGAGACCTGGAAGTTCGTGGGAGTCGCAGTCGCCGCCGCTACCGTGGGCGGAGTCATGCTCGTGCTCAACAAGACTTACGGATTCACCGGAGACGGCGCGCTCGTGGCCCCGCAGGCCAATGCAATGGCGGCCGTCATACAGCCCATGATGAACGGCGGCAGCGCGCCCTGGCTCCTCTACGGCATCGGCGCCGTTATCGCCATACTCCTCACCGTGTTCAAGGTACCCGCCCTCGCGTTCTGCCTTGGCATGTTCATCCCCATCGACCTCAACCTCCCGCTGCTCGTGGGCGGAGCCATTTCTTGGTTCGTGAGCACCCGCAGCAAGGACGCCGAAATCAACCGTTCCCGCCAGGAGAAGGGTACGCTCATCGCCAGCGGCTTCATCGCAGGCGGTGCGCTCATGGGCGTGGTTTCCGCCATTCTCAAGTTCGCGGGCGTCGACTGGTTCCTCACCGGATGGAACACCGCAGGCTCCGGCAGCGCCGCTCCCGCCGAGATGATCGCCATCCTGCCCTTCCTCGCAATCTGCGCGTACATGATATTCGCTTCAATGAAAAAATCCCGCTGACACATGGAAACAATACTCGAAAGATTTCTCAGATACGTCTCCGTTGACACCCAGAGCAACGAAGAATCCGAATCCCAGCCGTCCGAGGCCAGGGAGCTTGACCTGCTCCGCATGCTGCGCGACGAGCTCCTCGCCATGGGCGTACAGGCCACTCTGGACGAGTGGGGCTACGTCATGGCCTCCATCCCCTCCAACATCCCCGAAAAAGTCCCTGCCGTGGGCTTCATCGCCCATGTCGACACCGCCCCCGACGCCTCGGGCAAGGACGTCAAGCCCCAGATAATCAAGGACTACGACGGCAGCGCCATCGACCTTGCCGGCGTCCCCGGCCTCAAGCTCGACCCGGCCAGCTTCCCGGAGCTTCTCGCCCATAAGGGAGAGACCATCATCACCACCGACGGCACCACCCTCCTGGGTGCCGACGACAAGGCCGGCGTCGCCGAAATCATGGATGCCGTGCAGTACATCGTCTCCCACCCCGAATTCCCCCACGGCGAAATCAAGATAGGCTTCACCCCCGACGAGGAAATCGGCCGCGGCGTGGTGAAGTTCGACGTCCCCAGGTTCGGGGCCGACTTCGCCTACACCATGGACGGCGGCGAAGTGGGCGAGCTGGAGTTCGAGAACTTCAACGCCGCCAGCGCGAGCGTCCGCATCCAGGGCTGCAACGTCCATCCCGGCTACGCCAAGGGCAAGATGCTCAACGCCATCCTCATCGGACAGGAGCTCATTTCCCTCCTGCCCGTCAACCAGCGTCCCGAGTACACCCAGGACTATGAGGGTTTCCTGCACATCGTCAGTTTCAAAGGCACCGTCGAGGAGGCTTCCCTCACATGGATAGTCAGAGACCACGACAGGGCCAAATTCGAGCAGAAGAAGGAGACGGTAGCCCGCTGCTGCGATTTCATCAACGACAAGTACGGCGCCGGCACCGCCACCCTCACCCTCAAGGACCAGTACTACAACATGCGCGAAATGGTCGAGCCCCACTACGATACGGTCATCGCAAAAGCCGTCAAGGCTATGCGGATGGCAGGCGTGGAGCCCCACATCCAGCCAATACGCGGCGGCACCGACGGCGCCAACCTGTCCTTCAAGGGCCTCCCCTGCCCCAACATCTTCGCCGGCGGCCTCAACTTCCACGGCAAGTTCGAATGGGTGCCGCTTGAGAGCATGCAGAAGGCTTCGGCCGTCATCCTCAACATAGTCAAGCTCTACGCCGGGCGATGAAGCTGCTGCCGCTCATAGGCGTCCTGGCCCAGCTGGTCCCCGGACTGTGGTTCACCCCTGAGCCCACCATACGCGAGGGGCTCACCGAGGGCGACGCCATCTGTCTGGGCATTCCCGTCGGCAAGCTTCCCGCCGGGACCTTCGTCCAGTTCGGCATTTCGCTCGAAAACCTCGGCGACAAGGCGCCCCGGCACTATATGGTGGAGGTCAACGAGGGCGGCGGCTGGCGCTGCATCAGCGAGCCTGTGTTCAACGACGGCCTCTCCGATTATTCGTTCGTCACAGCCCCGCAGGAGTACCGCCACCCTTCCACGTACCAGGAGATATTCCGCCTGCGCAAGCCGGTCAGGGATTCGCTCCGGGTACGCTGCCGCGTATGCAGCCCCTATGCCGCCGACCGCACCCTGCTCGACGCCTCCAGCCCCGGCAACAGCGTCGAGCTCAAGGCCCGCAGCTACGTGGGAGCCCGCCTCCAGCCCCTCGGGAACAAGGCCCCCGGCAAGCGCTTCAAGGTGCTTCTGGTGGGCAATTCGTTCACCTATTTCTACGGCGAACCGCTTATCCTGCAGGAACTTGCCTTCAGCCAGGGCATAGGCCTCGACATCTCTTCCTCCCTCAAGGGCGGGCAGACTTTCCGGGACCACGCCGGCCTGCCGCTCTCGCTCGCAGCCCTGTCGGCAGAGGAGTACGACTTCGCCTTCCTGCAGGGGCAGAGCCAGGAGCCGGCCCTGTTCGCCCTCGACCCCGCCGGCATGCGCGACGTCAAAACCGCCCTGTGCCAGCTGTGCGACGCCCTTCGCGCCACCTCCCCTTCCTGCCGGGTCTTCGTCGAGAATACCTGGGCCTACGAGGGCGCGGAGTACGGCGGATTCGGCAGCATGGAACGCTTCGACGCCCTCCTTGCCGACGGCTGCCGCACGCTCGCGACTGTAAGCCGTTCGGAGGTGAGTCCCGTCGGACAGGCATTTGCCGCCGCCCGTGCCGCAGGAGCTCCTGAGGGCCTCTACGACACCGATTCCAAGCACCCCGGCCTCGCCGGAGCATACCTCAAGGCATGCGTGACCTGCCTTGTCATCAGCGGCCGCCCGTTCAAGGGAGCCGTTCCCGCCTGCGGACTTCCCGAGGAGGAGGCCTCCGCACTCAGAAAAATTGCAGAAACCATAGTCCTATGAAGAAAACGTTACTGGCATTGGCGCTCCTGCTGCCCCTCTGCGCACATGCCGCAAAGGAAAGCGGGCCGCAAATCGTCCCCGAACCCCGCAGCCTCGAGCTCACCAAAGGCTGCCTGAAGGTCAAGGGCATCAGCATCAACTGCGACCCCGCAATGGACGCCATGAGCCTGCGCGCCGTCAAGGTCTTCGCCGACAGGCTGTCGCTCGTGAGCGGCAAGACCTGCTCCGTGGCGAGCCCCGCGGGCCTTTCCCGAATCATTGAGGGCGGCAGGCTCAAGGGCCTCTATTTCATCGTCGACAAGACCGTCGCTCCCGAGGGCTACGACATCAGCATCGGAAGGCGCGCCGCCGTCGTGCGCGCGAGCGGCTTCAACGGGTTCCTCTATTCGCTCCAGACCCTCCGGCAGATGCTTCCCGTCGCTATCTTCGGCACCGTCCCCGACAGCAAGGCCAAGTGGGTCCTCCCCTGCTGCGAGATTTCCGACGTCCCCCGCTTTGCCTACCGCGGCCTGCACCTCGACTGCTGCCGCCACTTCTTCAGCGTCGACGAGGTCAAGAAGGTGCTCGACGCCATGTCGCTCTACAAGCTCAACCGCTTCCACTGGCACCTCACCGAAGACCAGGGCTGGCGAATCGAAATCGACAAGTATCCCCTCCTCACCGAGGTGGGCGCCTTCCGCGACGGCACCATGGTGGGCGGCGACTGGGACTCCAACGACGGCATCCGCTACGGCGGCTTCTACACCAAGGACCAGATACGCGACGTCATCGCCTACGCCGAGGCCCGCGGCATCACCATAGTCCCCGAGGTCGACCTCCCCGGGCACATGCTTGCCGCCCTCGCCTCCTACCCGCAGTACGGCTGCGCAGGCAGCGCCCCCTACAAGGTATGGACCAAATGGGGCGTATCCTCCCAGGTGCTCAACGTGGGCAAGGAGGAGACGATGCTCTTCCTCGAAGACATCCTGGGCGAGGTCGCCGACCTCTTCCCGGGCGAATACATCCACATCGGAGGCGACGAATGCCCCCGCGACGAATGGAAGACCGACCCCGACTGCCAGGCCAAGATCGCAGAACTGGGCCTGCGCGACGAGGGCGGAGTTTCGGCCGAAAGCCGCCTGCAGAACTACGTGACCGCACGCATGCAGAAATTCCTCGCCACAAAGGGCAAGAAGATAATCGGCTGGGACGAGATACTCGAGGGCGAGCTTGCCCCGGGCGCCACCGTGATGAGCTGGAGGGGCACCGCCGGCGGCATCAAGGCCGCATCAATCGGCTACGACGCCATCATGACTCCCACCACCTACTGCTATCTGGACTACGTGCAGTCGGCAGACCTGGAGCACGAGCCCTTCAGCATCACCCACCAGTGGGCGACGCCCGAGACCGCCGGCAACTCCGCCGTCACGCTCGGCAAGCTCTACGGCTACGAACCCCTGGACGGCATCCCCGAGTCGGCCCGGCACCATATCCTGGGCGTACAGGCCAACCTCTGGACCGAATACATCGCCACCCCCGAGCACCTGGAGTACATGCTCTTCCCGCGCGTGCTGGCCCTGTCGGAGGTGCAGTGGTGCGAGCCCGGACGCAAGGACTTCGACCGCTTCTGCAAAAGCCTCTCGGACCGCCAGCTCCCGATACTCGACCTCATCGGCATGAACTACCGCAAGCTTGACAAATGAACGTAAAGTCCCTGTTCAAGGATACCGCAATCTACGGGCTCAGCAGCATAGTCGGAAGGTTCCTGAACTATCTGCTGGTTCCGCTTTATACCTATACGATTGCGGCATCGAGCGGCGGTTACGGCATCGTCACCAACCTCTACGCATATACGGCGCTGCTTCTGGCGCTGCTCACCTTCGGCATGGAGACGACGCTCTTCCGCTTCTCGAACAAGGACGGCGAAGACCCCAGCGTGATTTACGGGACGGCCCTCAAGATGGTGGGCGGAGTGGCGCTGCTGTTCGTAGTGACGGTCCTGCTGCTCCTGGGGCCCGTTTCGGCCGCAATGGGCTACGCCGACCATCCCGAGTACGTGGGCTGCATGGCAGTCATCGTGGCCCTGGACGCCTTCCAGGCCATCATGTTCTCAAAGCTCAGGCTCGACGGCAAGAGCGTGAAGTTCATGCTGCTCAAGTTCGCCTTCATCATCCCCAACATCCTCCTGAACCTCGTCATCTTCCTGGTGCTGCCGCGCTTCTTCGGCTCGCATCCGGGGCTGCAGGAGGCCTACGGGAGGTTCAACGACGGCGTCGGGTTCATCTTCTTCGCCAACCTGCTGTGTACGGCACTGGTCACGCTGGGCTTCATTCCCGAGCTCCGCGGACTGGGTGTGAAGTTCGACAAGGGAGCCGCGCGCCGCATGCTCTCCTACACCTGGCCGCTGCTGCTGCTCAGCCTGGTGGGCATACTCAACCAGGTGGCCGACAAGATACTCTTCCCCTATCTCATGCCGGGCGAGGAGGGCCGCGTGCAGCTGGGAATCTACGGCGCCTGCGTCAAGATAGCCATGATCGTGGCGCTGCTCACGCAGGCCTTCCGCTACGCCTACGAGCCCATAGTGTTCAACGGCAGCCGCGACAAGGACAGCCCCGACACGCTTGCCGACGGAATGAAGTATTTCGTCATTTTCGCGCTGCTCGCTTTCCTGGGGGTGATGGTCTACATGCCCCTGCTGCGGCACCTCATCCAGCCCGCCTACTGGGAGGGCCTGGGCGTTGTGCCCATCGTCATGATGGCCGAGGTGTTCATGGGGATTTATTTCAACCTCTCGTTCTGGTACAAGCTCAGCGACCAGACATGGTGGGGCGCCGTCATGAGCGCCTGCGGCGCCGCGGTGATGATTGCCATCAACGTGCTCCTCGTACCCCGCATCGGCTACAGGGCCTGCGCGTGGGGAGGATTCGCCGGCTACGGCACCGCCATGCTCATGAGCTGGATAATAGGACAGCGCAAGCGTCCCGTCAGATATGACTACAAGGGGATGGCGCCGTTCGTGGCTTTCGCTGCCGTCATCTACGTTATGCTCTCACTGCCCGGCTGGCTCGGAGGCAGCCTCACCCCCTGGGTGCAGATGCTCTGCGGGACCGTGCTTCTGGGTTTTTATGCCCTTCTGGCCTGGAAAGAAATCCGCACCAAATCCAAATAACACATGAAGCCCCGACGTTTCCTGACCGGCGCCGCCGTGCTCCTGCTGCTCGCACAGCCGTCTTTCGCCGTCATCCATGAGCAAGACCTGGGGGCCACCCTGAATTCGCTCAAGAACGAGCTGAAGTACGACTACGAGAGGAGGGTGGCATCCGAAAACAATTTCGAAGACCTGTACCGTGCCCAGCGCATGGAGATGGTCAACATCATGAAGAAGTGCAACGAGCTGTCGCTCATGCTGTACTCCCAGAAGCAGGACTTCACCTTCGACATCACCTATGTCTTCAAGTCCGTGAGCGACGAGTACAACGACTTCAGGGGCAAGCAGTTGCCCTACGACAGAATTACCGGCAGGCTCGACTGGGACATCGACCGCTACGCCAGGCTGCTGGAGTCGCTCAGGCGCCTCCCGCCCCGCCTGGAGTCTATCGAAGCCATCCCCGACAGCCTCGCCTACCACAACGACAGCCTCGACTTCAGGCCGCGCCGCTTCAACCGGGGCAGGCCGCCGGGAGGCCTGGCCGCCTCGATGGGGCTGCAGCAGGCCAGGGACACGACGCGCCGTCCTTACATCCTCAACGAAGCGGAGCAGCTCGACCGGGATTCCTGCATCTATTACGCATCCGAGATGCTCAAGATGTGCGCTTCCCGCAGGGAAACCGTGATTGCGGACAGCACCCACTATCACCGCACCTACCTGCGGCTCAAGGAGTCCTACGACTACGCCCAGGACCGCTACGTGGTGCTGCAGGAAAGGGTTTTCAAGCAGGGACAGACCCCATATTACATCATCCTCCCGCATTTCTCCCGCCAGTGGAACAAGGCGGTTCAAGACTGCAACGAAAAGACCAGCGAGGGTTGGTCTTTCCAGGAAATAAGCATGGATTCTTCATCGCTGAAGAACCTGATATGGCTCGTCATCGCCATTCTGGCAGCCCTCCTGCTGCGGCTTAAGGGCAAGGACCTCGTGCACGGGCTCCTGCTCTACCTGCCGCTGGTCCTGTCGGCAATAGGCATCTTTGCCCTCAGGATAGCTTTCCTGCCCAACTCCATGATGAACATCCTGCTGCCCCCGCTGCTGCTGGTGTTCCTCGTCTACATGTTCGTCGCGTGCCTGCGCCACGGGCCCAAGGTTCCGGGCATCGACCGCATCCTGGGCTGGTCTTCGGTGGGGATGCTGGCAGTCTCGCTTGTGGTTTCATTCATCGGCTATATCTTCGTGGGCCTGCTGATCATGGTGTGGTGGTACTTCCAGATAACGGCGGCGCTCGCCATAGTCACGGTCGCCTATCTGCTGGAGCTGTTCCGCACAAAGGTCCTCGACAGGCACATTGCCGAATACAAGAAGACCCTCACCTACCTCCCCGCCGAGGAGAGGGGCAAAATGCTGTTCGGCGTCACCTGGCTGTACGACCTCGTGAAGGAGGTGCTGCTGCCGGTTGCAATAGTGGTTTCGGTCCCCGTGTGCGTCAAGATGGCGCTGCAGATCTTCAACTTCACCAACCTGTACGACACCATCATCTACAAGCCGTTCATCAATCTCACAGGCAGCACCGGGACGACCATGCTGCGGCTATCGCTCAGCAGCATCATTTCCGCCGTCGCAATGTTCTTCGTATTCAGGTACGTTGAAAAAGCGCTGTTCTTCCTCTACAAGAGCGTCCGCTACTCCGCCTACCTCCGCAAGAACGGCCGCAAGACGGTCCGGGTCAACGAAATCAATTTCTCGCTCCCCCGCAGCATCATAAGCGCCATCGTGTGGGTGATATACGTGATAGCGATAGTGGTGATGCTGAAGCTGCCCACCTCGTCGCTGACGGTCATTGCCGGAGGCCTCTCGGCCGGTATAGGTATCGCGATGAAGGATATCATCAACAACTTCGTCTACGGCATCCAGCTCATGTCGGGGCGCGTGCGTGTGGGCGACTGGATAGAGTGTGACGGCGTCCGCGGGCGGGTGACGTCCATCAGCTACCAGAGCACGCAGATCGAGACCATCGAGGGCGCGGTGATGTCCTTCCTCAACTCCACCCTGTTCGCCAAGAACTTCCGCAACCTCACGCGCAACCACTCTTACGAACTGCTCAAGCTGGTCGTAGGCGTGAGCTACGGCACCGACGTAGCCAAGGTGCGGGACGTGCTTACCGAGGCCATGCAGCAGCTGCGCACCAAAGATGCCTACGGCCGCGAGATAGTCGACCCCAAGAAGGGCATATACGTCACATTCGAGGCCTTCGACGACAGTTCGGTCAACATAGCCGTAAAGCAGTTCGTCCTCGTGGCGGAGCGCATAGGCTACACCGACCGCGCCCGTGAAGTCATCTACAACGCCCTCGCCGAGGCGGGAATCACCATCCCCTTCCCCCAGAGAGACATTCACATAATAAACGAATAAAGCCATGAGCAGACGACTTCTGATTCTCATGCCCGTGCTGCTGTGCCTTGCAGCGCCGGCGTTTGCACAGGACGCTCCCGCAGCAGCCAGGGACAGCCTGCGGGCAGGACAGACCGCCCCGGCCAGGGACAGCCTGCGGGCAAAAGCCGCAGCGGCCGATTCCTTGATGGCGGCAAAGACCCCTGAGAAAGAACCCTTCTGGAAAACCTGGTTCGGAAGCCTCGACCTCAAGGGCGGTACCACGGCCGTGTTCCCGTCCGAAGCCACGTCGCTCAAGGACAACCGCGGGCTCCTGTTCAACAGCAGCGCCCTGTTCTCCACCTTCTCCGACCTTGACCAGATTACGGTGGCCCTGGGAGGCGACAACACCAACGAAACCGCCAGACAGGAAGCGGAAGAGGGCGACGCGTCCGATTCTTCCCAGGGGCTCAAAACCCTTGCGGGAGTGGGTGTGGACTACTTTACCACCCGCCTCAAGGACATCGAAAGCACCGTCGGCGTCAATTACAAATACACCGGCACCCGGACAGGTTCCCTTTCCGAGCGCAACGCCTTTCAGGAGGAGGAATTCATGAATTCCACCACATCCAAGTCCGGCAACAGGGCATCCAACGCCGTTACGATGAACGGGGAACTCAAAAGGGAGAAGGGCAAGACGGTGTTCCACCTCAAGCCCCTGCTGCGCTACACCAACACCAGGGTGACAAGCAGCAGCGAAGAGCGGACGATGTCCGGCATCATTGAGTACGAACAGGACGAAGAATGGCAGCGCTGGCAGGAAGAGGAAGCGCGCTGGAGGGAAGAGGAAAAGGCCTACATGGACGAGGAAGAGTGGCAGCGATGGAACGAGATGGAGCGCCGCACCCGCCTGGGATGGGCGTATTATGCCAACAATTCCACCGCCGGTTCAACCGAGAACGCCAACGACTACAAGGCCGAAGTCAATGCAGACCTCACCCTGCGCGAGCTTGCGGGCAAAAAGGGCCGGGAGCTGCGCCTGGGCATGAATGCCGGGTACGACGCCGGCAAAGGCACTGCCGACGAAGCCTCCGAGCTCTGGACCTCGGCCGGTGATTATCAGGCCCGTGCCATGCACTACGATGCCGCGAGCAGCGCTTCTCGCCTCGGCGGGTCGGTGGTTTATACCGAGCCCATAGGACAGGACTGGACGCTCACGGCTACGGCAGACATCGCATGGTCGCACAGCGGGAAGGTACGGGACGCCTCCGACGCCGACGGCCACAACGACCTGTTCTCCTCCGAGAGCAGGGCCAACACCTTCAATCAGCAGTACGACCTTACGGCACAGTACAAGATTAACCCTCAAAGTCTTGTGAGCTTCGGCGGACGCCTGTCCAGCGTCCTCAACGAGACCTGGTCGAAGAGCAAGGGAGTGGAGGACACCACCGGAGAGGGCGACTGGAACTGGTTCCTCACGCCTACTGCCCGCTACCAGTTCAACAAGGGCAACGACCGCATCAGCGTGGTGCTGTCCGGCAACAGCAAGCGCCCCGGGCTCGACCTGATGCTGCCGGTCCTCGACCTCCGTATGCCTTCGCGCCCCGGCATCGGCAACATCTATCTCAAGCCATACTCTTCCAGCAACTGGAATACGAACTGGACCCGGAACGACAAGAGCAAGCAGTCATCGCTCTCCGTATCCCTTCAGGGGAGCCTGATTTTCAACCAGATAAACTATGCCAGGTGGTACGATGACGCCAAAGTGCTGTACTCCGTTCCGGTCAATGCCCGCAAGCCCGGGCTCAGCACTTCCCTCAAGGCCGCTTATTCAACGCCCCTCGACGCAGCCCGGGCCTGGACCCTGACGGTGAGCGGCGGCGCCACTTACAACACTTCCGTAAGCTATCAGGCAGTTTCCCTGCTGCCGGGCATAGACCGGAAGGCCTTCGACTACACCGCCTTCATGGAGTCGTTCTGGGGCGATGCCGACGGCTCCACGTTCTACGGCGGCGGGAGCGGCTTCCAGGAAAGCAACACGCAGACCTTCGTGCCCACCGCCAGCGCCGGCATAAAGTTCACCCGCGAGAGCTACAAGCTTTATCTGGGTGCGAATACAACGGGCCGCATATCCCGGTATTCGCTCAATCCCGCAGTCAATCTGAACACCCTCGACACGCGCCTCTATGCCAGCGGGGAATACACCTCGCCGCATAAGTTCTACGCCATGTCGAGCTTCGCCTGCGTGTTCTACACCGGCTACGCCGAGGACTTCGGCCTGCCGGAATACCAGTGGAATGCCGAGGTGGGCAAGAAAATAAAGGATTTCACGCTGAGTTTCAAGGCTTTCGACATACTCAACCAGACCCGCAGCCTCACCCACGCGGTCGCAGCCAACTACGAAGAGGACACTTACCGCCTGACCATGGGCAGGTACTTCCTGCTCGGGGTCAAGTGGGATTTCGGGAAGTCCGACGCCCCTCACCTGCAGCGCTCACGAAGCACCCTCAAGGCGCTTGGCCTGTAGGCTTGGCCCTCTGCCGTCGAAGGTCTGCTTTCCCAGTTGCATAACCGCCTTTCCTGCCCTGCCCTGCGTGCGGGTTGGATATTTTTCAAAAAAAGTTCAAAAATTTTTTGCAGGTTTAAGAAAACTTACTACCTTTGCATCCCGCTTCTGAAAGAGGCGCCGTTCATTGATAATATTGAAAGATAAGTACAAGCAAGTACCGAGAACAACGAGAGCGTTGATTCTTTTGGAATCAGAGAGCGAGGGACAAGCTTAGAGAAATTTGAATATACAAAGAAGAGTTTGATCCTGGCTCAGGATGAACGCTAGCGGCAGGCTTAACACATGCAAGTCGAGGGGCAGCGGGGGTAGCAATACCCGCCGGCGACCGGCGAAAGGGTGCGTAACGCGTGAGCAACTTGCCCGTATCCGGGGGATAAGCGATGGAAACGCCGTCTAATACCCCATAACAACAGAGGCCGCATGACCTTTGTTTGAAAGCTTCGGCAGATACGGATAGGCTCGCGAGACATTAGCTTGTTGGCGGGGTAACGGCCCACCAAGGCTACGATGTCTAGGGGTTCTGAGAGGAAGGTCCCCCACATTGGAACTGAGACACGGTCCAAACTCCTACGGGAGGCAGCAGTGAGGAATATT
>FLNY01003163.1_pt1 | contig 18794 bp, 17 predicted proteins | sample 1140381 | NCBI WGS metagenome assembly FLNY01 (sample SAMEA3878172, study PRJEB12797) | bioreactor metagenome | biome: Moose rumen | place: Sweden | collected 2011-10
CGTGGCCTTGCTTTGGCTCGTCGTTTTGGCCTTGCTTGCCTTCATGCCACGAGCCGTGCTGCTCAGCGCCACGGGCCATCTGTGGCCCTCGCCTTTCAGCCGTGCCCTCGTGCCGCTGCTGGCCTTGGGCGTCATCCTCATGGCCGCCGCCTACGGCCGCACCACGCGCGCTTTCCAGTCGTTTGCCGACATCGTCAGGTCCCTCGTCGACGGTGTCGCCCGCTGTGCACCGCTGTTGGTGCTCTATGTCTTCATCATCCAGTTCAGTGAGTCGCTGCGCTATGTCTTCCTATGAAAACCCTACTTTTAGGTATTGCGTAAGTCGGAAAAACATCGTACCTTTGCCGTCGGTTAGAAAAAACACAACGCAGCACACACGAATAATTCATAAAGTATTTGTTTAGTTTAGGTGAGAAGGAGGGCAGGCCGCGAGGTTAGCCCTCCCTTGTATATCCGTGACTATTCGGAAAATATCCGACAAATTGTTTTCGTCGGCAAAAGAATCGGTGCTTTTCGGGCCGAGAAGGGCCGCTTCTTGAGTCAAAAAGCGGCCCTTCTTTCATTGAAAAAGCACCGCTTCTTTTGCAGATATTCGCTAACTGGTTGAAATACAGATGGTTGTAAATTCTTGACGTTAGATTCTGAATTTTATTTACAAAGTGGGGCTCTTTTCTTCCTTCCCGGCAGGGCGTTTCAGAATGTATGGACAATAGAAAAATACGTTAATCTAAATTAATTAGTTATTCGCAAAGCGACAAACATATATGTTTTGTTTGGCCTTTCCCTCGTTTTTTCGTACCTTTGCCGAATGATGATGAAACGACGACTTTTTATTCTGTCAGCCGTGCTGTGGCTGACGGCAACTGTGGTCAGCGGGCAGTCTACTTGGAATGCGCGCTACCAGCAGTATATTGACCAGTATCGCGACTGCGCCATCGAGCAGATGCTGAAATGGAAGATTCCGGCCTCAATCACGCTGGCGCAGGGCATTCTGGAGAGCGGCGCCGGGCAGAGTGAACTGGCGACTAAGGGCAACAACCACTTCGGCATCAAGTGTCACACGTGGACGGGACGCACAATTCATCGTGACGACGACGCGCAGAACGAATGCTTCCGCGCCTACAACTCGGCCTTCGAGAGTTTTGAGGACCACTCGCGGTTTCTGGCTATGGGACAGCGCTATGCGGGGCTGTTCAAGCTTAAGCAGACGGACTATCAGGGCTGGGCCCATGGGCTGAAAGCAGCTGGCTATGCGACGAACCCGCAGTATGCGCAGCGCCTGATCGACATCATCCAGCTTTATAAGCTCTACCAATATGACACGGCGAAGTCGTATGACAAATTCATGACCGACCGAACGAAGGATTCGCGACAGGATGGTCAGCCGCTGCACTTGATCCATATCTATAACAAGAACTATTATCTCTATGCCCGTCGCGGCGACACGTTCCGCTCTATCGGCAAAGAGATCGGGGTCTCCTACAGAAAGATTGCGAAATACAACGAGCGAAACAAGAATGACGCTTTGGAGGAGGGCGAGATTGTCTGGTTGAAGAAGAAGCAGAAGCGGGCGCCGAAGGAATACAAGGGGCGCAACCACTACGTGCGTCCTGGCGAGTCGATGTATTCGATAGCACAGAAGTATGGCATCCGGCTGGAGTCGCTCTATAAGATGAACCGCCTTGGGGCCGACTATTCGCTGAGCATCGGCGACGAGCTGCGGCTGAGATAGACAATAACGGGAAGTGCCCGACCTCACGGCCGGGCACTTCTACCATCTAAATAAAACTTATATAATAATACACGTATAGGCACGCCAAAAGGTGCGTTCATTCGGAATGGATGCCAGTAATGTCCTGATCGCGTCAGCACGCTTACATCGAGCGGGCGTCGGCATTTTTTCTTCACCGGGGCAGGTCTTCTGACTTTGTTCCCATCTTCAGCCTCCTTCCCGCCTTGTTGGGCAGTGGATTTACTGGCAGAAGATGATTAAAGGAACTCACAGCTGCGGGACAGTCGGAGATTTTCACTCTCATTCCCTTTTGATCGCGGCTAAGCGAACCTCGGTGGGCATTTTTACATGCTTTGCGGCTGCAAAGTTACGAATAAAGTTTGAAATCGCCAAACTTTTAGAGAAGTTTTTTTACATAGGGACGTTCCCAGTCGCGCAGATGGAAGCGCTCGTCGTCGTATTGCAACAGGTCGAGGTCGATGCGTACGAGACCCTCACGGCGGTCGTCAGCCGTGCGGCCCATGTCGAGTTCAATGTCCTTTAGGGCCTGTTGCAACTCTTCAACACGGAGTGTCGTCTCAGCATAGAGCAACTGGTTGAGGTAGAGATTGGGACGTCTGGCGTTGATGGGCTCCGTCCAAATGGCTTCGGTATAACGCCTGCATCTGAGCATGAGGTCGAGCCTTCGGTGTGCCTCTGCGAGATTGTCCTGCTGCTGATAGTTAGAGGCCAAAGAGAGGATGACTTTATGAAGGATCATGTTGGCGCGTAATCTGCTTAGTTGAAGAAATTCCACGATATGCCCATTTGGAGCGTAGAACGGTCGATGGGGTAGTGGAGAGCCAGGAATACCTGCCGGTTGAACGACGAGGCCATCGCATTGGTCATCATGACGAAGAAGCGGGCATGCTTCAGATGCAGGTTGGCATAGACGTCGATGAAGGGGAAATTGCCGAGTTCCATCCGTGTGTCGGCATTCTGCTGAATGCCAAACTGATTGAGCTGCGGACAGAAATCGGGGACCGTGTACTTCGTGAAATAGGTGGCAGCGGCACCCAGTTCGACGCGCAGCACATGGGCCACCATGAAATCGAGATAAAGGTTTGAGAAGACGTTGAATGTTGGCAGCGGCAGCACGTCCTTGTCGCTCGACGACTGATAGGTCAGGGTGTTGTCCCAGTGGAGCGGGCCGAGGCGGAGTCGCTGGTCGAGCTGTGCGGTCAGGATGTTGATGTTGCCGCTGTGCTGCAGCATCTGTGCAGAGAGTTGCTGGCGGGTCTCGTTGCTGATGGTGTAGTTGAGGCCCAGGTAGGTGTAGTTCTGGATTTCTTCGATGGCCACGCGCAGGCGGGTCTTTGTCCTGTCAAAGCTGAAGTTGCCCTCAATACGGGTGCGCATTTCCTTGTTCAGGTTGGAGTCCCACCAGAAATGTTTCGAGTGGTAGTGGCGCTGCATGAACGTGGGGTTCAGACGATAGAAATAACCACGGGCAGCGAGGCGCACGGTGTCACCCAGGAGCGGGAAGTTCAGATCGATGCGGCCGTCGAGTTTCAGTTGGCCAAGGTCCTCACCGGCCACCCACGTCTCTGCCGTCAGGTTGTAGTGGAAGGTTTGCCCCATCTGGCGCAGCAGTTGTCCGCCCAGACTGACGTTGTGCTCGGTCAGCCGTTTCATATAGGCTGTTGTGGCGTCCTCATCCACCCAAGGCAGTTCAAACCGGCGCAGTTCATGTGTGGCGAAGACTTTCAGTCCAGAGGGCACGTATCTGTTGAAACCTTCGAGCAGGGCGATGGCCAGTGTGTTGCGTAAGTCGAAGTGGCGCGTCTGGTCATAGATGGAATCGCCCGAAAAACCGCGGTTCGTCCTGGTGAAATAAGTGTTGGCATAGAGACCGGTCGGTGAGGCGTAGGCTTGATAGATGCGCTCCTGCTTCGACATTTCGAGCGTGTGGATGAAGCTCGTGACGGGCACGAACTCTCGCTTCATCGTCTTCTCGATGGAGTCCTGCTGAGCCTCGATGGCCATCAGACTATCGGCCGCCGCCTTTGAGTTCACGGCAATGCGCGTTGAATCGACAGCCGTCGAGTCGATAGGCATGTCCAACTTGGGCATGTCGCCGGCAATCTTTGCATTGTCGGGACGTCCCTTCAGTTCCATCTCCGGCTCGCGGTCGCCCAACTTGTTTTTCTCGTGATCCTTGGCGCTCTCGGTCGCAAACTGGCGGGCGCGCAGCTCCTCCTCAGTCATTTTCACTTTGCGATAGAAGCCCAGCGCATAGCGGTGGGTGAGGAACAGTCGCTGCTGGCTGTGGCGGTTCCAGTTGCGGTCGAGCACGACGGGAATCTCGCTGTCCTGATAGCTCTCAGTGAAAATCTCTGGGTGCGTGACGTATTCATCATCGGTGATGCCTCCGTTCTCGGTGGCCTTCTGGTGGTTGAGGGTCACGAGGGCGTGCATCTGATATTGGTCGCCTAGGTACGAGGCGTAGAGGTTGGTGTTAAAGTGGGAGTTGTTCTGATTCTGGAAATAGCCGCGGGCATAGAGATAGTCAAGATCGAAGCCGAAGCCCAGTCGCTTGCCGAAGTTGGCCGCGAAACGGGCGTCGATGTGATCCTTGCCGTTTGTCTTGTCGCCGCAGTTGTTGTAGGTCAGGTTGGTGATGGGCGAGAGTGTGTTGGTGAAGTGCCACTCGTCGGGATTGCTCAGCACCTGGCTATATACGTCAGCCAACCCGAACTGCGACTGCAGCGGGCGGTTGGCGAAGATACGCGACAGACGGGCAGAATAGTTGTTGCCCAAAGTGTTATATTCCCCCGTGGCCCCTATGCCCAGCGTGGTGTGCGGAAAGAGGTGGGGCAGCGTGTCAGGCTCGGTGCGGTTGATGTCGCCAAAGCGGCGGTCTACCGTCCACACATACATGCCACGCGGGATGACTTTCGTCTTTTTAGTTGTATCTTTATTGTGAGGATTGAAATTCTCTGAACGCCGCGAAATGTTGCCCTGCTCGTCAATCTGGTTGAAGTTCTGGGCAGGCAGCAACATGGGCGCAACAAGTGCGGCCAGCAAGAATAAGAGCGGGCGAAGGAATCTCATGCGTCAGATTTTTAGGATACGCAGTGTCAGTTCAACAAATTTGAACAGCGAGGCAACGACCAGAATCCACTTGGCCACCTCATGATCCCATTCGTAATAGCACAGCAGACCAGCTACGGCGCCGACCATGAAGATGACGTTCAGCCAGAAGCGCAGCACACGCGTCTTGCTGGAGTCGCGGAATGGCTCCAGGTTGTGGCGCTTCTTGTGGGGAATCTGCTCGTTCCGTTCTTCTTCCATCGTGGGCGGTTATTTTGTGAGCGCGTCGGTGAACTTACCGAACAGATAGTCCTTGCGGTCGATGGTTTTCTGGCGGAACTTGCCACTGACACGAGCCAGTTTGTCCTGCTTCTTGGTCAGGCCATATTTGTCGTTGATCCATTCCTCTGCCTTGTAGGTCTGAGCCTCGCGCTCCTCGTCGTAGATATAGACGATGCGGCATATCTGAAGTTTCACTTCGCCGTCGCGGCAATCGGCTATCAGGTGGTAGAGCAGACGGGTGCGGTCTAGCACGAGCGCCGTTGACTTGAAGACAAGCCACTCCTGGATGTTCGCCACCACCTGGCCCTGTTCCTTGTCCTGAAGGGCCACGCGACTCTGCTCCTGAATCTGCTCTGGGCCTTTAACGAGACGCTGCATTTCGGCCAGCACAGCGTCGTAGAGCTGAGCCTTTGTCTTGCCAGGGGCGCTGATGGTTGTCTCGAATACCACGCGTCCGTCCACTTCAGGCACGGCGCCAACCAGATATTTGGGGTTCATTTTCGGATTGGTCTGCACCACTTCGGTCTGTTCCCAGGTGTTACTTTGGGCTGCGGCTGCCAATGGCAGCAGGGTCAGCAGGGCTATCAAGATTCGTTTCATATTCCTTATTTTATTAAAATCTGTGCAAAGTTACAAAGTAATTTCGAAATACACAACTTTTTTCCAAACATTAACGCATGTTATCTGTCTCCGGATTTGGAATTTATTTGACAAATGGATGTGTGTCTCGAGAAGAAACGGCACTTCTCGGGTCAAGAAGAGGCGCTTCTCGATGCAAAAAGCGGCACTTCTTTCATCAAAAAGCACCGCTTCTTTTTTGCCAGCTCGCAATATCGTTGAAAATCAGGAGATTGTGATTTCTTTACAAATGGCAATGAAATTTTAGGACAAAATGGAGCGTCATTTTAACTCGATTTCGGCTTGCAGACGGATAATCTCGTCGCGATACTGGGCAGCCTGCAGGAAGTCCATCTTCTTGGCTGCCTCCTTCATGCGTCGGGTGGTCTCGGCGATGAGCTTTTCGATTTGCGGGCGCGTCATGTGCTCGACAATCGGGTCGGCGGCAGTGTCGAGCTTTGCCGCCGATGAATACTGGGCGCTGAGCAGTTCCTTGACATCCGAGGGCGAGTCCTTGGTCAGTGTGCCGTGCAGGGCCTTCACAATCTGCTTGGGCGTGATGCCGTGCTCCTCGTTGTAGCGCAGCTGCTTCATGCGGCGGCGGTTGGTCTCGTCGATGGTGAGCTGCATTGAAGCCGTGATTGTGTCGGCATACATGATGACGCGGCCGTTGACGTTGCGTGCAGCGCGTCCGGCCGTCTGCGTGAGCGAGCGATGGGAGCGGAGGAAGCCCTCCTTGTCTGCATCAAGGATGGCCACGAGCGACACTTCGGGCAGGTCGAGACCCTCGCGGAGCAGGTTGACGCCGACGAGCACATCGTAGACACCCTCGCGGAGCTTTGTGAGAATCTGCACGCGGTCGAGCGTGGCCACGTCGCTATGGATGTATGCCGTCTGCACACCATGATTAAGCAGGAATTCGCTCAGCTCCTCGGCCATGCGCTTTGTCAGCGTCGTGATGAGCACGCGCTCGTGGCGCTCGATGCGGATACGGATCTCCTCGAGCAGGTCGTCAATCTGGTGCTCCGAAGGCCGCACGTCAATCTCCGGGTCGAGCAGGCCGGTGGGACGAATGACCTGGTCGACGACGACGCCCTCTGCCTCCTGCAGTTCGAAGTCGGCCGGCGTAGCGGAGACGTAGATGCGCTGACCCGTCATCTGCTGGAACTCGTCGAACGTCAGGGGACGGTTGTCAAAGGCGGCAGGCAGTCGGAATCCATACTCCACGAGGTTGGTCTTGCGGGCGCGGTCGCCACCGTACATGCCGCCAATCTGCGGCACCGAGACATGACTCTCGTCGACCACGAGCAGGAAGTCGTCGGGGAAGTAATCGAGCAGACAGTAGGGACGCTCGCCGGGATGGCGGCCGTCGAAGTAGCGCGAGTAGTTCTCGATACCCGAGCAATGACCTAGTTCCTTAATCATCTCCATGTCGTACTCCACGCGCTCCTTGATGCGCTGCGCCTTGAGGTCGTCGCCCAAGTCCTCGAAGAACTGCACTTGCTTCACCAAGTCGTCCTGAATGGCACGGATGGCATGGTTGGTCTGCTCCTGCGTGGTCATAAAGAGGTTGGCAGGGTAGAGCTTGTATTCGACATAGCGGCCAATCGGCAGCAGCGTTACAGGGTCGAGTTCCTCAATCTGGTCGATCTCGTCGTCCCAGAACGTGACGCGCAGAATCTTCTCGGCATAAGCCATGTAGATGTCCACCGTGTCGCCCTTCACGCGGAAGTTGCCGCGCTCCAGTGCGAGGTCATTGCGGACGTAGAGCGACTGCACCAATTTTCTTAACAAAACATTGCGGTCGATGCTCTGTCCCTGACGGATTTCAATGACGTTTTCCGACAAGGCGTTCGGACTTCCCATGCCGTAAATACACGAAACCGATGATACGACGATGATATCGCGACGTCCTGACAATAAGGATGATACGGCGGCAAGACGCAGACGGTCGATTTCCTCGTTGATGGCCAGATCCTTTTCGATGTAGGTGTCGGTATGAGGCAGGTAGGCTTCCGGCTGATAATAGTCATAATAACTGACATAGTACTCGACAGCATTCTCAGGGAAGAAACCTTTCATTTCCTCATAAAGCTGAGCGGCCAACGTCTTGTTGTGACTTAGGATGAGCGTCGGGCGGCCGACGTTCTGAATGACGTTGGCAATCGTGAAAGTCTTGCCCGAGCCGGTGACGCCGAGGAGCACCTGGGCATGGTCGCCGCGGAGCAACCCCTCCGTGAGCTGTCGGATCGCCTCGGGTTGGTCGCCCGTCGGCTGGTATTTTGAAGTCAGTTTGAAGTCCATTTCGCCTGCAAAATTACAAATTTCTGTCGTAATAAACGTTATAAATGCGAAAAATCAATTGAAAAGCTTGCTTTTTCGGGCGAAAATGAGTAATTTTGCACGCTAAAATACGCGAGTAATGAAGAAAACCGTTCTTTATATGTTTGGTCTGCTGCTCCTCCTGACAGGTTGCGCAGGTGAATTTAACAGGGTTTACAAGTCCACCGACATGGACTATCGCTACGAGTATGCCAAGCAGGCCTTTGCAGAAGGCAAGTATTCGAGGGCGGTGGGACTGCTCGAGGGGCTTATCACGTCAAAAAAAGGCCGTGAGGACGCCGAGGAGTCTCTTTATATGCTGGGTATGGCCGAATACATGAGCCATGATTACGAGTCGGCTTCGGCTACATTCAAGAAATATCACCAGACCTATCCGAAAGGCATCTATGCAGAGCAGGCTTCGTTCTACACCGGACAGGCCCTCTATGAGGGTGCTCCTGAGCCTCGCCTCGACCAGACGCCCACCATCGGTGCCATCAACGCCTATCAGCAGTTTATGGACTTCTATCCTGATTCACATCTTCGTGCGCAGGCCCAGGAGCGTCTTTTTGAACTGCAGGACAAGCTGGTGCAGAAGGAACTGCTCTCGGCTCAGCTCTACTACAACCTGGGCGGCTACTTCGGCAATATCAATTCGAACAACGAGAGCAACTATATCTCGTCGATTATCACCGCCCAGAATGCGCTCAAGAGCTATCCTTACTCCAAATGGCGCGAGGACTTCTCGCTGATCATCATGAAGAGCAAGTTCGAACTGGCCGAGAACTCGAGCGAGGACAAGCGCCTGGAGCGTTATCGCGATGCTGAGGACGAGGCCTACGGATTCCTGAACGAATACCCAGAATCGAAGAACTGCGAGGTGGCCCAGCGCTTCATTGCCAAGTGCAAGAAAGTCGTGGGCGACTAAGATAAAAAGTAAAAAGGTAAAAAAATAGAAGATAAAACAATGGATTACAAAAAGTCAAAGGCTCCGGTTAACACCGTGACACGCAACATTATGGATCTCTGCGAAGAAACGGGCAACATCTACGAGAGTGTTGCCATCATCGCTAAACGTGCTAACCAGATTTCTGTGCAGATCAAGGAGGACTTGTCGAAGAAACTGGCCGAGTTCGCCAGCTACAACGACTCGCTTGAAGAAGTGTTCGAGAACCGTGAGCAAATCGAGATTTCACGCTACTACGAGAAACTGCCGAAGCCCACGCTGCTGGCTACTCAGGAGTTTGTTGAGGGTAAGGTCTATTTCCGCGACCCCGCCAAGGATAATCAGCCCGTGCCTGCAGAGCTATGATACAGCGCATTCAGACGGTCTATCTCATTCTGGCATTTGTAGTGCTGCTCGTCTGTGCCTTCTGCGACCAGACTTTCATGTTCCTCTGCGGATGGACCGCAGCCCTCTCAGGGCTTACACTGCTCGACGTGTTTCTCTACAAGAATCGTCCTCGTCAAGCCCTGTTCTGCATGGGCCTGATGGTGTTGACGTTAATCTATTATGTTGCCCTTGCTGTCTATAACCATAGCATGAACGGCACGTTGCAGCTGACGTGGCCAATGGTCTTGCCTGCTGTTGCCATCGTCCTGCTGTTCATGGCAAGAAAGAGAATCCTTAAGGACGAGAAACTCGTCCGTTCACTTGATCGTATCCGATAAATTATGGAAATAAAGACTGCCGAGTTCGCGCTCTCATCGCCCATGGTGAGCATGTGTCCGAAGGACACGAAGCCCGAGTATGCCTTCATCGGACGCTCGAACGTGGGCAAATCGAGCCTGATCAACATGCTTTGCCGCAACAAGAAGCTGGCCAAGACATCGGCCACGCCCGGCAAGACGCTGCTCATCAACCACTTTATTATCAACCGCGAGTGGTATCTCGTCGATTTGCCTGGCTACGGATTTGCCAAGCGGTCGAAGTGTGAGATACAGAAGCTCGACCAGATGATTCGCGGCTACCTCCTGGAGCGTGAGCAACTAGTTAATGTCTTTGTGCTGGTTGATGTTCGGCTGGAGCCTCAGGCCATCGACCTTGAGTTCATCAACTGGCTTGGCTTGTCGAGCATCCCGTTTTCTATCGTTTTCACTAAAGCTGACAAACTGACCGTAGCGAAGGTGCGACAGAACATTGAGGCCTTCAAGACAAAGATGCTCGAGACGTGGGAAGAAATGCCCCCTTATTTCGTCACATCGTCAGAAAAACGAGAGGGCAGGGACGATGTGCTCGACTACATTGAGCAAATCAACAAGTCGCTGATTGATGGCTAAGGAAATCCCATACCTCGACGTACAGAACCTGACGAAATCGTTTGGTGCGCTGATGCTCTTCGAAGGCATCAGCTTTTCTATTGCCGAAGGCCAAAAGGTGGGACTCATTGCCAAGAATGGTACGGGTAAGTCGACGCTCCTCTCGATATTGTCAGGCAAAGAGGGCTACGACTCCGGCGACATCATCTTCAAGCGTGACCTCCGTGTAGGCATGCTTGAGCAGTCGCCCCGATTCGACCCGGAGGAGAGTGTGCTCGACGCCTGCTTCAATCATCAGGGCGACCCGGTGAAGGTGCTGAAGGCCAAGCAGATTCTGACTCAGCTGAAAATCCGCGACCTGCAGCAACCGATGGGACAACTCAGCGGAGGTCAGCAGAAGCGCGTGGCATTGGCCAACGTGCTCATCACTGAGCCTGACCTGCTCATCCTGGACGAGCCCACCAACCACCTCGACCTCGAGATGATTGAGTGGCTCGAAGGATTCCTCAACCGGGGCAACAAGACGCTCCTCATGGTCACCCACGACCGCTATTTCCTTGACCGTGTCTGCTCGGTTATCCTCGAAATCGACGACCGTACCATCTACACCTATCGCGGCAATTATTCCTATTATTTGGAGAAGCGTCAGGAGCGCATTGACAACCGTCGTGCCGAGATAGCCCGCGCCAATAACCTTTATCGCACCGAACTGGAATGGATGCGCCGCATGCCTCAGGCCCGTGGCCATAAGGCTAAGTATCGCGAGGATGCTTTCTACGAACTGGAGCGCGTGGCCAAGGCCCGCATCGAGGAGCGTGCCATCCGCTTGAAGGCTTCCAATGTCTATATCGGCAGCAAGATTTTTGAGTGCCAGTATATCTCGAAAACTTTTGGGGAAGAGGTTGTCATAATGAAGGACTTTTATTACAACTTCGCGCGCTTCGAGAAGATGGGCATCGTGGGCAACAACGGCACGGGCAAGTCTACCTTTCTGAAAATGCTGCTCGGCGAGATGCAACCCGATGAGGGCCGCATTGTCATCGGCGACACCGTGCGCTTCGGCTATTTCTCGCAGGAGGGATTGCAGTTCGACGAACAGCAGAAAGTGATTGACGTCGTGCACGACATTGCCGAATACATCGACCTCGGTTCTGGCCGCCATCTCTCGGCCAGCCAGTTCCTCCAGCACTTCCTTTTTACGCCTGAGCAGCAGCACAATTACGTCTACAAACTCTCGGGTGGTGAGCGCCGCAAACTCTATCTCTGCACGGTGTTGATGCGCCAGCCTAACTTCCTTGTGCTCGACGAGCCTACCAATGACCTTGATATTGTCACGCTTCAGATACTCGAGGAATACCTGCAGGACTTCCCCGGATGCGTCATCGTGGTCAGCCACGACCGCTACTTCATGGATAAGGTGGTCGACCATCTGCTCGTCTTTCGTGGCAACGGAGTGATTAAAGATTTCCCTGGTAACTACACGCAATATCGTGATTGGGAGAACCTCCAGCCGACGGCTCCGACACCATCGGCTGCAGCACCACAGACGGCCAAGAAAAGCTATCGCCACGACGACCGAAGGCGAATGACTTACAAGGAAAAACTTGAGTTCCAGCAGCTTGGACGCGACATCGAGGTACTTGAAAATGAGAAGAAAAAGATTGAGGAAGCCCTCTGTGGAGGCACGACCTCTGTCGACGAAATAACGCGGATGAGCAAGCGGTTGCCCGTCCTCAACGATGAGCTCGACGAGAAATCGATGCGCTGGCTCGAGCTTTCGGAAATTGATCATTGAACATTGAGTATTGATGGCACCACAGCAATATCCCTCACGACTCCTCGAACAGGCTGTTCAGCAATTCGCAACGTTGCCTGGCATCGGGCGAAAGACGGCCCTACGGCTTGTCCTTCATCTGCTGCGTGAGGACACTGAGGTTGTCAGCCAGTTCACAAAGGCCATCGACACGATGAAAAAGGAGGTGAAGTTCTGTCGCACGTGCCACAACATCAGCGACTCTGACACGTGTCCCATCTGTGCCAATCCCCATCGTGATGCTACGACTATCTGTGTTGTCGAGAACATCCAGGACGTGATGGCCGTCGAGAACACACAACAGTTCAGCGGCCTCTATCATGTTCTGGGCGGACTCATATCGCCCATGGATGGCATTGGACCAAGCGATCTCCAAATCGATTCGCTTGTCGAACGGGTGGGGCATGGCAACATTCGTGAGGTTATCCTTGCGCTGAGTTCTACGATGGAGGGCGACACGACCAATTTCTACATCTTCCGAAAGCTGGCCCCTTTCAGCGACGTGCGCATCAGCATCATCGCACGAGGTATTGCCGTCGGCAACGAACTGGAATATACCGATGAAGTGACTTTGGGGCGCTCAATACTCAATCGGACACCGTTTGACGGAAAATAAAAAAACAAAGAATAATGAAACGGACACAACAGATTCTGATGGCGCTGTTCTGGGCGCAGCTGCTTATTCCGGCCCTGCTCTACGTGGGCGGCGAATTCCTCGACGTCGACATGGCATTTCTCAGCGATTGCCCATCGAATGTGCGCTATGTCGTTTCTACGGTGATGATACTGCTCTCGCTGACCCTGATACCGTTGGCCCTTCGACTGTTTAAGTTTAGGAAGATTCACGACGACCTTATCGCTCGCCAGGCCTTTGCACTCGACAAATGGGGCCGCGCGCGCCTGATAATACTCGGCGACTTGCTGCTCTTCAACACCGCGCTCTACTACGCCTTCGGCTTCGAGCCCACTTTCGGCTACCTGGCCGTCGTTACTTTGCTCACGTTGCCCTTCGTCTATCCCACCATGAACCGCTGTCTCACGGAGACCGAAGATGAGCAGGAGGAGGGCTCTGAAGCATGAAACTCACCGTCGTCATCGTCAGCTACAACGTGCGCTATTTCCTCGAACAGTGCATCGACAGCGTTCAGCGCGCCTGCAAAGACATTGAGCATGAGATTTATGTCGTCGACAATGATTCGCAGGACGACACCGTCAGCTACATATCCCAGCGGTTCGGCGACCAGATCACTCTCATTGAAAGCCAGCACAACCTTGGCTTTGCCCGTGCCAACAACATCGCCATCCGTCAGACGCAGAGCGAATACGTGCTCCTGCTCAATCCTGACACTTTCGTCGCTGAGGACTGCATCAGTCAGGTGCTCAGCTTCATGGACGAGCATCCAGAGGCGGGTGGGGTAGGTGTGATGATGCACAATCCAGACGGCACCGTTGCACGTGAGTCGCGCCGCGGCTTGCCCACACCTTGGGTGTCGCTGCTCAAGATGCTGGGCAATTCCAAACGCTATTACATGAGCCATCTCTCGTGGGACGAGCCGGCACAGATCGAGGTCATGAGCGGTGCTTTCTGCATGCTGCGCCGCAAAGCCCTCAACAAGGTCGGCCTGCTCGACGAGGACTTTTTCATGTATGGCGAGGACATCGACCTGTCGTATCGCATACTGAAGGGGGGCTACGAGAACTGGTACGTGCCCGCACGGATTGTCCACTACAAGGGCGAGTCAACCCATAAGACCAGCTTCCGCTACGTTCACGTGTTCTATCAGGCGATGGCAATCTTCTTTCGCAAGCACTACGGACACCTCTCATTGCTGGTGACGCTGCCCATCCATCTGGCCATCTACATGCGTGCTTTCATTGCCTTGATTCAGATGCAGATTCAGCGCATGCGTGAGTCGCTGGGATTCTACGACCGTCAGGCGGCTGAGGTCGACTATTCGTTTGTCGGCAGCAACCGCATGCAGACGGAGTGCCGAAAGCTGGCCGCCCGTAAGGGACTTCTGGGGCGCTTCGGATTCTCGCCTGACGAGCTGGAGACGGGCGAGCACACATGTATCGTCTTTGACACTCAGAATTACAGCTTTGCCGACATCATTGCAAATGCCCGTCAGCGTGCAGGTCGTTTCAAGTGCATCGGCACCTACAGCAGCGACACACGAGTGCTCATCACACCAAACGAGATTTATAAATGAATACAAACCTACCGCACATACGGCTCAGGGCTATGGAGCCAGAGGACCTTGATGCGCTTTATCGCATCGAAAACGACGTTGAGCTATGGGACGTCGGAGCGACCAACGTGCCCTATTCGCGCTACCTCCTGCACGACTATATCGCCAATGCCTCGAACGATATCTACACTGACCGGCAGGTGCGGCTCATCATCGAAGGGGCTGACGGCGAAATCATCGGGCTGGTAGACCTGACGAACTTCGACCCTAAGCATCGTCGGGCTGAACTGGGGCTTGTCATCGAGCGTCCTCATCGCCGGCAGGGCTTTGCCCGGGCTGTACTCCCACGCATTGAGGAATACGCCCAAAATGTCCTCCACCTGCACCAGCTTTATGCAGTCATCGCTGTCGACAACGTCGCAGCCTGCTCGCTGTTCCGGGTTTCAGACTATGAGCAGGTGGCCTGCCTGCCTCAGTGGATAGCCTCCCCCTCCGGTTTCCGTGATGCCATCGTCATGCAGCGCCTGTTCCTTTGAACTGACGCGATGGTTGTTCTGATGTAGCTTTGCGCTTGCAAAGCTTCAACATTCTTGTCACGATGAAATATGTTTGTTTTAAGAGAGTGTACATTCTCTTGACCAATATAGGGGTATATTGGCCTCGAGAATGTACACTTTCGGATTGAGGGTTCTTTATTCTGTCGGCACCGATGCTTAGCTGTCGGACATGAGTCTTAAGGGAAGTCTCACTACGGCACCCTGCGGCGGAACTCGGCGCAGGTGATGGCTGTGGCGATGGCGACGTTGAGGCTCTCCGGGCCTTCGTGGAATCGGGGGATGAGGAGGCGGCGAGTAATCAGCTGTCTGACGGCAGGCGAGATGCCGTTGCCCTCGTTGCCCATGACGATGATGCCGTCAGAAGAAAGCTGCTCTGTGTAGATATTCCGGCCGTCGAGCAACGTGCCGTAGACGGGCACACGGGTCCTCCCGATGAGTTCTGTCAGGTTAATATAAATAATGTTCACGCGCGCAATGCTTCCCATTGTGGCTTGCACCACCTTGGGACTCCAGGCGTCGGCAGTGTCCTCAGAACAGAAGATGGTGTCGATGCCGAACCAGTCGGCCACGCGGATGATAGTGCCTAGGTTGCCCGGGTCCTGAACGCCGTCGAGTGCCAGTTGCAGACCGCATGAGGGCACTGCTGCGGTTGTCGCGGGCATGCTGAAGACGGCAAGCACCTCCTGCGGGTGCTGCAGGAAGCTCAGTCGGCGCAGTTCATCGTCAGTAATGCGCTGTGGCTCAATGTTAGGACGCTGCCAGCCGTCAGTGGCGAAGACCTGCAGGGGCGTGAACCCGCATTCGAGGAGGTCGCCAACCACTTTTGGACCCTCGGCGACGAAGGCTTGCTCGGCCTTGCGGTGCTTCTTGAGCTCCAGCTGGCGCACGTATTTTATCTGATTCTTACTTATCATGGCACAAAGGTACGACTATTTTCCAAAAAAGCCGAGGTTAAAAATAAATAATTGTCAGCCCACCCCCAAAAAAAATACCCGTTTTCTTTGGTAATGTGCAAAATAATGCGTAACTTTGCACAATTAGAAACAAAACTTATATAATCCAGTTAATCATTAATATCAAAAACTAATGAGTCAAAAGAGAGTTTACCTCTTCGGCAATGGTAAGGCTGAAGGTAATGCAAAAATGCGTGAGGAACTCGGTGGCAAGGGTGCAAACCTGGCCGAAATGAACTTGATCGGCGTGCCCGTTCCTCCTGGTTTTACAATCACTACTGACTGCTGCAACGAGTACTATCAGGTTGGTCAGCAGAAGATCATGGAGCTTCTCAACGACGATGTGATGGCTGCCGTGAAGCACATTGAGGTGCTGATGAATTCGAAGTTCGGCGACAAGGAGAATCCCCTGCTCGTCTCCGTCCGTTCGGGTGCACGCGCATCGATGCCCGGCATGATGGACACAATCCTGAACCTCGGTCTGAACGACGAGGTGGCAGAGGGCATGGTGAAGAAGACCAACAACCCTCACTTCGTTTACGACTCTTATCGCCGCTTCGTGCAGATGTACGGCGACGTGGTGCTCGAGATGAAGCCCGTCAACAAGACCGACATCGACCCCTTTGAGGAGATCATCGAGAAAGTGAAGGAGGAGCGCGGCGTGAAGCTCGACAAGGACCTGAGCGTCGATGAGCTGAAGAAGCTGGTCGTGCTGTTCAAGCAGGCCATCAAGGAGCGCACCGGCAAGGACTTCCCCAGCGACCCCATCGAGCAGCTCTGGGGCGCCATCTGCGCAGTGTTCCGCAGCTGGATGAACGAGCGCGCCATCCTCTATCGAAAGATGGAAGGCATCCCCGACGAGTGGGGTACGGCCGTCAGCGTGATGGCTATGGTGTTCGGTAACATGGGCGACACCTCCGCAACGGGTGTATGCTTCAGCCGCGACGCCGCCAACGGTGAGAACCTGTTCAACGGTGAGTATTTGGTCAATGCCCAGGGTGAGGACGTCGTCGCCGGTATCCGCACGCCGCAACAGATTACGAAGATTGGCTCACAGCGCTGGGCCGAGCGCGCAGGCATCTCCGAGGAGGAGCGCGTGACTAAGTATCCCTCAATGGAGGAAGCCATGCCCGAAATCTACAAGGAGCTCGACGGCATCCAGAATAAGCTCGAGGAGCACTATCGCGACATGCAGGATATGGAGTTCACCGTCCAGGAAGGCAAGCTTTGGTTCCTCCAGACACGTAATGGCAAGCGCACCGGCGCTGCTATGGTGAAGATTGCCATCGACCTGCTCCATGAGGGCAAGATCGATGAGAAAACCGCCATCATGCGCTGCGAGCCTCAGAAACTCGACGAGTTGCTGCACCCCGTCTTCGACAAGAAGGCCCTGATGAACGCCAAGGTCATCGCCCAGGGTCTGCCCGCCAGCCCAGGTGCTGCCTGCGGTCAAATCGTGTTCCACGCTGATGATGCTCAGGCATGGCATGAGGACGGTCACAAGGTGGTGCTCGTCCGCATCGAGACTTCACCCGAGGATCTCGCCGGCATGTCGGCTGCTGAGGGTATCCTCACCGCCCGCGGTGGTATGACCTCTCACGCTGCCGTCGTGGCCCGTGGTATGGGTAAGTGCTGCGTCTCAGGCGTAGGTGCCCTGAACGTTGACTATAAGGCTAAGACCGTTGAAATCGACGGTAATGTGTATAAGGAGGGCGACTTCATCTCCATCAACGGTACAACTGGTCAGGTCTATGCCGGTGAGGTGCCCACGAAGGCTGCTGAGCTCAGTGGCGACTTCAAGGAGCTGATGGACCTCTGCGCCAAGTACACGAAGATGGTGGTTCGCACCAATGCCGATACACCTCACGATGCACGCGTGGCTCGCGAATTCGGTGCACAGGGTATCGGTCTGACCCGTACGGAGCACATGTTCTTTGAGGATCAGAAGATTATCGCCATGCGCGAGATGATTCTGGCTGACAGCGTTGCCGGACGTGAGAAGGCTCTGGCCAAGCTGCTGCCTTATCAGAAGGCCGACTTCAAGGGCATTCTTGAGGCTATGGACGGTCTGCCCGTCAACATCCGCCTGCTCGATCCTCCTCTTCACGAGTTTGTTCCCCACGATCTGGCTGGTCAGCAGACGATGGCCAACGAGATGGGCGTCTCGCTCGAGGACATCAAGCGCCGCGTTGACTCGCTGGCAGAGAACAACCCGATGCTGGGTCACCGTGGTTGCCGTCTGGGCATCACCTTCCCCGAAATCACCGCTATGCAGACGCGCGCCATCCTCGGTGCTGCTTGTGAGCTGAAGAACGAAGGTAAGAACCCGATGCCAGAAATCATGGTTCCGCTGATTGGTACAATCCGCGAACTGAAGCAGCAGAAGGAGATTATTCAGTACACTGCCAAGGAAGTCTTTGCCGAGTATGGTATCGAGGTTGAGTTCGAGATTGGCACGATGATTGAGATTCCTCGTGCAGCCCTGACTGCTGACCTGATTGCCTCGGAAGCTCAGTACTTCTCTTTCGGTACGAATGACCTCACTCAGATGACCTTCGGTTACTCGCGCGACGACATCGCATCGTTCCTGCCCGTCTATCTGGACAAGAAGATCCTGAAGGTCGACCCGTTCCAGGTGCTCGACCAGACTGGTGTCGGCAAGCTCATCAAGTATGCTGTCAAGAGCGGTCGTGAGGTTCGTCCCGACCTGCGTTGCGGTATTTGCGGTGAGCATGGTGGAGAGCCCTCGTCGGTGAAGTTCTGCGCCAAGATAGGCATGAACTACGCCAGCTGCTCGCCCTTCCGCGTGCCCATCGCTCGCCTCGCCGCCGCCCAGGCAGCAGTTGAGGAATAGACGAAAAATGCTGAAAATTAGCTACATAAAGGGCAAGTATCTGGGAAACAGGTACTTGCCCTTAAATTTTCGTACACATTCTGCACGTTCCAAATGCAGAATAAGTTGCCAAAAATGGGGCAAATGTTTCCCAAATTTCACGT
>FLNY01000050.1_pt1 | contig 18792 bp, 18 predicted proteins | sample 1140381 | NCBI WGS metagenome assembly FLNY01 (sample SAMEA3878172, study PRJEB12797) | bioreactor metagenome | biome: Moose rumen | place: Sweden | collected 2011-10
GCCAATCCCTTGAGTTTGCCAAACTGCGCATTGGCGGCAGTCTGGATGCTGAATGTCATGGTTGCTGCCATGAGCATCTGAAAAAGAATTCTGTTTTGCATAAAAATCGTTTTTTGTGGTTAATTATTTATTTGTTTAAGTCGGTATATCAGTTTACACTTATTTTATACACACATTGCGTCCGCACACACGGCTTTTCAGCCATGTATGCGGACGCAATGTCTCTTTTTATCCCTGAGAGATTATTTAGTAAAGTAATACACAAAATTATTGGATTGGACAAGTTTTTGCCCAATAAAATCTGCTATCTTAACTTTATTTAAACTACGAACTATCATCACCTTATCGTCACATTCCACCATACCCCTGCACTTTACACATCGGGGGCTTCACCACCCTCTCCGTTCTCTTTTATTTATATACACTCCTCTGCTATGCGCCGTGCCTCCTTGTCCGAGTTGATATAGTCCTCAAGTGTCGGTTTCTTTATCACCGTTGCCTTGTTGAGCGTATTCTCTATGATGTCCCCCATGTTAAGGAAGCCTATGCGCCCCTGACGGAAAGCGAGGTTGACTATCTCATTGGCAGCATTAACCACACAGCAGGCGTTGCCGCCGCGCTTGATGGCCTCAAAAGCCAGTGCCAGGCACTTGAACTTCTCCATGTCAGGCTCAAAGAACTCCAACGAGTGCTTGAACAGGTCAAGACGCTCGCCCGTCATTGGCAGACGGTCGGGATATGTGAAGGCATACTGTATGGGCAATCGCATATCAGGCACGCCAAGCTGCGCCTTCACCGCACCGTCACGGAACTGCACTGCACTGTGCACTATAGACTGCGGATGAACCAGCACCTGTATCTTGTCTGCCTCAACGCCAAACAACCACTTTGCCTCAATAACCTCAAAGCCTTTGTTCATCATCGATGCGGAGTCGATGGTAATCTTCGCACCCATGTCCCATGTAGGATGTTTCAGGGCATCGGCAGCTGTCATGGAGCGCATCTCATCGAGAGTCTTCAAACGGAACGGGCCGCCGCTTGCTGTCAGCAGTATCTTCTCCACCTCGTTGTCGCCCTCCCCCACTATACTCTGGAAGATGGCGGAATGTTCCGAGTCCACTGGCAGTATAGGCGCGCGGTACTGCTGCGCCAGTTCGCAAATCAGCTCACCAGCCACCACCAGCGTCTCCTTGTTGGCAAGGCATATTTTCTTATGTGCCTTGATGGCGTGGATAGTAGGCTCCAGTCCGGCAAAGCCGACCATGGCTGTAAGCACCATGTCGATTGGTTCTGCCTCAACAATCTCGCACAAAGCCTGTGCACCGGCATACACCTTGATGTCAGGGCAGTCCCCAAGCAACGACACAAGTTTATCATACTTCTCCTCATTGGCAATCACCACTGCCGCAGGCTTGAACTTACGTGCCTGTTCGGCAAGCAGTTCCACCTGATTATTCGCTGTAAGACAGTAAGCCTCAAAACGATCGCAGTGCTCCTCTATCACCTCAAGAGCCTGTGTGCCTATCGAACCCGTACTGCCAAGTATGCATATCTGTTGTTTCTTCATATTGTTTGCAAAGTTCTTCTTACAAAAAGGAAAATCGACGGTCTGCGAAGCAGGCTCGCAGTCGCACAAAGCGATTTCCAAAGTGCAAAGTTACAAAGAAAAGTTGAAATAGCAAACGAATACGCTTCCTTTTATTGAATATTTTGGGATTAGCAAATTTAAAAAACCGTATCATACACAAATCAGTAACAGAATGATGAAAAGGGTGGGGAGACTGTCCTGATGTGAGAATACGGCATAGTCATAGGAATGTAATAAGACATAGCGTCACTGCTATGTCTTATTACATTGTTGTCCACACTCTGTTGTAAGCATGGTGATGCACCTGTATGAGAACTACTTCGACATACGTATGCCGAGTTTCATGCCGTCCATGCTCTTCATCAGACTGACAATGGTAGAAAGTTGTGAGATGTTGGCACCTACGTTCTGCATGAAAGTCTTGAGTTTCGTGGCATCCATTACGATGACGAGCGAACCGTTGTCGAGCTGTGGCGTTACTCTGCATGGTGTTTTCTTACCCTTGAACGTCATTACGACCTCGCTGTCGTTCATGGTGTATGTGCCTGTGCGTATCGTCTTGCCTTTACGGTTGATGGTAAATGTTTTGTTTTCCTTGAATGTGATAGACATATTACCCTTTGTGATACCCACTTTTGTGAGGTAGGACTGCAATTTAGTCTCGATGGACTTGGTTGCTATGCTGCTGGCGGCACTTTTCAGTGCGTTGTCGCTGGTGAACATAACGGCAGGCTCCTGGTAGGTCCATGTACCGATAATCTGCTGTGAAGTAGGTATGAGTTTGCTGCTGATGATGCCCGTCAGTGCGTTCAGCGTACTGTTTCCGCTTGTTGCTGATGCTACCTTGCCGAGTATGTCACTCAGCTGTGCGTTTGCTGCGCTCACAGAAATCATGGTGCAAGCGATGAATGCTAAAAACTTTTTCATAGTGTGTGTTTTTTTACGTTAATATCGTTAATGTTGTTAATGTTTTTTCGTGGGCTTATCCGTTGCTTTTCTTACGGATAGCACAGATTTCTCATGTTCTTCGTTACCGTATAATTCGTCAGAAGCCATTGTCTCTACCAGAACAATCCGCAGTAGGGAAGTCTGTTGTCAGCGTCATAACAGTGCGCTGACGCGGTTTGTCAGCATGACAAACTCCTCGTGAGACAACTGTTCAGGACGCTTAGTGAAAAACTCGTCATCGCTCTTGAAGTCCGGAATAAGTTGTTTCAGACTTACACGCAGCATCTTGCGACGTTGGTTGAATACCGTCTTGACCACGCGGCGGAACAACTCCCAGTCGCACCCCAGGTCTGTGCGACCATTGCGTGTCATACGGATGACAGCCGATTTTACCTTTGGTGGCGGATTAAACACCGTCTCGTCCACCGTAAACAGATACTCCGTATCATACCATGCCTGAATCAGTACCGACAGTATGCCATACTGCTTATTGCCAGGCTCGGCGGCTATGCGTAGCGCGACCTCTCGCTGTATCATGCCGGTGCAGCAGGGAATGAGGTCTTTATTGTCGAGCATCTTAAAGAATATCTGCGATGAAATGTCGTAAGGATAGTTGCCCGTCAGCACAAACTGCCTGCCGCTGAATACCTCGTTGAGGTCCATGCGCAGGAAATCGTCGCCTATGATGCCTCCACGCAAGCGCGGGAAAGCCTCCGTAAGGTAGGCCACAGACTCTTTATCAATCTCCACGCACTTAAACTCGCGCTCCTTAACATACAGGTATTGCGTCATCACTCCCATGCCAGGACCTATCTCCAGCACGGGAATGTCAGGACATGCATCAACAGTGTCGGCAATGCGCTTGGCAATACCGAGGTCAGTCAGAAAGTGCTGACCGAGGTTTTTCTTGGGTCGTACTTGCTTCATCGTTCAGAATAAAACATACAAAACATCAAAAAAAACAAGTGAGTACTATTAGTTACCACCGTAATTCTGTTGTTTTGTTTTGATGGCAAAGTTACGAATTATTTTTCATTCGTGCAAATCTACTGCCCATTTTATCGACGTTTACGTATCGTTCTTGGAAATGATGCCGTTAATTAGTATTGTAATTGCTATGCTATTACCACCTAATCAGATACTGATTACACTGTAATCGCTATGCTATTACACCCTAATCAGTATGCAATTACAAGACGTAAGCATAAACGTACCAGAAAGTGTGATAACTTTCCTTTAATTTTTCCATTCTATTTATTTGCTCGTTTCATGAAAAGTTAGTACCTTTGCATCTAAATGACCATAAGCAAACGACATATACGAAAAGTTCTTAACATTGCACTGCCCATAGTGCTGGGCGGTGCAATACTGTATTGGATGTATCGTGACTTCGACTGGCAAGCACTGCAACATGTCATGCTCCATGAGATGAACTGGTGGTGGATGCTGGCCTCTTTTCCTTTTGGAATATTGGCACAGACATTCCGGGCCTGGCGATGGCGGCAAGTGTTGGAGCCCATTGGCGAGCGCACTCGCACGCTGACAAGGGTGAATGCCGTGTTCCTTTCCTATGCTTCGTCGCTGATAGTGCCGCGCATTGGCGAGTTCCTGCGCTGTGGAGTGTTGGCAAAGAAGGAGGGGACGAACTTCGCTCGCGCACTGGGTACGGTAGTTACGGAGCGCGCCGTTGATTCAATAATCGTTCTTATATTCTCGGCACTGGTATTGCTTATGCAGATGCCTGTGTTCCTGTCATTCTTCTCGCATACCGGCACGAGAATTGATGCGCTGATGTCGTTCCTTGGTATGTTTTCAACAGCAGGCTACATCGTGGTGGCAATATGCGCCCTGGTTACGCTGGTAGGTGGTTATTTCTTCGTCAAGCGGCTGGCTTTATATGATAAAGTCAGAACTACACTGCAGGGACTGCTCGATGGAGTGATGTCGCTGCGACGAGTAGGCAATATACCATTATTCCTCTTTTACAGCGTAGCAATATGGATATCGTATTTCCTGCACTATTATCTCACGTTCTTTTGTTTTGAAGGCACTGCCTCACTGGGCATGATGTGTGCACTGGTCACGTTTATCGTTGGTAGCGTAGCCGTGCTGGTGCCCACGCCTAATGGTGCAGGCTCTTGGCATTTTGCTGTAAAGACCATGCTGATACTTTACGGAGTGGCAGACAATGAAGCCCTGTATTTCGTACTGATAGTACACACCGTGCAGACATTGCTCGTAGCCGTGCTGGGAATATTGGCTTGGATAAGCGTAACGATGACGAGCAAAAATAACGTCTAAGACTTACAGATGTAAGCCCATACAAAACCATGGAAAACAAGCAAATACAATTAAAAGATATATTGATTTCATACAGGAAATCGACACAGTGTAAGGAACTGGCAGCGTTACTGAAGAACAAGTCAGTACGTAAGACTGCCGTAGGTGGGCTTGCGCAATCGGCCGTAGCCGTTTGTTTTGCCGCGGCAAGCGCTAAGGTATCGCGCCCCATGCTGTTTGTTATGCGTGATGCCGATGAGGCTGGATACCTGTATCAAGACCTTCATACATTGCTGGATGACAGCGTGAAGTATTTCCCTTCGTCATATAAACGCGCCGTGAAATTCGGACAGCGAGACGCTGCAAGCGAGATATTACGCACGGAGGTACTTGCAAGTTTGGGCGAAAATGGCGCTACGACTTCTTCAGACCTTCAGACTCTCAGTCCTTCAATTATAGTTACGTATCCTGCGGCACTTGCCGAACTTGTGATGTCTCGGCAAAATCTTGATGAGCGACGCATAACCCTGCAGCGTGGAATGACGCATAATGTTACGGAACTCGTTCACAGAATGCGTGAGTTGGGGTTCAATGAGCGTGACTATGTATATGAACCTGGACAATTTGCCGTGCGCGGTAGTATAGTGGATGTGTATTCATATTCGGCAGAGCACCCATGCCGATTGGATTTCTTCGATGATGAAATCGATACCATGCGCACGTTTGACGTAGAGACGCAACTATCGGTAGAGATGCTTGATACGGTAACTATAATGCCAGAGATAGCACGCACAGATACAGAGAAAGTGCCACTTGTTGAGATGCTGCCCGATGATACGGTTGTCGTAACGCATAGTCTGCAGTATGTTATCGACGATATAGACTATATATATAAGGAGGGATTTTCTGACGCAGCCAAGAGCGACCGACTGGCTTATGCCACCGAAGCTGACAAGGCTGATATAATAAGAGAGTTGACTGCAAGTCTCAATCTATGTACAGCCACAAGATTTGAAAAACTCATGGAGAAATATAAGGTGGTGGAACTGGGTAACTCAAACTCTACACTCTCATCCCTTAATGTATCCTTCTCTACAACTCCCCAACCACTATTCCATAAGAATTTCGATCTGTTGGCGCAAACGCTGGAGGATTATCAACTAAAGGGCTATAAGACCTATGTGTTGTCTGACAGCGAAAAGCAACTTGAGCGCCTGAAGGCTATTCTCGATGAAAAACGTGTGGACTTCCTGCCTGTGAAAGGAACACTTCATGAGGGATTCATAGATGAAGAGCAACAGTTGGTACTCTTTACCGATCACCAGATATTTGAGCGTTTCCATAAATACCAGCTCAAGGCGCAGACAGCCAAACGAGGTAAGGCTGCGTTGACTATGAAAGAACTGCAGGAGATGGAGCCTGGCGACTTCATCGTACACGTTGACTTTGGTATAGGTAAGTTCGGGGGATTGGTGCGCATACCGACCGTTTCGCCTGAGGGCGTAGCGGGCTATCAGGAGGTAATACGCATAATTTATCAAAAGAATGACAAGGTTGATGTAAGCATACATTCGTTATATAAGATAAGCAAATACCGTCGTGCAGATACAGGTGAGCCTCCACGCCTGTCAACTCTGGGTACTGGTGCGTGGGAGCGCATAAAGGATAAGGCAAAGAAACGCATAAAGGATATAGCGCGCGACTTGATTAAGCTATATGCCAAGCGACGCCATGAGAAAGGGTATGCCTTCTCGCCCGATACCTTCCTGCAACACGAACTTGAGGGGTCTTTCCTTTATGAGGATACACCTGACCAGATGAAGGCTACGCAAGAGGTGAAGCATGACATGGAGGCTGCGCGCCCGATGGATCGACTCGTTTGTGGCGATGTAGGCTTTGGTAAGACGGAGGTTGCCATACGTGCTGCCTTTAAGGCTGCATGCGATTCTAAACAGGTGGCTGTACTCGTGCCCACTACGGTGTTGGCATTTCAGCACTATAAGACTTTCTGTAAGCGACTGCAGGGACTTCCTGTCAAGGTGGATTATATATCACGTGCCCGCACCACAAAACAAGTGAAGAACATAACAGAGGAACTTGCCGAGGGTAAGATTGATATACTCGTGGGTACGCATCGTATGCTCTCGAAGACAATTAAGTGGCACGATCTGGGACTGTTGATAATCGACGAGGAGCAGAAATTCGGTGTATCGACAAAGGAGAAACTGCGCCAACTGAAAACTAATGTGGATACGCTTACCATGTCGGCTACACCAATACCGCGCACGCTACAATTTTCGCTGATGGGAGCGCGTGACATGAGCATAATGCGCACGCCGCCGCCTAACCGACAGCCGATAGATACGCAGGTTACAACGTTCTCTGCTGAACTGGTGGCAGATGCCATCAATTTCGAGATGAGCCGCGATGGACAAGTATATTTCGTATGTAACCGTATAGCTACGCTCGACAAAATGAAAAATATCATAGAGCGTACTGTTAAGGACTGCCGCATAGCTATTGGTCACGGACAAATGTCGCCAGAGCAGTTAGAGAAAATCGTGATGGGCTTTATGAATCACGATTACGATGTGTTGCTCTCCACTACCATAGTGGAGAATGGAATTGACATACCTAACGCCAATACTATCATCATCAATGATGCTAACCATTTCGGACTGTCTGACCTTCATCAGATGCGTGGACGTGTAGGTCGCTCCAACCGTAAGGCATTCTGCTATCTGCTTGCACCACCTCTTACGTATCTTCCTGCTGAGAGCCGTAGAAGGCTGGAGGCTCTGGAGACGTTCTCTGACCTCGGCTCGGGGTTTTCTCTTGCAATGCAAGATCTCGATATACGAGGCGCAGGCAATCTGCTTGGCGCTGAACAATCTGGCTTTATGGAGGATTTGGGATATGAGACATATCAGAAAATTCTTTCGCAAGCGGTTAACGAACTGAAGAATGATGAGTTTCAAGATCTTTACAAGGAACAACTTGATGAGGGCGAACATCTCTCTGGCGATGATTTCGTTGACGACTGTACTGTGGAGAGCGACCTACAGATGTATTTCCCAGATACCTATGTGCCTGGTTCTTCTGAGCGTATGTCGCTTTATCGCGAACTCGACTCTATTCAGTCAGATGATGACCTTGATGCTTATCGTCGTAGGATGGAAGACCGTTTTGGTCCTGTGCCGCCAGAGGGTGAGGAACTTATGCTTGTGGTTCTGTTGCGACGACTTGGCAGGAGGCTTGGTTGTGAGAAACTCGTGCTCAAACAACACCTGATGAAAATGCAGTTCGTAAGCAACATTGATAGCGTGTTCTACCAAAGTCGGTTCTTTGATTCCATACTTAACTACGTAGGTCACCATGCTCGTTTGTGTGACTTCAAGGAAGTAAAAGGCCAACGCATGCTTATGGTGAAGAGTGTTCCTACAGTAAAAGAAGCTGTTGCTATACTCCGTAAGATGATGCCAGAGTGAACTTTTCACCCTCGTGTATTCTTTAGGTAAATGGTATGTAGCCTATTGTACGTTGCGCATTTACAATTAGTTGGCTGCATATCAATGAGATAGTAGGTGTTGACCTTGTTGTCAAAGACATCTATTGTTAGAATAGGGATTAAGTAGACTTAAAATTTCATGCAAAACAATTGTTTGTCATTGCTGTGGAGAGTCGAATGTGATAAAGCCACCTTTGCCGTATCTCCCTGCAGCATATCCTTTTGCGTCTGTCTCATTCCACAATACTTCATTGTTACTAATACGCTTTTCTATAAGTGTTGCTTTGTTCGTGAATGTATCATAATACAGGATCATGACTATGTCCATGTCAAACACAGGTATTACTCTCAGCACTTCCTCTGATGACCAAAGTTGTTCTTTCAGTTCCCTATCCCAAAATTTTATCATCTTACGTTCTTGCGAACCTGTAAGTACGCCGGTAGCGGTAAAAGCCATAAAGTTATCGCAGTCGTATTTCTTGTCAGAAACATATTCTAACTCATGTGTATGCTGGTTGAATATGCCGTAATATTTTTTCCGCTTCAACAATCCGTCTTTATGGACTTCTGCGAATAATATGCCCAAGTAGGTACTGTCAATACTTGGCATAATATAGGCTGTAGGTAAGGGCATGTCGTAAGCGGTGATTTTTTGTGCTTTGCAGGATAAGGAAAAAATAGAAGAATTGTTGTAAGAGAGTAGAGTAGTGTCTTGTTTATCATTAAGTAAATAGTTATTTAGAATGTAATACCTAAATGCCTCAAATAACGAAAAAATAGACCAATGAATAAAATATCTACAGAAATATGGAAATAAAGTTTCTTATTTCCTCTTAAAATCTTGTGAATTATTTAGTTCTCTTTTTATTTTGCGGAGAGAACAGCTCTCTCATCTATTATATCATTGACAATCAAGTAACATCTAAAACCCTCTGAAACAAAGCGTTTTGTAATATTTAAAAAATATAAAATCATAAATTATATTTGGATATTTCAATTTTTGGGTGTAATTTTGGGTGTAGATTTTAACTTCGCACCCAAATGAATATTAAAAGAAATATCATTTTTTCCCTTGAATGCCGAAAGAAAAACGGCGTTGTCATTGCTGACAATGTGCCTATCAGGATGAGAGTAAACTATGGTGGACAACGTGTAGACTTCACTATGTGTTATCGTATTGATGCAAATAAGTGGGATGCGACAAGACAACGTGTAAAAAACAGTTGCACTAACAAATTGAAAGTTTCCGCTGCAGAGATAAATGCAGAACTCATGCGAAGTTACACATTGGTACAAGACATATTCAAGGAGTTTGAGCTGAAGGAACTCATGCCGTCGGCTGAGCAACTGAAAGAAATATACGGTGCCAGGACTAAAGCAAATGAAATAAAGGAAGAAAAGCAAAATCCCCCAAAGACTTTCTGGGAAATTTATGATGATTTTACAGAAGAGAACGGACGAATCAATGGTTGGACCAAAGCCACTTATGAGAAGTTCGCTGCACAGCGTAATCATCTACAGGACTTCAATCCTGACCTTGAATTTGATGATTTTACGGAGGAAGGTCTTAATAATTATGTTTTCTTTCTCAGCAATCAATTGAACATGCGCAACAGCACTATAGCGAAGCAGTTAGGCTTCCTCAAATGGTTCTTGCGTTGGAGCATGAAGAAAGGCTATCATGACAACGCTGCCTTCAATTCGTATAAACCAAAATTGAAGACCCCAGAAAAGCCTATTATCTTTCTTACCAGAAAGGAGCAGGAGCAATTGCGCAACTACAAGATTCCTGATAGTAAACAATACTTAGAACGTGTACGTGATGTGTTTTTCTTCTGTTGCTTCACAGGTTTAAGATATTCTGATGCTTATAATCTCCGTAGAAGCGACATCAAGGATGACTATATCGAGATAACGACAATAAAGACCACCGACCATCTAAGAATAGAGATAAACAAACATAGTCAAGCTCTGCTCGACAAGTACAAGGATATTACGTTCAAAGATGACAAGGCTCTGCCCGTCATCAGCAATCAGAAAATGAACGACTATTTGAAAGAATTATGCGAACTGGCAGGTATAGACACCCCTGTTCACCTTACCTACTATCGAGGTCAGCAACGCATAGACGAGACTCTGCCTAAGTACGAACTGATAGGAACCCATGCAGGACGCAGGACGTTTATCTGCAACGCCATCCTTCTCGGTATTCCTGCAAACGTCATTATGAAGTGGACTGGTCACAGCGACTATAAGGCTATGAAACCATACGTGGATGTGGCAGACGAGACCAAAGCAAGTGCAATGAGTAAGTTTAACTTAATATAAATAATAAGGCAATGAAACCAGAAGAATTTTTCCAGTACAAAACGATAGAACTGAAAATATACAATGCGTTTAATGGTAAGGAACGGAATTTCTCTACATTGTCAATTGAGGGGTTTCAGTCATTTGTGGCAGTATATAAATATACAACACACGTGATGAAATGGTATAATAGCGAAAAATGCTGTGTACAAATCAGTGAAGCAACGAAAGCGAAGCTTCAAGCATATTATGACAAATGGACGGATGCTAAAAGTTCGGACAAAGGAACCTGCTTAGAGGATTCTCTAATGGGAAGACTTTTCGCAAATGGTTTTATTAGTGCTTACAACTATTGCGAACAATATGCAGGGAAACAACCATCTAAAACATTTGACTTTACACCATACATACGAAACCTTAACCATGCGAACGAACTTAGTGTACCCCAAACAAGCAAGCTAAACAAAGACTATGTATTGAATTTGGGAAGAGTTGAGGGGGCTTGCTTTTATCTTGTCGAGAACGAGTATTCCAATCCTTTGACAGTGCAAGAAGCTGAGATGAGGAACGAAACGACGGATATTCATTGCTTTGCCTTAGAGCAGAATCTCCGCAATGAGGAATGGAGACCTCGTGTAATTCAAAAAATAAAGAAGATTGTATGCGATAGCGAAGATAAAGCAGTTGCAGGCTACTGTATCTTGGCTATCATAGACCTCGGTTTGTCGGTGGATAAGGAAAATATCAAGGAACAGGATAAGGAGAAAGAGAAAGCAAAAATACTAAATCTACTGAAAGATGCTTTCTATCTGGATTTCTATCCTAATGAGAACAGAAAAGTTTTTAGAACTTCCGTAAATCGAATTATCAGATGCTACAGGAATAAGGATAATTATTATGGTAATGACAAGGGGGAGATATGGGGTGAAAGAAGAGAAGCTAAATATCAAGAGATAAAGGAGTCAATAAAAAAGGCTAAATACAATATACAAAAGTAAATTGTGGATGCGCCGTAATAACACATCCACAATTTTGAGTATTGTTTGTCTAAGCTATGAGTATTTACTGAACACTGAATGTAGCAACAGAAAACAACCCAGCTGTTCCGAGAGAACCGCCAAATGCCAATATAGCATACTCACCTGGCTCCACGTCTTCCCCTTGTATTGTTATCATACAAGCCGTCTTGCTTTCCCTGTGAGCTTCAAAAGGCAAATATCCCTGCTCTTTGGAAGAACCTAAGAGAGAAGTCTCTATTTCACGTATTTGGATTCTGCGCTCCTTCTTACTGGTATTAAGCTTGACAATCCTGTAATAATCCATAGGGTTTATGTTATTACTATAAAGAGTGGCGATAATACAAATGTCCCTCATGGCATTTTTCTTTACCACATACGGCGAATGGGCTCCCTTGAAGATAACATCCATTCCTTTTTGTCCGGCAAGAGTGTTGGCTGCACCTGCGGCGGCATCCACAGAGGAAGCAGCTCGAATAGCTTTCAATCCTGTTGTGCCGGAAGTCTTACCTGTAACTGCACCCAATACTCCTAATGCACCTGCGGCGGTGGATGCTTTTCCTACGATAGATGACCATTTGGAAACCTTGTTCTGGTGCTTTCCGATTTCTCCCTTTTCTTTTGGAAGGGGCATCATGGTTGTGTCAGAGACAAGAATATGATAGGTATTAAAGAACTCCGGTTCTTCGACCGTTGTGTTTTTTTGAGCTGACACGTTTACACAAACTACTGACAACAGAGCAATAAATATCTTTTTCATAATCTTTGTGGTTTTAAGGATATAACAATTAGTAGTTTTTTTTTTTTAGTTTACTAATCGTTAATTACTTACTTGCTTGATTAATTTCAAGCCTTATCTGTCTCTGTAATAAGTACCAGAGAATGTAGCTTTTGTAACAGCTCCTACGAACTTAAAGCCGAAATAAACTAATAAAATCGTAATAATCATAATGGTAAAAATTAAAGTTGTTATTCCTAAATCTTAACGTATTATGTTGGGTAGAAGGTCTTGTTGCGTTTTGCGGATACATATCAAGATTCTATCCGAGCTTGCCAACTTAACTTTACGGCTATGATTCACATGGCTCTGCTCTAATGGCGGATGCTGATGGCATCGTGTAGGTAATAAATCTCTTCATAATGGCGAATTTTCAAGTTGTCCTCTAACAGTCTATATAGGACGTTATTATTGAAAAAAGAAGCGGACTGTCTCCGTGTCAACTTGAAGGCTTCGCCAGAGGCCTATACACAACCACAGAGAACAGCCCACTATGTCAGCGAGTTGTTTTCTCCATGCCTGTTGGTATATTGTTGATCTGGCGAATCTACAAGTTGAAGGCACTTCCTTTTCTAAATATAATGCAAAGATACACATTTTTTTTAAATTAAACATCTAATTCTCTAAAAAAATGACAGGAAGCTTACGTGTATTTGATTTTTCTGGCAAATATTCAAGTTGTAAGCAGCCCTGCCATTAATTTATATACAAGGGTAGGATACTATCTTCACCAATTGTATTTCTATTGCAAAGTTACAAAGTAAAACTGGAATACCCAAATTTTCTCTCGCGCGCGCTAATGGTTATATAGATTATACATTACGTACCTCAAAAAACGCCCATTTTGAATTAATTTGAACAGGCACTATTGATATTTTATGATTTATTAACACACCAAGATGCTTATAAATAATATTTTGGAACCATTTCTTGCCATGTAGCAACATCCAAAAAGACATCCACTATTGGTATATTTAGGTCAACAGAACACGCTCCAAGGTCTGAGGTGTAATTGTTTTCAATATACCAATCTCTTACTTTCTTGAAATTGCACCTTTTTTCTTCTGTCCACCCCATTGGATTCCACCATTTGATAACTGTTGTGCGTGACATATTCATATATCTCGCACATCCTACTTTTGTTGCTTGTTCACCTTCTAAGAAACGATAAATGCGAACCTTAATGGCTGCTTTATTGTGCCATATCGGTGTTGTACTGTTATGAGGTCTTCCTGCTTTCATAACTGCAAAATTACAATTAATTTGTCAGAATCCATTGTGTTTTATATAATTTCTTTTCCCCTTAGTTTGAGAAAGTGATATGATTCGAACGAATCACTATTCGAACCTTTGTTCGAATCTTTAGAATCATCATTCGAACAACTGACAGATGTGCTGCAACTTAGCTAATATTTCTCGATTATTTTTTAAATTTCTACTTAACTTTGCACTCAGAAAATGTCGCCAGGGTGCGAGCGGCGACACGACACAAGGCAAAGAAAAAGGCAATCTCGCACCTGCCTTTGGAAGCCGAAATTTAATAAATAAGTAAAAATGACACAAGAATTATTAAACAAGCCTATTTGGCAGATGACAGGCAGTGAGCTAGTCACATTGCTAAACTCTTCTCGTGAAGAAATCGGTGTAATAAACACCCAGCAAGAAGCACCGAAGGTAACGGAAAAGGCGATAAAACGCTATGAGTATGGTATACGTGGCATCGCCAAAGTGTTCGGCTGTTCAATCCCCACCGCTAACAGAATAAAGAGAAGTGGAAAAATCAATTCTGCCATAATGCAGGTAGGTAGAAAAATCATAGTTGATGCCGACATGGCCCTAAAACTAGTGCAAAGAGACAGGAAAGGAGGAAAATCAAATGGAATTTAAATACAACTATATAGAAGTTTTAAGGTGGGCGCATCGCGCTCTTGCAGAGAATGAAATTTCTCCTATGGCGAGATATTTGTTTCTATATTTACTTAACTGTGCAAATTCAGCAGGCTGGAAGAACATTAACTTAAGTATTTCCAAGATTACAAACGATACAGGAATTTCTCGCTCTGGCATATTTAGGTTTCGCAAAGAATTAATAGAAAAAAAATTTCTTTTAGCAGATAAGGGATTTTCTTTGAATAGCTCGTTATTTCCCACAGAAAAGGCAAAAAATAATTATGCAGGCTCACCTGCAATAAATCGGGGAGACGAATACAGATTGGCCAATTTAAAACACTATAGTTCAGTAAAATAATTTTATAAGGATATGGAAAAACAAATACTAAAATCTTGGCGTTTAATTGTAGAAATGCAAAATAGGAAATGGGTTCTCAATGAGAATGTCCGTCAAGAAGCAAGAAAGAAGGCTGAGTGGATATATCAGTTGGATAGCCAGTGGGTGGCTCTGTTGTCAGGGGATGTAGGTACGGGTAAGACAACTCTAATGAATGCGGTCATCAAGGCAACTACTCCAAGAAAAATCTGGCATAGGGAATTTTCCGCAGACTTTTCCTTGTCTGTACTTAAAGACCCTGAAATAATACTGCGTGTTGCCGAACAGCCTTTAGTCGCAATGGATGATGTAGGAAGAGAAGCAACAGAGGTCTATTTTTATGGAAATTTACTGACACCAATGGCTGATTTTCTCGAATACAGGTATCGAGAAAAGAAAAAAACAATACTCACGACAAATTTGTCTTTGAAGGAATTTGGGGAAAAATATGGAGAGCGAGTGAAAAGCAGAATGAAGGAAATGGTGTTCCCAGTGATTTTTCTCGGTGAGGATTTTCGTAGAATCTGTTCATAAAATAGCAAGTAGTACGTTTGTGGCCCTTTTGTGTTCCCATCTTGGAGAACACAAGGCCACAAACGACTGTACTCGCGAGCTCGCACTTTTATGTAAACAATAAAATAAATCAAAATGAAAAGAGAACATATATTAAAAATCCGTCTTTCCTCGGATGAGAAAGAAACATTAAAAAAGAAAGCGCATGCATGTGCTTTGCCACTTAGTTCTTATACCCGCTTAGTCCTTATTCGGTCAACTCCTAAAACTGCTATGACTGAAGAAGAAAGAAAACTCTATAGAGCAGCATACGAATTGTGGGTATGGTTGAAAAAATACGAAATCCTGCTCAAGAATGCAACAAAAGGAATGTCTGACAGTCAAAGACTTGCATATATAAAATCTGCAGGAATGACAGAGGCTACAGCAGTAGTTATTACCAAAATATATGATAAATTTAGTAAACTGTTATAGTATGATAGCAAAAGGAAAATCTATAAGTCATGGTACAAGTGCCATTAATTATTCCATGACAAAAGACAAATCCGAACTTATAAGCATTTGGGGAATGTCAGAAGTTCTTCATATAATTGAAGAACCTAAGGCTTATAGTTTAGCGAATGCCATGATAGCTCACCAAAATATTTGGAGAAGGTCAGGAAAGACAATACCGCAAAAGTCGTTTTTTCGCTTTGAAGTATCTCCGTCTGCTGACGAAAGTAAAAACTTCACCACGAAAGATTGGCAACAACTCGCCTACCAATTTATTAAAAACTTTGATGAAAAGACAAGCGAATGTTCTTCGAGCAAGAAAAGAGGAAAACGTTTACAGGATTGTCAAATTGCCGTTGTCCTACACCGCGACACCTCTACACCACATTTGCATATAATTGTCAACAGAGTAACATCTGACGGTTCGATAATTGGAGCACATAATGTAGGAAAAAGGGCGATGGATGCTGCAAACATCATAAACAAGGAAAAAGGATGGATGTTATCCAGAGATGTAGGTAACAAACGAAAACAAAGAATCCATAGCGATGCATTGGATATTCTCAAAAGCATGGAGAAATTTGAAGTGAAAGTATATTTTGAACAAATGCGAGCAAAAGGATACACAATAAACGCTAAAAGAGACAGTAGAGGCAAGTATGTTGTTTATTCGATAGGTGACGGAAGGGCATGTTTTCAATCATCTAAATTGGGCTATGGTCGCGATTTGACTTTGTCAAGAATTGAGACCACTTGGAACAAATTACATGTCGTTAGTATCAAGCAAAGAGGAAAAGTCGAATATATCTATACCACCGACTACAATGCCAGAATCCCATTTTCGATTCCTATGGAACTTGATGACATCATTCAGAAAAACATAATCGTTCCTGACGAAGAATGGGATGATGACGATTTGGATGATGGCGAAGAATGGGAAGAAGAACTCGCTGATCGTCCAAGAGTAGCGAGAGCAGCCGCAGCTATGCTTATAGGTCTGATGTTGCCAAATGGATATGATGGTGTCGTTGCTGCCACAGGCGGCGGAGGAGTTCACGGAGAACTGACAAGATGGGATGGTCTTGAACAACCAACAAAAGATACTTACATTCAGAGGGCTAAACAAGCAGCAATTGATGCATCCAATTATTATCGTCCTAATCGCAGAAGTAAGAACTGCAATAGAAGACGTTAATTCTTTTCCCTTTTTTCTTTCATATTTGTTTGTTTTTTATTAACTTTGCAACGAAATAGAGATAACGGCTTTTTCATAATACAACCAAGGTTCTATGATAGAGAAAGACATGATACTGCCTAACGGCAAAACTGTAGGAGAAGCAGAAGAGGCTTCTCGCAAAAAGATAGAAAGCATCTACATAGACTGCTGGAAAAAAGGTATTTCCGTACCGTTTTTCGATAACAAAGGAAATACATACCTTGCTAATCCTGATGGTAGCGAGGATGAAGCTGATTTGGATTATGAAACCCGTGAATACACTATCATTAAACGTATTGCAGAACCAGGTCAGGGAAGATTTGCTTATCTATTAGACAAAATAAGATGAGAAGACCAGAATTTACTGTTATAGCAGGTCCTAATGGAGCAGGCAAGAGTTCTTTGCATCCATATTACGTAAATACACCATCATTTGACGGTGACAAATTGGCTATGCAATTACGTGAGGCACACCCCGATTGGTCTGAGCAATGGATTACGAGTACGGTTGCATATGAATTGGAAAAACAAAAGAAAGAAGCCTTAGCACATAGAAAAGATTTTGCATTCGAAACCAATTTTTCATCAGGCATGGTGGAAAACATGATTAAGGAATTCAAAAATGTGGGATATAAAATATCTCTTTGCTATTTTGGACTTTCTTCCGTAAAGGAATGTTTCAATCGTGTTTCTCAGAGGAAAATATCAGGTGGACACGATGTCTCCGGCGATGTTATACGTTTTAACTACTATGAGGGATTGAACAATTGCCGGAAACATATCGGTCTATTTGACAAAGTCACTTTTGTAGATAGCACAGAAAAGTATGGTACAGTCGTTGCAATCCACATATCAAATGGCAACATTCACAATGTCAGTTCTGCTATGCCCGAATGGTTCAAAGACCAATTCTTAGATGTTTTTAGTGAACTACAACATATTTCCCAGATCAACAATCAAGTAATCCAGAATGAAGATATCATAATTTCAAAAGCAAACATTCTGCTACAGGAAGCCGTGCAAGCTGTTGTTGAAAGAATCCAGAATCCAAGAGTACGTTGTTTCTCGGAAGAACAGATTGCTGTTATAGCAAAATATAAAAACGAAGATGATACAGATGACACCCAAAACCAACTGCTATTGTTATGGAGTGAAGTGGCCAAAGAACTAGAAGGTAAAAGGGGAATAATGCAGAAATGGATAGACGATGGTCATCAAGAGTTAATAGATGTCTGGAATGGCAATGTTCGCGAATCTCATGTCGGGTTGCACAGACATTAAAAACTATTATAAAGCCGTTGTTGATTTTACAATATTTTTATAATCTAATGCAGAAGTATTTCCTTTTTTCTATTTGATAAAGTTACTGTCCACCACGTAGACCATAATTTCATGGCATAGACTGATTAGTAATTTGTATAGACCATGTAGTCCATCGTATAAACCACATAGTCCATTATGTGTACTGAATAGTCCACCGCATAGACACATTTATAATAATAATATATAATAATAATGTTATAATACATTTTCTTAGTCCACGTGGTGGACTTTGCGCAATGGACTTCAAAATAAGGGAAGAAATAGAATTATACAATTCTATTTCAAAAAGTGGAGACTTCCCCACACCCCACAAAAAAAGCTGCCCCTTGATTCTTAACCTCCATACATTTTTAGACCTCTAGCTCATTTTACAATAACTGTAACGATTTCGCTGACAGGACACACTTAGAGGTAAAAAATAAAAACACCCAATCTTACATTTTTGGGTGTGAAATTGGGTGCTAATTTTGTAATCACCTGATAATCAGGTGGTATTGCGGAGAGAACAGGATTCGAACCTGCGAACCGGTTTTGCCGGTTACACGCTTTCCAGGCGT